>OUNM011178157.1_pt1 | contig 20693 bp, 19 predicted proteins | sample 1769961 | NCBI WGS metagenome assembly OUNM01 (sample SAMEA3914820, study PRJEB12502) | metagenome | biome: forest; material: soil | place: USA | collected 2012-03-12 | depth 0.3 m
AATATCTGGCGGGCCGGCGCGAAAAGCGACAGCGCCAAGGGCGTGACGGGGATGAACTACAGCTATTTCATCCAGGACCCGTTCACCGGCCTTATCCGCCATCTGCAATGCAACCTCGCCCCGCCCGCCGGCACCAACTGGGGCTATTTCTGCGATCCCGAAATGGACAAGCTGTTCGACCAGGTTCGCAACACATTCGATCAAGACCAGCAGACCAAGGTTCTGCAGAAGATCCACGAGAAATACGTGGATGAAGCGCTATTCCTGATGATCACGCACGACATCAACCCGCGCGCGCTCAGCGCCAAGGTGAAGGGCATGGTGCAGCCGCAGAATTGGTTCCAGGACTTCTCGACTATCACCATGACGCCTTGATGCGATAGAGGGATCACGCACCTGATGCTGGCCTATCTGCTCAAGCGCATCGTCTACGTGCTTCCCGTCGCTTTCGGCGTCAGCGTGATCTGCTTCCTGCTGATCCATATCGCGCCGGGCGATCCGCTAAGCTTCGTCCTGCCCCCCGACGCATCAGCCCAAATGCAGGAGGAGATGCGCCATATCTACGGTTTCGATCGGCCGCTGCCGGTTCAATTCTGGCTTTGGCTGGTGAAGGCGCTGCACGGTGATCTTGGCACCTCGATCGCGACCGGACGTCCAGTCCTGAGCGAAGTCAGCAATGCCGTCGGCAACACGGTGATGATTGCGCTGGTTGCTACTTTCATCGGTTTTGTCTTCGGCTGCCTGTTCGGCTTCGTTGCGGGTTATTTTCGTGGATCCTGGATCGACCGGCTTGCCTCGATCATCGCCGTGCTCGGCGTTTCTCTGCCGCATTATTGGCTCGGCATGGTGCTGGTCATCGTCTTCTCAGTCCAGCTCGGCTGGTTGCCGGCCGTTGGCGCCGGCCCCAACGGTTCCTCCGACTGGGCGTGGGACTGGCTGCATATCCGCCACATGGTCTTGCCGGCGATCACCCTCTCGGTGATCCCGATGGGCATCATATCCCGTACCGTACGTGCGCTTGTCGCCGATATTCTCAGCCAGGAATTCGTGCCGGCGCTCAAAGCCAAAGGCCTAACGGACGGAGGCATCTTTCGGCACGTCGTCAAGAATGCCGCGCCGACGGCACTCGCTGTGATGGGCCTGCAGCTCGGCTACCTGCTTGGCGGCTCGATTCTGATCGAAACCGTCTTCTCCTGGCCGGGCACCGGCTTCCTGCTCGGAAACGCCATTTTCCAGCGGGACCTCCCATTGCTTCAGGGCACGATCCTGGTGTTGGCGATGTTCTTCGTCGTGCTCAACCTGCTTGTCGACATCGTCCAGGCGCTCCTAGACCCCCGTGTACAGAGGGCCTGACATGGCTGCGATCGCCGATCATATCGTCCTTCCGAAAGTGCCGCGCTCTGCGGGCTACTGGACAGGCGTTTTAAGGCGCTTCCGGCGCGATCCAGTCGCCGTTGGGGCCGGGATCGTCATCCTGCTGCTGATCGCCGTCGCGATTTTCGCGCCTTATCTCGGCCTCGCCGACCCCTATAAATCCTCGATGCTGCGCCGCCTGCGACCAATCGGAACGCTGGGCTTTCCGCTCGGCACCGACGAACTTGGTCGCGACATGATGACCAGGCTTGCCCATGGCGCGCGCCTTTCCCTGTTCATGGGCGTGACGCCGGTCTTCATCGCCTTCTTCGTCGGCTCCAGCATCGGCATCGCTGCCGGTTACATCGGTGGCCGTTTCAATACCCTGGTGATGCGCACTATCGATGTGTTCTTCGCTTTCCCTTCAGTACTGCTCGCGATCGCGCTCTCGGGGGCGCTCGGTGCGGGCATTTTCAACGGTGTGCTCTCTCTGACGATCGTTTTCATTCCCCAGGTCGCGCGCATCGCCGAAAGCGTGACGACGGCTGTACGCAGCGTGGACTATGTCGAGGCAGCCAGGGCTTCCGGCGCCGGCGGCTGGACGATCATTCGCGTCCATGTGCTTGGCAATGTGCTTGGACCGATCTTCGTCTACGCCACCAGTCTGATCTCGGTCTCGATGATCCTGGCATCCGGACTGTCCTTCTTGGGGCTCGGCGTTAAACCGCCGGAGCCCGAATGGGGCCTGATGCTGAACACGTTGCGCACGGCGATCTATGTCCAGCCCTGGATCGCGGCGCTGCCCGGAGCAATGATCTTCATCACCTCGATTTCCTTCAACCTGCTGAGCGATGGCCTGCGCACCGCGATGGACATCAAGGCATGAGCGCGCTTCTTTCGATCTCCGGCCTCGTCAAGCATTTTCCGATCCGCTCAGGGTTGCTCGGCCGGCCGGGCGCGGTCGTACGCGCCGTCGATGGCATTTCCTTCGATGTCGAGAATGGCGAGACGCTTGGCGTGGTCGGCGAATCCGGCTGCGGCAAGTCGACAACCGCGCGGCTGCTCATCGGCCTGATGCCGGCGGATGCCGGCAAGATCATGTTCGACGACCGCACGATGGGCGAGAACCTGACACTGGCGGAGCTGCGCCGCAGCGTGCAGATGGTGTTCCAGGATTCCTACGCCTCGCTCAATCCACGACTGACGATTGAGGACACCATCGCCTTCGGCCCGAAGGTGCACGGCATGCCGGATGGGAAGGCTCGCGCTCTGGCTCGTGACCTGATGAGCAAGGTTGGCCTTGACCCGTCGCGCTTCGCCGGCCGTTATCCGCATGAACTATCTGGCGGCCAGCGCCAACGCATCAATATTGCCCGGGCACTCGCGTTTTCGCCCCGGATCGTCATCCTCGATGAAGCGGTCTCGGCGCTCGACAAATCCGTCGAGGCCCAGGTCCTCAACCTCCTGCTCGACCTCAAGGACGAGTTCGGCCTGACCTATCTCTTCATCTCGCATGACCTGAATGTCGTTCGCTATATCAGCGACCGTGTCATGGTCCTCTATCTCGGCGAAGTTGCCGAGATCGGCCCCGTGGAGGACATTTACTCAAACCCGCAGCATCCCTACACCCGCGCCTTGCTAAGCGCGATGCCATCGATGGACCCGGCCAAGCGCACGCAAGAAGCGCCGCTTTCCGGTGACCCGCCGAACCCGATCAATCCGCCCTCCGGTTGCCGCTTCCACACCCGCTGCCCCTATGCCGAGCCGGTCTGCTCTGAGGCAACACCCGGACTCTATACGACGAGCGCCAGAGGCCATCTCGCCGCCTGCCACATGATCATTCCGGGCTCGGGACATTCGCAGGCGGAGGTGCTCGCCGCATGAAACCACTGGTCGAAGTCCAGGACCTCAAGGTCACTTTCCACGGCAGCCGCACCGTGCATGCCGTGAATGGCGTGAACTTTACTCTCCAGCCAGGGGAAGTGCTCGGCATCCTGGGTGAATCCGGTTCTGGCAAGAGCGTGACGATGAAGACGCTTCTCAGGATCAATCCGGAAAAGCGCTCGGAAACCACTGGCACGGTGCGCGTCGCGGACAAGGATGTGCTCGCCCTGGAAGGCAATGACCTTGCGAATTATCGCGGCGGCGTGGCCTCGATGATTTTCCAGGACCCGATGCTGGCGCTCGACCCCGTTTACACCATCGGCGACCAGATCGCGGAATCCGTCTGTCGGCACGAAGGCGTCGGCAAGGCGGAAGGTCTGAAGCGCGCACTCCAAATGCTGGAGCGCGTGCGCATTCCATCGCCGGAGCGGAGATTGAAAGCCTACCCGCACGAGATGTCCGGTGGCATGCGCCAGCGCGCCATGATCGCGCTCGCGCTCGCTTGCCGGCCGAAGCTGTTGCTGGCCGATGAGCCGACCACTGCGCTGGACGCGACCGTGCAAATCCAGATCCTGCTGCTGCTCCGCGAACTGCAAAAGGAATTTGGCATGGCTGTCATCTTCGTAACCCACGATATCGGCGTGGCGGTCGAAGTCGCGGACAAGCTTGCCGTCATGTATGCGGGCGAATTTGTCGAGACCGGCACGGTGCGTGATCTGATCCGCGATCCGCGCCACCCCTACACGCGCGGCCTGCTCGCGGCCAATCTCCACGGCGCCAAAAAGGGCGAGCGGCTGGAAGCCATTCCGGGTGCGCCGCCTGCGCTTGATGTCGCACCGATGGCCTGTTCCTTCGCGCCGCGCTGCCGCTTCGCGGAGGCTTCCTGTCATAACGCTCGGCCGCCGGTCGCTGATCTCGGCGTCGGCCGCATGGTGCGCTGTATTCTTCCGCAGGCCCAGCCAGTCGCCGCCTGATCCGGACCTCAAGGAGCACTCCGAGTGAGCCAGCCCATTTTCGACGCCGAAACCTGGATCGATACCGTCGCACCGTCGCTCGGCCTGAATATTGATCCCGGGTGGCGCAAGGAAATCGTCTTCCACCTTGGCCTCGTCTCTTGCGCTGCCGCTCTCGTCGCCGAAGCTCCGGTTGAAGCGCTGGAATGCGAGCCTGCGCCGATTTTCACGCCGGGACAGATCGCGTGAAAACCGCTGCCGAAATCGCCAAGGCAGTCAACGGCGGTGAAACGACGGCTGTAAAAGTCGTTGATGCGGCGTTGGCCCGCATCGCGAAACACGATGGCGCGCTCGGGTCATTCACCGATGTCGTCGACGAACGCGCGCGCTCAACCGCCGAGGAAATCGACAAACGGCTTTCCGCCGGCAAGTCGTCAGGTCCGCTCGCTGGCGTACCGTTCGGGGTCAAAAACCTATTCGATGTGGCCGGGCTGCCGACCCGCGCCGGTTCGAAGATCAATCGCGAGCGCAAGCCTGCCGCCGTTGATGGCGCACTTGTCCGAAAACTCGAAGCTGCCGGCGCCATTCTCGTCGGCGCGCTCAACATGGGCGAATACGCCTATGATTTCACCGGCGAGAACGTGCATGACGGTCCCTCGCGCAACCCTCATGATCTTACCCGCATGTCCGGGGGATCGTCAGGAGGATCAGGGGCGGCTGTCGCGGCGGGGTTGGTGCCGCTATCGCTCGGTTCCGACACCAATGGGTCGATCCGTGTCCCATCTTCTCTCTGCGGCCTGTTCGGGCTGAAGCCCACCTATGGCCGGCTCTCCCGCGCCGGCACTTTCCCTTTTGTAGCCAGCCTCGATCATCTCGGCCCGCTTGCACGTTCCACGCTGGATCTCGCGCTGTCCTATGACGCGATGCAAGGGGCAGACGCCGCCGATCCTGCCTGCCTGCCGCCGGCCATTACGCCCGCCATGCCCGAATTGCAGAAGGGCGCCGAGGGGTTGCGCATCGCCGTCGCGGCAGGTCATTTCGCGAGAAACGGCTTTCCGGAGGTTTTCTCAGCAGTAGCTCGTATCGCCGCCGCGCTCGGCGTAAACCGCCAAATCGAACTCCCGGACGCTGCTCGCGCTCGCGCCGCTGCCTATGTCATCACGGCGACGGAAGGAGGCAACCTGCATCGCCGCCAGCTTGCCGAACGCGCCGCCGATTACGATCCAGATACGCGCTATCGACTGCTGGCCGGCGCGATGGCGCCCGCCGCCTGGTACGAGGATGCGCAGCGTTTCCGCCGCTGGTTCCATGACGAGATGCTGAAACTCTTCAAGGAAGTGGACATCATTCTCGCACCGGCAACACCTTGCTCCGCGCCAAAACTGGGGCAAAAGACGCTGGTGCTCGATGGTGTCGAGATGCCGCTTCGCCCAAACCTTGGCGTGTTCACGCAACCGATCTCCTTCATCGGTCTGCCGGTCGTCGCCGTGCCGGCTGCGGTAGAAGGCGCGATGCCGATTGGCGTACAGATCATTGCCGCACCGTGGAAAGAGAGTCTGGCCTTGCGCGTGGCCTACGAACTGGAGAAAAACGGTGTTTGCAAAGCGCCAGTCGCAGAGGCCTTTGCGGGGGAGGTGGCCTGATGGAGATAGATATTCCGAGCGTCAGGGCGGAAGTGGAAGTGGCTTTCGCGCGCTACGAGCAAGCTCTTGTCAGCAACGATGTTGCGGTGCTCGACGACATCTTTCGCGACGATCCGCGGACGCTGCGTTACGGCATCGGCGAAAATCTCTACGGTTATGAAGCGATCGCCGGCTTTCGCGCGGCGCGCTCACCGGTCGGGTTGGCGCGAAAGCTGTCCAAGACGCTGATCACCACATATAGCGAAAGCTTTGCCGTCGCTTCGACCTTGTTCGAACGCGAAAGCGCGCCGGGGAAGATTGGCCGCCAGATGCAGACATGGGCGAAGATCGACGGCGCCTGGAAGGTGGTCGCAGCACACGTCTCGATCATCCCAGCATCGGACGGCTGATGCGCTTGCGCAGATGGACAGCGAAATTCGCGAATGGCTTCATCGGGCCTAGGTGAAGGAGAAAGTGAACGCGCCTCTCTACTTCTCCCCGACAGAGGCGGCTGCACCCCTCAGCAAGGGTAGCAGCAAGCGTCCCTGCCGTTCGATCTCAGTCAGGTACGGCGTATCTGAAAGAATAAACTGGGTGACCCCGAGATCGCGATATTTGAGTAGGGATCGGGCGACATCGTCTGGCGAGCCGACAAGCCATGTCGTACCTGCGCCGCCGCCGCCGAATTTCCCAGGCGCGGTGTAAAGAATGTCGTCGAGGATGTCGCCTCGCGCCTGCAGGTCGAGCAGGCGTTGCTGGCCTGTGGCGATAGCCCATTTGTGATCATGCCAGCCGGCGCCCTGACTTGCAGCCATCCCCGCAATCTTTGCTTCCGCCGCGGTCCAGGCCTCGGCAGTGGTCTCGCGAACGAGCGTGGTGATCCGCAAGCCGAATTCGAGCGGCGGCAGATCGCGATCCAGCTTGCGGCTTAAGGTCTTGAGACGGGCGATCCGCTCGTTGATGCTGTCGAGCGGCTCTCCCCAGAATAGCTGGATGTCGGCTTCGGTGGCGGCGACTCGCTCGGCTGCTTCGGAAGCGCCGCCAAAATATAGCTTCGGATGCTGACGAACGCCCTGGATATCGATCCGGGGAACCACGGTCGCATCCGAGACTTGGAAATGCTCGCCCGAGTGGGTCACATTTTCTTCGGTCCATAATCTCCGAATCAGCCGCATGAACTCCTTGGTTCGCGAATAACGATGAGCCTGATCTGCTTCATTGTCGCCGTAAGCGGCGAGGTTGTCTTGCCCTGAGACGATATTCACCCTGACGCGCCCGCCCGTCAGGTGGTCGAGGGTTGCTGCGGAAGAGGCGAAATGCGCCGGGCGCCAATATCCCGGCCGTATCGCGATCAAGGGCTCGAAGGTGGTTGTTCGGGCGGCTAGAGCTGTGGCGACGGTAAAAGTATCTGGCCGCCCCCAGCCGGTTCCAAGAAGCGCTCCCTTCCAGCCATGCTTTTCCAGAGCTTTGGCGTGACTGGTGAGCGTGTCCAGGGTGTTATGTCCGGCGACCGCCGTGTCGCCCCGGTGGCCGGGTTTCACGTCGTTCGGGATATACCAGAGAAATTCCGCGGGGCTGTTCATGCTTCAGGCCGCGACCGGGGTCGCCTCGGCAACGCGCGGCTGGGAAAGGTATCGTTCGCCACTATCGGCGACGATCGCGACGATCGTCTTATCGGCGTTTTCAGGACGCCTGGCAAGCTCCGAAGCCGCAAACAGGACGGCTCCGGAAGAGGTTCCAGCTAGGATGCCCTCATCCCGTGCGAGAGCTTGCGCTACCTCTCGCGCCTTCGGTGTGTCGGTGACAATGATCTCGTCGACCACGTTGCGATCGAAATTCGCCGGAAGGTGATGCGGATCGACGTCAGTCACTTTATGGACGCCTTCGATCGCATCTGCATAAGGGTTGTCCGCGGTCGGAACAGAGCGCAGGCCCGGCTCGACGACGACAATTTTAACCGATGGGTTTTTTGACTTCAGGAAGCGCCCGGTTCCGGAAACGGTGCCGCCCGTACCGACAGCCGAAACGAATATATCGACCTCGCCCGCCGTCTCACTCCAGATTTCCGGCCCCGTCGTCTCGAAATGGACGCGTGGATTGGCAGGATTGGCGCGTTGGTTGGAAAAGTAAGCTCCCGGATTTTCCCGTACGACACGGTCGATAATCGTGTCGATCGCATCCGGCTTCAGGAAGTCCTTGTTGTCGATCAGCACGGTTTCGGCGCCGTATTGTTGCAGCAAGTTGATCTTGTCCTGGCTGATGGTGTTCCGGAGATAGAATTTCGAGCGATAGCCTCGCGCGGCGGCAAGCGCCGCGAGCCCGATACCTGTATTGCCGCTGGTCAGATCGACGATCAACTGGCCGGGCTTCAGCTTGCCCGTTTCCTCGGCATCGTGAATGAGGCCCCAAGCCGTGCGGTCCTTGATACTGCCGGCCGGGTTGAAATATTCGATCTTCGCCAGAATACGCGCGCCAAGACGATGGGAGCGGCCAAAGCGCTTCAGCTCGAGAAGCGGCGTGTTGCCGACCAAGGTGCCGAAATGGGCATGTTTCGATGTCATTTTCCATCCCTTTCCAAATTGGTTGATGACCACCTGAGAGTCGCCGCTTGCCGCTGCTGCAAGGCCCTGGAATTCAAAATCAATATTTCGGCAGGCCTGGCGGATTGGTCTCGGATCGCTCGAGCGCTTCTTCTTCAAGGCTCCAGCGTGCAAGCGCCTGCCGGTATTTGCTGTTCGCGATCAGGTCGTTGATTGCCCGTGTCAGAGCTTCTGCCAGGCCGCTTCCCTTGCGGGTCGCGATCGCCACGTCGGATTTCAGAGGCCACCCGGCGCTCAGAGTGCCTACTCGTTTGATGTCCCTGTCGCGCGCCGCGATGAAGGCGAGCTGCGCATGCGGCTGGACGAATCAGCCCGCCCTGAGCGTACCGCGACAAGGCGCGCCGCCTCGTCGTCGAAGAGCTGCAGATCGATCGGTTTCAAGCCTGCGGCGACGTTCTGCTTGCTCCATTCCACCAGGATGCGCTCCTGATTGGTTCCGCCACCAACACTGATTGTCAGTCCGGCTGCATCCTTCGGTTCTCTGATACGAGCGATCTTGCTATCGGCTTTGACAAAGAAGCCGTGCAGCCCCTGCCGATAGGTCGAGAAGTCGAACTTCTCTTTCCTCTGCTCGGTGACGCCGACATTCGAGATAACGGCGTCATAGCGGCCGGAACTCAGGCCAAGCGGCCAATCGGCCCAGGCTGTATCGACGATTCTGAGCTTCAACCCCAGGTTGTCGGCGATGAGCAGCGCGAAATCGGGGTCCGCGCCGATCAAGGTTTTGGCGTCCGTAGCAAAAGTGCCGAGCGGCGGGCCGCCCGGACTGAGCGCGACCGTGAACAGGCCAGGCTCGACGAATGCGTAATCTTTTGGGATGAGGGCGATGGCAGCCGGATCCTTCTCGGCCCTTATCCGTCCAGGTTGGTCGGGACCGAGATCAAAGGGCGTTTGCTGAGCCAGAGCGGGAGGGAATTGCCCAAATACGAAAATGCCGGCAAGCAAAGACAGGACCGAGCGGCGAGGAACCGTAGGGATTGCAACAGACATCGATCAAGCCTTAGGCAGGCCGGGCGGGTTGGTGCGGGATTCCTCGATCGCCTCGGCCGAGAGGTTCCAGCGCGCCAGCGCTTTGGCATAGCTACCGTTCTTGATCTGCGTGTTGACCGCATGTGTGATCGCATCCGCAAGGCCGGCGCCTTTACGTGTTGTGACCGCGATCTCGGCAAGGACTGGCCAGCCACCACTGAAATTGCCGGCAAGGCGCGTCGTGCCGTTCTGCGCGGCCTTGAAACTCAGGAGCGCATTGGGTCCGAGATAAGCATCGGCGCGGCCGGACTCCAGCGCGAGATAAAGCACGACGTCGTCGTCGTAATACTGCACCTCGACAGGTTTCAGGCCGTCCTTGACGTTTTGCTCGTTCCAGCGAAGCAGGATTTGCTCCTGGTTTGTGCCGGAGGAGACGATGATCCTCAGGCCCGCCACATCACGAGGTTCCTTGACGATGACCGGATTATCCTTGCGGACGTAGAAGCCGAGGAGGTCTTTGCGGTAGGTCGAGAAGTCGAACTTCTCCTTGCGCAATTCGGTCACGGTGACGTTCGAAATGACGGCGTCGTACTTGCCTGACGCGACGCCGAGCGGCCAGTCGGCCCAGGCGACAGGCACGATCTCAAGCTTGCGGCCAAGCGCATCGGCGACGAGTTGTGCGATGTCAGGCTCCGCGCCGACGATCGTCTTGGTGTCGGTCGCATAGCCGCCGAAGGGAAAGCGTCCGGCCGCATTGGCGACTGTGAAGACGCCCTCCTTCGCGAAGGTCGCATCCTTCCCTATCAGCTTGATCGCCGCTTCGTCGCGTTCAGCACGCGGGCGACCAGGTTGCTCCGGGGAAAGATCGATCGCTTGCTGAGCGATTGCGCCAGCGGGAATTAGGGTAGCCGAGGCTGCGCCGGCGAGGAGTGCGAGCGAGGCGCGTCTGGTCAGCATGGTCATTGGGTCCTTGGTCTCGAGAGGTCAGAGCACTTTGGCGAGGAAATCGCGGGTGCGGGGATGGTCCGGCTGGCCAAGCACCCTGGCGGGTGAGCCGTGTTCGAGGATGCGGCCGGCTTCCATGAAAACAACTTGGTCGGCGACCTCGCGTGCGAAGCCGATTTCATGAGTGACGATCACCAGCGTCGTGCCGGAGCGCGCGAGTTCCTTGATCACGTCGAGCACTTCACCGACGAGTTCAGGATCAAGCGCCGAGGTAGGTTCATCGAAGAGGATGACCTTCGGCTTCAAGGCTAGCGCGCGGGCAATCGCCACCCGCTGCTGCTGACCGCCTGAGAGTTGTCGGGGATATGCGTCAGCCTTTTCGCTGAGACCGACACGGGCAAGCAGCTCGCGAGCCTCGGCCGACGCCTGTTCGCGGGAAAGGCCGCGCACTGTAACGGGCGCCTCGATGATATTCTCGATGGTGGTCAGATGCGGAAAGAGATTGAAGTTCTGGAAGACCATGCCGACGTCGACGCGGCGCTTCAGGATATCTTTCTCCTTCAGTTCGTAGAGCGTCTCGCCGTCCTGCCGATAGCCGATCAATTCGCCATCAAGCGCGATGAAGCCCTGGTCGACACGCTCAAGATGATTGATCGAGCGCAGCAGCGTCGATTTGCCGGAACCGGATTGCCCGATAATGGCGGTGACACTGCCTGGCCGCAGGGTCAGGCTGACGTCATCGAGCACCTTCTGCGGACCAAAGCTTTTGGCGACGTTGCTGATCCGGATTTCACCACCGCTGCGGGGCGACAGAGTAGCGAGTGACGCGTTCGAATTCGCGACTGGTCCGGCCGATGGAGCCGAATTACCGGCGACATGAACGGCCCCGCTTCGGCCAATCCGCCTGATCAGCTTTTCGATGAACGATGCCGGCGGATTACGCAGAGCGCCACGCGAGTAATAGCGCTCGATGTGATGCTGGATGAAGGAAAGAACGCTCAGGATGACGAGGTACCAGACCGTTGCCACCATCAGCAGCGGGATGACCTCGAGATTACGCCGATAGATAACCTGGATCGTGTAAAACAGCTCGGGCAGCGCCAGGATATAGACCTGCGAGGTGCCTTTCGCGAGCGTGATCACTTCGTTGAAGGCGGTGGGCAAGATCGAACGCATCGCCTGCGGCAGCACGATGCGCGACATCTGGCGGCGGCGCGGAAGGCCGAGGGCCGCTGCTGCTTCATGCTGTCCCTGATCGACGGAGAGAATGCCGCCGCGCACGATTTCGGACGAAAAGGCAGCAGCGTTGAGCGTCAGCCCGAGAACCGCCGCGAAGAATGGCGTGATGAGCTGCGTCGTTTGCCAGGAGGCGAAGGTGATGCCGGTGAACGGTACGCCAAGCCAGATCGTGCCGTAGAGATAGCCAAGGTTGTTGAGGATCAGCAGCAGGACGATCAGCGGGATCGACCGGAACAGCCAAACGTAACCCCAGGATAGAGAAGCGAGCAGCGGCGACCCCGATACACGCGCCAGGGCCAACAAGGTGCCGAGCAGGAAGCCGAAAACGGTCCCGAGCAGCGTCAGCAGCAACGTCCGGCCGAGCCCCGTGAGGACCGGCTCGGCGAAAAACCATTCGGCAAACACGCTCCAGCCCCAGCGGGGATTGGACAGCACCGAATTCAAAGCTGCGAATATGATGATCGCGGCGAGGATTGTACCGATTGTGCGAGCGGGATAGCGCGCCGGCACGACGCGGTAGCGGCTGAAATCCGGGTTCGAATCTGAATTTTGGACGCGCGAAGGAAGGCCTGCGAGATCGCTGGCTAGGGACATGCGGTTGCTCTTTTAAGTTCGTGATGATTGAGCTGGCCCCTGGAAGGTCCGGAGGCTGGCGCCGGACCTCAGCTTGCTTTGCGAGGCAGTTCGGTTTCGCCCAATGTCGTGTAGCGGCTTTCTCGGCGCGGCAGGCCAAGATGCTCACGCAGGGTACGACCGGTGAGGGTTCGGTCGAAAACGCCGCGTTCTTCGAGCGCCGGGATAACAAGCTCGATGAAGTCGTCGAGACCTTGACCGATGACGGGGAAGCCGAGCACGAAACCGTCCGCCGCCTGTCTCTCGACACGCTCGATCAGCACGTTCGCGACCTCTTCAGCGGAGCCGACAAGATCGGTCCGTGGCGTGGCGGCCTCGAGAGCCGCCTCCCGTAAGGTCTGTCCTTTCAGCGCGGCGTTGCGCTTGATGCGATCCGTCGTCGAGCGGAAGCTGTTTTTGCCGATCTCGCCAAGTTCCGGGAACGGCGCATCGAGCGGATAGTCGGTAAAGTCATGGTGGTCGAAGAAGCGGCCGAGATAGGCAAGCGCATCCTCGATGGATACGAGATCGCGGATGACCTGATACTTTTCCTCCGCTTCCTGCCGCGTCCGGCCGACGATGGGAGCTGCGCCTGGAAAGAGCTTCACGTCATCGGCCCTACGGCCGTGCGCGACCGCGCTGTTCTTGATGTTTCGATACAGCGTCTGGGCTTCCTCAATCGGAACGTGATTGGCGAAGACGGCATCGGCGTGCCGGCCAGCCAGACCGATGCCGGCTTCGGAGGCTCCCGCCTGAAAAATGACGGGTTGTCCCTGCTGGGATCGTTGAATGTTGAGCGGCCCTTCGACCTGGAAGAAGCGACCCTTGTGTCCAAGCGTGTGAAGCTTCTCGCGGTCGAAGAAACGACCTGACTCACGGTCACGCAGAAACGCGTCGTCATCCCAGGAGTCCCACAAGCCCTTTGCGACATCGAGATATTCCTGGGCGATTTCATAACGAAGGGCATGTTCCGGATGCGGTCGGCTGTAGTTGCGACCTGAACCTTCGAGCGGCGATGTCACCGCGTTCCAGCCGGCGCGTCCCCCGCTAATCAGGTCAAGCGAAGCGAATTGGCGAGCGATGGTATAAGGGTCGCTGTAAGAGGTCGAAACCGTACCGACCAGTCCGAGCTTGGTGGTCATCGTCGCGAGAGCCGAAAGGATCGTCAGCGGCTCGAAGCGATTGAGGAAATGCGGGATCGACTTGTCATTGATGTAGAGACCATCCGCGACGAATGCGAAAGCAATTCCGTTCTCTTCCGCCCTGCGAGCATTGCGGATGAAGAAGTCGAGATTGACGCTTGCATCCGGCGGATTGCTTGGATGGCGCCAGGAATTCATGTGGCTTCCAGGGCCCTGGAGCATCACGCCAAAGGTGAGACGAGGTTTTGACATTTTCGATCCTCTTGCACGGGCACCAGGCAGTTTAATAAATTCGATTAAGTTCTGTCGTCCGCCTGCGTTCGCTTAATGCTGCGCACGCTGTCGAAATATCTAATATGGTGCGCGCCTTTATTTTTGATCGTGCAATCGGAAACTTATTTGGTCAATGGTTTCGGATTTCGAATATTTTGTATTATTGAGACGGTAGCTTTCAATTTCGAGCATGATTTTGGAATTTATTTCCGCATCTTTATTTGAAGCCTGAATGCTGTTCGCCTCTGCGGCCCGCGTCAGGCGCTTTTCACGCGAAGAGAAAGCTCCTCCACGGAGAAAGGCGGCAGTTCGAGATTGGCGCGGAAGGTGTCGCCGAGGTAATCCGTGTCGATCAGCGAGCGACGGCGCAATTCCGGCAGGAGGCCATTCAGGAGAAGGTCTTCCTGATCAGGATTTCCAAGGCCATGCAAGGTCAGCACATCGAGCACGCCAGCGCGAAAACGCTCATCGATGGCGTCGGCCAGTTGCTCCGGCGTGCCGGCAACCGACCAATGTCCGGTTTCCTGCGCCTCGATGATGAGCTCGCGCAAGGTCATGCCTTGCCGTGCGTAGCGCTGGAAAATTTCGACGCGGCCCCGTCGCCGATTAATGCTGGTCACTTCCGGCAGGAAGGCATCCGGCAAGGGCCTGTCCAATGGCAACCCGGAAAGATCGGCGTGACCGCCAAGCATGTCTGCTAGTTTCAAGCGCCCTTGTTCATAATCGATCCGCTCGTGCTTCTCCCGCTGCCGCCGGGCGACGTCGGCGTCTGATTCGCCGATGACCGAATGGAAGGAATTCATGATGAAGGGCAGATTGGCCCCGCGCCCGTAATTTGCTGCGCGCCGCCGAAGCTCGGTGACGAAGGTGACTGCATCCCCCAGTTTCGGCTGTGAGGTGTAGACCACCTCGGCATAGCGAGCGCCGATATTGATGCCTGCTTCGGATTGGCCCGCCTGAAAGAGAACCGGGCGACCTTGCGGCAGTGGTGGCACATTGAGCGGGCCCTCGACCTGAAAATGCTGTCCCTGATAGCCGATACGGTGAAATTTCGCGGGATCGACCGTGATGTTGCCCGATGCCTTACGCGTGGCGGCATCGCGCTCATTCGCATCATAGAGGGCGTTGACGATTTCGATGAACTCGCCCGCCCGCGCATAACGCTCCTCCGGTGAAGGCAAAGTTTGCCCAAAATTCTCTTCCCCGACCGAAGAGGTCACCGCGTTCCAGGCCGCGCGACCGCCGCTGGCGTGGTCGAGCGTGCCGATCAGGCGTGCGAGATTGTAGGGATGATGGAAAGTCGTCGAGACGGTGGCAACAAGCCCGATCCGAGATGTCGCCTGACTGAGCGCGGCAAGCGCGATGATCGGCTCCTGCGTGCCCGTTGTGCCGGCGAGCCCGGCCGCGTCGGCCTGCAGGAGGTCGGCGGTGAATAGGCCGGTGATTTTTTCCGCCTCCGCCCTGCGCGCAAGCTCCACGGCCCGTTTAGCGCCACAGCTCTGGTCGCCATCATTGGAAGCCGCGACAATATTGGCGGCTCCAAAAAGCGTCTTCAGGCGGCGCGGACGAATGGCAGCCATCAAAGGCTCCTCTGCTGATTCGGGTATTTTAAGCTGCGAGTGATCGGCGCGCGGCAGGTGCGAGCAATTCGATGGTCTCAAGACGGCGCGCGCCGTCGCTCAACGGAGATTCGAGAATGAATTCGAGAACGCCGAGCTTTCGGTGCAGGCGCTCCAGTTCGCCCTCGATCGTGGACGGTGCGCCTCGCAGGAGAAGCGATTTGCGTTCCTCGATGCGGTGCGTCGTAGCGCCGGTCTGCCGCACATATTCAAGGGCTTGTGCTTCGCTGCCGACATTGACGGCCTGGCCGTTATCGATCTCGACCCGGAACCGGCGCGCGTCAGCCTCCAGGCGGCGCGCCTGCTCGTCGGTTTCGGCGACCACGACGTTCAGAGCGAGGATTGATTGCCTGCCGCCAGCGTCGCGATAGGTCGATAATGCGTGCGCAATTGCCGCCTCATCCCCATGGATATGGCCTGGATAGACAAATGCCCAGCCTAGCCGCGCGGCCAGCTTCGCGCTTTCTGCGCTCGCGCCGAGCAGGAACTTGTCTGCTGCTCCTTTGGGATCCGGGAAGGCTGCAAGGTTGGCGTCGGCCGCGCTGCCATCGTGATGATGCCTCAGAAAACCGTCGAGCTCAGTCAACTGAGCTTCAAAAGACGGCTTGCGGGCCGGATCATGCGCGCCCTGAAGAGCATTGGTCGACAGTGGCATGCCTCCGGGCGCCTTGCCGATGCCGATATCAACGCGGCCAGGCGCGAGGGACGAGAGCAGGTTGAAATTCTCGGCGACCTTGTAGGCGCTGTAATGCTGCAGCATCACGCCGCCCGAGCCGATCCGGATGGTGCGCGTCTGAGCCAACAGGTAGCTGATCAGCACTTCCGGAGAGGAACTCGCGAGCTTTGCCGCATTGTGATGCTCGGCGACCCAGAAGCGCGTGTAGCCGAGTTCTTCCGCTCGCTTGGCCAGATAAATCGTACGCGAAAGCGCAGCATGCGCGGTCTCGTCGCCGTGCAGCGGGCTCTTATCGAGATAGCTGAGTGCGTAGGGCATCGGGTCTCCCGGCAGGATTGACAGGTCTCAATTCTAATAGTCTATAGATTTTATAGATTGATGAATCAAGCCACGATCTTGACGGATCGCGGCGGTTCAGACTGGAGATCTGGAAATGACGGATGTGATTGTTCGTGGAAGCCCTTTGGATGCAGCCGCTCAGCCGCTTATCGAAGGGTTGATCGCCGAATATGACGGTCGTTATGGCGCTGCAAGCCGGCCAGGCGGAGCGCGCGCCGAGCTTATGCGCTATCCCGCCGAAGCATTTGCTCCACCTCTCGGCGATTTCCTTTTTTTGCAGCGCAAGGGCGAGACGATCGCCGGTGGCGCCTTCATGAGCCACGATGACGAGACGGCTGAGTTCAAGCGCATCTGGACGAGAGACGATTTAAGACGTCAGGGGCTCGCCCGCGCCATCGTGATTGCGCTAGAGGAAAGCGCCGCCAGTCTTGGCTATACCCGCGCCTACCTGACGACAGGCTTTCGCCAGCCCGAAGCGACGGCGCTTTATATCAAGCTGGGTTATCGGCCCCTCTTCGACCCTTCACTCGACCTGACTCTCTACAGGTCCTTGCCTTTCGAAAAGCACATCGGCGCCAAGGCTGGGCGGGAAGGGACGTCGCATGTCTATCCGCCTTCAGCCTCGTTTGAAGAAGCGACTGCTCGCGTGAACGCCATCAAGGCGGAACAGGAAGCAAAGATTTCGGCCCGGCTTCAGTCACTCCGCTCGGTGGCGGCCTGACCCATTCGGCCACGGTGTAAAAACTTCACCGGTTGATGCGATCGCATCAACCGGTTTTTTGTTCTCATCCGCCAAGGACGTCTACGACGACACGTCCGGCGAATTTATCCGGGTCGGTGCCCGGCTTGACGATACGCGCCAGTTTCAGGTCGCTCGTGATTTGCGCGACTTCCTGACGAAGCGCGGCTCCAGTCGGATGATGGTCATGCGTGTGGCTGCGGAGCATAGCGAGCAAGTCCTCAACAGCTACCTTCGGCGTATATTTCGAAAAGATTTCGGCCGCATCTTCCGGGTGTTCGGCAACGTGAACGCTTCCTTCGCGCACTGCAGCGGTCAGGGCAGCCGCGGTTGCGCGGTCCTGTTCGACGAGACTTCGTTTGATGCCGAGCGTACAGCATGACAGGTGTGCGTAGTGCTCGGAAAGGTTGGATGCGATCTCAACGAGCTCGCCATTCGAGCGCTTCTGGATTAGCCACGCTGTCGGGTCGGCATCCGCGACCGCCTGAACCTCGTCACGCTGCAACGCGGTCGGGAGCAGATCGGCTGGGAATTCGCGCCATTGCACCTCGGTCTCCGGATCGACACCATGTTTTGCCAGCAGGATGGCAAAGAAGTTACGCGGCGAACCCGAGATGCTGGAAACGCCGATCGTCTTGCCCTTGAGCTGCGTGATGTCGGAAACGCCGGCTGATTTCGGCGCGAAGAGTCGCGTGCAGCCTCCGTGCAAGCCTGTGGTCAGCTTGACGTCGATGCCCTGCTCCAGAGGCTTGAGCCAACTCAGCAGCATGCTCGCACCTGCATCAGCCTTGTCGGTAGCTAAAGCCTGCAGCATCTGATCAGTCGTGCCGGCAAGTTGCAGAAACTCGACGTCGAGATTGTGCTTGGCAAAATAGCCACGGTGCAGAGCGACCGGGATCGCCGCAGTGCAAATGCCGGTGCCGTTATATGCGAAGCGGATATGGCGAGGCGACCCGACCGGGTCCGCTACCGTTTCCGTTGCGGCAGTCCGGCAAATGGAGCCGAACAGAGGGTCGCTTGGGGCTGTCGTCAAAGGCATCGCATAGGCTGCGGTGACGCCTCCGATGCTGGCGCCTGCCGTAATGGCCAGTGTTCTTTCAAAAAAGGTACGTCTCGTCATAAAACGTGATGCTGGTGTGTCGTCGGTCATCGAAATCACCATGTCTGGAGGAAGCGCGCTTAGGTCGCGCGTTCACCCACAATTATAGTACACTAAATTTATAGACAATTAGAATATTGAGGTGCTTAGCACTTTGCTCCATCGTTCTGAATTTTCGATGGCAGAAAGTTCGCGTGCGTGGCCGGCCGAGTAGGGCCGCCAACGCAAGCGCGGCTAGTTGTTAATCGGTATGCGCAAGATCGATCAGGCCTTCGCGATAGATATCGGCGGCGGCTACCGCTGTCGCCATCTGAGCGGTATGACCAAGCACGAAATGGTCGCCATAGACCGTCTCGTCTGGAAATTCGGTCGCGATCACAACCGGATTGGCATGGCGTTTATCTTCGTGGATCACGCAACAGATTGAATCGACAACCGGGTCGCTCAATTCGCCGACATGGGCGCGATACGCTGCAAGATGCGTCTCGTTATATTGCTTGAGGCCCGGAACAAGGGCGACGCGCCGGGCAATTTTGAAGACAAAATCCGTCGCCACCTTCTCGAATCCCGGTCGGTAGCTTGCGATGAGGAAGAAGCCGCGCGGCGCTGCCCAGACCGCTGACCCTTCGGGGAGGTAACCCGAAAAAGGCCGGACAAATTCATGCGCGGGATAGCCGTGCAGGTTGATATGCAATAGCGCGCCTGTCTCCTGCAGTGCGTTGAGGCGCGCGTTCCGTCCTCGCGACGCTTCAGCTTTGCGATGCTGGATATCATCGCCAAGCGCCGTGTAGCGGGCGGCGTGATTGATGTGGCGTGGATTGCTGCTGCGCAGCCTTAGGCTGAGAGCGTAACCGTCCGGGTTTTCCAGTGGAATGACGGAGAAAGAGGCGCCGTGTTCCCTGAGAATTGCCGCAGCGCGCAGAGCTCCAATGATGCCTGACGGCTCATTTGCGTGTTGTCCGGCGGACAGTACGAAATGTGGGCCGGTTCCGTCTACGCGCGTTGCTGGGATCGATCTCCCCTGATCTGACACGCCATCGAAGCGTGTGCCGCCAAGCGATGCTACTTCCGCTTCGACTTGTGACGCCGCTAAAGGAAATGCGGCGCTATCAAGCTGTTGAAACGGGACATGGGGCGCGAGGGGTTGGGCGCTTCTGGTCTCGACGCGGATTATCGCGTCTCCCTCGCTGAGGCGGATATCGGGGATGATCTGCCCCATTTGCAGATAGCGATCGCCGGGAGGAAGGCCGGCACGCTTGCAGAAGAACTCCCGCAGCGAAAAATAGAAGTCCTCATGCAAGGCTTCGCCGGTGCTGAGGCACTCGTCGCCAAAAGGCAAGCGCCGCTCTATGCCGCTAATGCTGACGTCGATGGCGAGCTCTTCGAAATATGGCGCCGTGTCTCCCCACGGATGATCCGCGAGGGTTCGCATGACGGCCGCGAATACGGCTTCATATTCGGTTTCGATCGGCTCCCCTCGGCCTGCGTCCGTGCGAATCCAGCCGCAGGGAGCGAGCACGGTTTCTCCAAGGTGCGATGTCCGCATGCGATTTGGCGCGAAAACCAAATGTTCGATTTTTCGGTCGCCGTATTCCAACGCGACGACATAATCGAGTTCCCGCAGGCCAGGCGTAAAGTGGAGAGGAACACCATTTAGGAGCGCCGCCAGTGGATAAGCTTCCATCTGAAAGCGCTGGGGAAGTGCCGTCGCATGGTTCGGCGGCTCGATGGAAACGCTGGTAAGGCCTGATAGCTGAACTTCTTCAAGGAAGAAGTGGAGCAGCGGTTTGTATGCGCTGCGCACCCGTGCCCGAACGCCGCTGGCAAGCAAACGCGCCTCTGCGCGCGTGCGGGCCAGTTCGTCTTCGAAAACCCAGCATTCGATATCTTCGACGTTTCTAGAATATCGTTCGACGAGCCTGTCGAGCGTGCGCGGTATTCTCAAGTCCAGAAGCTTGGTCATCTCTTATCCTCCCTCGGGCCTTGCCGCGCCAGGCTGGGCCTTCGATCCCGCTTTTCCAAAGTCACTGCCACAGATTTCAGAAAAATCGAGCATGATCGACGAGCGGTAGCTTGTCCTGATCAAATTCTACGAACTATATAGACTATTATTCTGCCGCCGCCGGCGTTTGTAGGAATTTTCTTCGAGATGCTCACCAACAAGGGCAAATACGGGCTCAAGGCGATGATTGACCTCGCGAAGCATCCATTCGGCGCCTCGCACCAGGTTCTCGATATCGCCAGACGCAACACGATCTCGAAGAAGTTCCTCGACACCATCCTGCTCGATTTGAAGAACGCGGGATTCTTGCGCAGTAAGAAGGGACCGGGCGGTGGCTATGGGCTCGCCAGACAGCCGGCCGAAATTAAGGTCGGCGCGATCGTCAGAGCATTGGACGGCCCGCTTGCGCCGATCGCTTGCGCGAACCGGTCGGAGTTCCGACCGTGTGAAGACTGCGAAGATTTCGAGACCTGTGCGGTCCGGCTGGTGATGACCGATGTGCGCAATGCGATCGCGGGAATTCTCGACTCCACGACCCTTGCCGATTTGGCAGCCAAGTCACAGGCGAACGAGCCCATCGACTTCGTCATCTGACTGATCACCGAAGCCCCGAATGGAAGGATTCGC
>OUNM010075453.1_pt1 | contig 20692 bp, 18 predicted proteins | sample 1769961 | NCBI WGS metagenome assembly OUNM01 (sample SAMEA3914820, study PRJEB12502) | metagenome | biome: forest; material: soil | place: USA | collected 2012-03-12 | depth 0.3 m
AATCGGCTGCGGATCCCACGCCTGCCGCAGGCCCTTGATCACCACCATCTTCTCGGCATGCTCGTCGTACGAGAACGTGTACGGCAGCGGACCGGCGAAGGAGCGCGCGTCGGCCATCGATCGGAACGGGCTGGTGCTCGGCAGCGGCGCGGGACAGCTCGAGAGATCGGCGACGACGTGGAGGTCTGCCTCACGCTGCGGCGTACGGATGCGAACCTCGAGACGGTCGGCATCGGCGGTGACGTCGACGGTGGCGTGCCGATAGCTGTAATGCGTGAACAGGTTGCCGAGGCTCACCATCGACGCGCGGTCGGTGTCGCTACGCAAGATGCGGAGTCCGCGCAGCGCCTGCTTGCCCGGCCGCGCAAACCGCGTGAAGACGCGATACCCGCTCAAGAAGAAGTCGCGCCCCAGCCACTTCGGAAGACCGCGAGGACGGAGGCCCTGGGTCTGGACCAACGCAATGGCCAGAAATCCCCACTCGCCGTAGGCGTCGATCTCCAGCCCTGGCCCGATGAGAGGGGCGAGAATCTCCTTGGGTACCGCGTACGTGAGGACGAGCGAGCGCTGGAAGTACGCCTCGACGCCGAACGGATGTCGCTGGAGGACGTGCAGCATGCACCTTTCCACCTAGTGCCACCGCTGCCGCAGGGGAAGAGCCCTCGAATATTCGTCGCCTCCCGCGCACCACATCGTCGTGGAGCTCCGCCGCGCCCTCGCGATCGCCGCCGCGTTCCACGCAACGCTGTTCCTGTTCGTGTCGCGACTTCCATCGCCATCACGCGCACCTGCCGCTCCTGAAGCGTCCACACCTCTCGCTCTCGCCGCGGCGACCGAGTGGGAAGTGGCGCTCGAAAGCGCGCTCGCGCCGGACCCCGCGATCGCCGCGCTGCAACCCGCCGCGCTCGCCCCGCGCGTCGACGAGTCGCGCCCTGCGCAAGCGGAGATGTCTCCGCGAGATCGCGGAGCGCTCGCAAAATCCCCGCTCACCGACGAGCGCACGGCGGATCACGTCGAGGTCGTCGCGCCCTCGCCACCGGCATGGACGTTCTCTCCTACCGCGCCGCCGCTTCCCGATCTCGCATTCCGCGCATCGTCCGCGCCGTCGTCCGCGGACTCTCGAGGGCAGTCGTCGTCAGGCGATCCCGCCGGCGTGGTCGGCCCCGCTGCGAGCGGCGCCGACCAAGGCGGCCCCAACGACGGCTCGGGCCGAACGCGCTCCAACGTGCTCCGCGACGGCCTCCACGCCGCCGAGGTCGCGAAGGGCCGCGCCATCGGCAATCCGATCCTCGGCGTCGCGCGCGACGTCACGATGCAGCAGCCCTCGCCGGTGATCGGCGACGTCGTCTTCGAAGCAAGGATCGACGGCAGCGGTCACGTCGTCGACGTCCGCGTGACGAAGTGCGACGGCGATCGCAGCGCGTGGGAAGCCGTCCGCCGAGGCCTCATCGAGGCCTTTCGCGGACGTACCGTTCCCGTCTTCGCCGCAGCGTCACGCGGCGCGCTGGTCGCGTTCGCGGTCAAGAGTCGATGGTCGCTGCCGAGCACGCACGGCCCTGGCGTCGAGCTCGGCTTGCCTTTCCTGCCGGGCATCAAGACGTCGAAGGGCTCGAAGGATCCGGCGCGCGTCGACATCCTGGTCACGCCCGATCGCACGGTCTCGGTGGGAACGAACCTCGACCCGACCGATGTCGGCGCGAGCCCGCTGCGGACCGTCACGACGCGCATCGTCGACGAGACGCTTCTGTAGCGGCGCAGCCGCGCAGGCCGCGCAGCCGCTCAGAACGTGAAGCCGTACGACACGAACGGCCCGCCGGCGACCTCGCCGATGCGAATCCGATCGATCTCCTTCCGCGCCGACCACGGCCGCGGCGAGATCACGTACGGGAGGAGCGACCCGACGAGGCCGGTGCCCATCGCGAAGAACACGCGCGTGCTCCGCTCGGTATCCGACCACCCGACCGGCACGGCGCCGAGGAACACGTAGTCGATCGCGGGCGCCGTCACGGTCGCGAGCAAGGAGATCGCTGCGGCGATGGGCCACGCAGCGCGCACGTTTCCTTCGGGCGGCGCGCCCTCGGCCCACATCGGATCGCACTTCGGCAGCGACAACCAGGCGCCGCTCAGGAAGCCTCCCCAGAAGAGCCCGATGAGCCCCGGGCCGATCAGCCGTACGCCTGGGGTCTGTGCTTGCTTGAGCGGCCCGATGCTGAGAAACGTGCTGCCGATCGTGCCCGCCGCCATGGTGCCCGTGTAGAGCCAGTCGAAGCGCGAGGCCGTCTCGCAGAGCTGGATCTCGCGCGCCTGACGAGGTCGGTAATCGGTGGCGGCGTAGACGTAGGCGGGCGGATCCGGAGGCGACGCGCTATCGACGCGATCGAGTCTCGAGTCGGCAGGCAGAGCCCCATCCACGGTCGCGGACGCTACCACGCCTTTACGCGCGTGGGAAAAACGGCAATCCTCGCCGCCATGAGCGTCCCGTCGAACATTTTCCGCGAGTACGACATCCGAGGCGTCGCCGATCGCGATCTGTCCGACGAGCTTGCGGAAGGGATCGGCCGAGGTCTCGGCGCGATGCTCACGGCCGACGCGAACGCGAAGGAGAAGGGGAACGCACGCGATCGCGCGCTGCGTCTCGCTGTGGGACGCGACTGCCGGCTCTCGAGCCCGCGCCTCCACACGGCGCTCTTGCGTGGCCTCTCGAAGGCCGGGGTCGACGCCGTCGACATCGGCGTCGGCCCCACGCCGATGCTGTATTTCGCGGTCCATCATCTCGATACCGACGGCGGCATCATGATCACGGGGAGCCACAACCCCGGCGACGAGAACGGCTTCAAGATGATGCGCGGCAAGGCCAGCTTCTACGGCGCCGACATCCAGAAGCTCCGCGAGCGCATCGTCGCGAAGGACTTCGGGGCGGCGCCGGCTCGCGCCGGCCAGGTCGAGAATTTCGACGTGCAAGACGCCTACGTGAAGACGATGCAAGAGCGCTTCGACTTCAAGGGGTCGAACATCGTCTTCACGCTCGACTCCGGCAACGGCTCCGGCGGCCCGCTCGGCGTCCGCACCATGAAGGCGCTCGGTCTCTCTCCGGACGCGCTGTTCTGCGAGATGGACGGGAACTTCCCGAACCACCATCCCGATCCCACCGTCGAGAAGAACCTCGCCGCGCTCGTCGCGCGCGTGAAGGAGACGAAGGCGCGCGTCGGCATCGCCTACGACGGCGACGCCGATCGCGTCGGCGCGGTCGACGCCGAGGGCAACGTGATCTGGGGCGACAAGCTCCTCATCTTGTTCGCGCGCGGCGTGCTCGAGAAGAACCCCGGCGCGACCATCCTCGGCGAGGTGAAGTGCTCGCAGACGCTCTACGACGACATCGCCAAGCACGGCGGCAAGCCGCTGGTGTGGAAGACGGGCCACTCGCTCATCAAGACCAAGATGAAGGAGACCGGCGCGCTGCTCGCCGGAGAGATGAGCGGTCACGTGTTCTTCGCGGACCGCTATTTCGGCTACGACGACGCGATCTACGCGAGCCTTCGCCTCCTCGAGATCCTCGCGAAGGACCCGCGCCCGCTCGCGGAGATGCTCGCCGACGTGCCGAAGACGTTCTCGACGCCCGAGCTGCGCGTCGATTGCCCGGACGCGATCAAGTTCCAGGTCGTCGCGGCCGTGACGCGTCGTTACAAGGAGAAGGGCAACCCCGTCGTCGACATCGACGGCGCGCGCATCTCGTTTCCCGGTACGAGCTCGGCGCCGAAGTGGGGCCTCGTTCGCGCGTCGAACACGGGTCCCATCCTGGTGATGCGCTTCGAAGCCGGCACCGAAGAGGAGCTTGCCCAGATCCGCAGCGAGGTCGAGGGCGTCGTCACCGAGGAGCGCGCGAAGCTTGCGTCGTCGTAGAGTGAGCCACGCATGAGCGGCGAGGCGGGCACACCTTCGTCGGTCGCGCCTCCGAAGACGTGGACCATCGGGTCGCTCGTCAAATGGGCGACCGACGATTTCCGCGCGCGCGGCATCGAGAACCCGCGGCTCGACGCGGAGCTGCTCGTCGCGCACGCGCTCGAGATCGATCGCATGCGCGTCATCCTTGATGCGAATCGCCCGCTCGAAGGCGCAGAGCTCGCGCTCCTTCGCGATCTCGTGAAGCGAAGGCGCGCCTTCGAGCCCATCGCGTATCTGCGCGGCTATCGCGAGTTCTACGGTCTGAAATTCCGCGTCGACAAGCGCGTGCTGGTGCCGCGTCCCGACACCGAGACGCTGGTCGATGCCGCACTCACGCGCAGCACGCACGTGTCGATGTCGATGCGCCAACTCGATCTCTGCACCGGGTCCGGGTGCGTGGCGATCGCCATGGCTCGGCAGCGACCCACCGCGAGCGTGTTCGCGTCGGACATCAGCGGTGACGCGCTCGCGGTCGCGCGCGACAACGCGCTCCGCCTCGGCGCATACAACGTGGCGTTCGTGCAGGGCGACCTCTTCGCTCCCGTCGCCGGTCAGCGCTTCGACGTCATCACCGCGAATCCGCCGTACATCGCATCAGCCGAGCTCGCGACCCTCATGCCCGACGTCCGCGACCACGAGCCTCGCCTCGCGCTCGACGGCGGCGCGGACGGGCTCGATCTCGTGCGAAGGATCGTGAGCGAAGCCCCCGAGCATCTCGAGCCGGGCGGGCTGCTCGCGATGGAGATCGGCGCCGGCGAAGCGGAAGCGACCGTGGCGCTCTTCGAGAAGCGAGGCTTCGCCGACGTACGAGCACATCGCGACATGGCGCGCATCGAGCGCGTCGTCAGCGGCGTCACCCGCTGAAAGCGCTCGATCGGGCAGACCGCCCAAGCTTCGCCGCCGTTGCGCGGAGGGCGTGCGATAATCGCCGCCCGTTGAGAGCTGCCCGCCGCGCACTCGTCACTTCTACGACCGCCGTCGCCGCGCTCCTCGCGCTCGCGCCGGCGACGTCGAGCGCGCAGAGCCGACCTCCGTCGAGCGCGCCCGCGAGCACGCCGCGTCCCACGGAGGATCTGTCGCGCGCTCGCGTCCTCGATCAACAAGGCGCCAAGGCCTACGGCGACGGACGCTACAACGACGCCATTCGCTACTTCGAGGAGTCGCTCCGGCTGGGTGGTCCGCCGTTCGAGCTCTGGAACATCGCGAAGTGCTATGTGCGCCTCGACCAACCCGAGCAGGCCGCGGAGATGCTCGAGAAGTATCTCGCGACCGCGTCGTTGCCGCCCGACGATCGCCAGGAAGCGACCGAGCAGCTCGAAGCGCTGCGACGCCGGACGAGCCCGGTCACGGTCGCGTCGTCGCCGACCGGTGCGTCCGTCACGCTCGACGGACGCATTCCGCCCGAGGGGACCGGGCAGACGCCGACGTCGTTCACCGTGCCGCCAGGCCAGCACACGATCACCATTACTGCGCCGAAACGTGCAGTCTACACGCAAACGTTCGACGCGCGTTACGGTCGCGCCGTGATCCTCGACGTGCAGCTCAAGGAAGACGGCGTGGGGAAGGCGCCGCCGCAAAATCCCTACGGCGAGGGCGAGATCCGGCGCGTGGCTCTGCGCGGCGACCTCGGCGTGATGCTGCCGCGCTACGGCAGCGTCGGAGGCGCCGCCCACGCCACGCTCACCGCGAGCGGCACGTACCGCTTCGCCGACGTCGGCGCGACGACGTTCGCGATCGGCGGAATGCTCCTCCTCACCGGTGACTCGTGGGACAACACCGTCGGCGCGCCGGCCATGGCCGCGCCATGTGGGCTGCTGAAGAATTCTCGGAGCGACACGGCGCTCTCGATGTTCGTGATGGGCACGGCGGGCTGGGAGATCGTGCCGCGGTTGCGCGCGCATGCCGTGGCCGGCGTGGGCATCGCCGCGATCTTCACCGACGACGTCGGCGGCGACGTCTTCGTCTCGGCGTGCAGCCCTTCACCCGCGCCGCGCCCCGCGTTGATGCTCGGCGCGCAGCTCGACTATGCGCTCACGCCCATCGTGCGGCTTTCCGCGCTTCCGCTCGTGCTCCAGTTCCAGCCCGCGTTCGAGGGCACCCGCAGTACCCCGATCGACACGAGTGGCGTGTGGATCCGTGCCACGATCGCGGTCGGCGCGGGCGTGGACCTCTGATGATGATGATGATGATGATGACGCCATGACGGTCTCGACGATCTTCGACTTCAACGGGGTGCTCGTCGACGACGAGTCCGTGCATCTTGCAGCTTTTCGCGAGGTGGTCGCGCCGCTCGGCATCGTCATCGACGACGCGACGTACGCGGCGCGCTATCTCGGCTTCGACGACGCGGGCGCCTTTCGCGCGATGCTCGAAGATGCCGGCCAGGACGCGTCCGACGCGGAGGTGGCGCGGCTCGTCGCGGCGAAGAAGCCGCTCTACATGAAGCTGATCGCCGGCGCGCTCGTGGTCTTCGAAGGCGCAGCCGAGCTCGTACGTCGTCGCGCTGCGCTCGGGCCGGTGGGAATCGTGTCAGGCGCGCTGCGCGACGAGATCGAGCACGCGCTCGGCGTGATGGGCGTTCGCGGAGCGGTGTCGTTCATCGTTGCGGCCGACGACACGACGAAGTGCAAGCCCGATCCCGAGGGCTATCTGCGCGCGGTGGAGGTGCTCGAGAAGGCGGCGGCGGGGAACGCTCGCCCGCGTTCGAGCGTGATCGTGATCGAGGACTCGCTCGCCGGGATCGAGTCCGCGAAGGCAGCCGGCCTGCGTTGCGCAGCAGTCGCGCACTCGTATCCGGCGCCGACGTTGCGCGCAGCCGGCGCCGACATCGTCGTGGAGCGCCTCGCGGATCTCACCGACGATCTCCTCGACTACGTGCCGCAGACGCACGGCCCCGCGAGCGGCGGTCCGAGCCAGCGATGATCGGACGAGCGAGTCGCCTCGTGCTCGCTGCGCTCGCGCTCGCGGGCGCCCTCGTCGCGCGTGGCGCGTCCTCGGCAGGCGAGGCCGCGAGATCGGCGGACGCGATCGCACGAGCGTCGCTCTTTCCGCTCCCCGGCGCCGACGGATGGCGCGCATCCGGTCACGACGCGGTGCGCGGGATCACCATCGGACCGATCGAGAACGGCTACCACCCCGGTGTCGGCTACGGCAGCGAAGCGTATGGCCGTACGCTCGACGAATGCGTGCGCGCCGGCGCGACGTGGGTGGCCATCACGCCGTTCGGACGCGTCGCCGATCTCACGGGGCGTGGCGTCGATCCGTCGTTCGAGCAGCCCTTCGCGAAGAATCGCGAGGACGTGCGTCGCGGCATCGCGATGGCCCACGCGCGCGGGCTCTCCGTGATGCTCGTTCCGCATCTCTGGGTGGAGTCGGGCGAGTGGCGCGCCAAGATCGATCCGCCCACCGCCGCGGCCTGGGAGACTTGGACGCGCAGCTACGGATCGTTCGTGAAGGGCTGGGCGGAGGTCGCGCAGGCGGCGCACGTCGAGCTCTTCTCGGCGGGCGTCGAGCTGCGCTCCTGGGTGACCACCACGCACGCGCCGAGCTTCGCGGCGCTCGTTCGCGAAGTGCGTGCAATCTACAAGGGGCCGATCACGTACTCCGCGAACTGGGACGACGTCGATCAGTCCGTGATCCTCGGCGAGCTCGACGTCATCGGGATCAACGCCTTCTATCCGCTCGCCGACAAGGACGGCGCGCCGTTCGAGACGCTCCTCGAGGGCGGAAAGCGCGTGCAGGCGCGCGTTCGTTCGCTTGCCGAGACGTGGCGGAAGCCCGTGCTCTTCACGGAGATCGGCTACACCACACGACGCGATCCGGCGATTCGACCCTGGGAGTGGCCGGACGCGATGAAGGACGTGCGCATCGACGAGAGCGCGCAGGCGAACGCGTATCGCGCGCTGATTGCGCCGCTGCTCGACGAGCCGCGGTTCATGGGTTTCTTCGTTTGGCGCGTCTATGCCGATCCCGATGACGTGTCGCAGGAGGCGGAGTGGGGATTTTCTCCGCGCGGGAAGCTCGCCGAGCTCGTCATGCGCGACGCGTTTGCTGCGTCGTGGGCTGGGGATGCACGGAGGCGATACGGCTGGGCGCCGGCTGCGCGCGTGCCTGGGCTCTATCCTTGAGCGGCGCGCCGGTCGGCGCGACGAGCGGCGCGAAGAGCGGCGCGACGGTTACATAAGTCGCGCGGCGATGTTGGCCGCAGGGTCGGCAGGTTTCGTACGATCCGCGGGCATGCCCAGTGTGCTTCGTGCTGCCCTGTTCGCGGGGACACTCGCGATCGGGTCCTGGGTCGGGCTCGGGAAGCCGGCGATCGAGGATGCGCGCGCTTGGGTTGGGAAGGTGAAGGCGGACGCGGACGCGAAGGCGAGCGCGAAGGCGAGTGCGGACGCGGACGCGGACGCGAACGCGAACGCGAACGCGAACGGGAGCGCGGTGGAGGATGGGCGCGGGCTCGGGGATGCTGGGCTCGATGGCATTCCCTCCATGCGGCCCTGGCCCGAGCTCAACGCCGAGGCGAGTATCTCCAAGGCCTGGATGGTGGCCGAGGGGCCCGCGTATCGGGCTGGAAACGGGCGGAGGTTGGTCACGTTGACCTTCGATGACGGGCCGTTTCCCGAGACCACGCCGACGGTGCTCGGCATCCTCGCCAAGGCGAAGGTGCACGCGTCGTTCTTCGTGGTCGGGAGATATCTGGACGGCGAGGACGGGCGCGCGCGGCAGTCGCGCGAGGTGCTCAAGAAGGTCGCGGCCGCCGGTCATCTCATCGGGAATCACACGCACGATCACGAGAACCTGAGCGCCGTCACGCACACCGAGGTGCTCGAGCAGATCGATCAGGGCGCCGCGTCGATCGAGCGCGCCATCGGCAAACGCCCCATCCTGTTCCGGCCGCCGTACGGCAAGCTCGACGACTTCGGGCAGGCCGCCGTGCGCGAGCGCGGGCTCGACCTCCTCTTGTGGAGCGTCGAGAAGCAGGACATGGAGCGCGACGACTCGCACGAGGTGTTCCGCGAGCTCGTCGGACAGATCGAATACAAGGAGGGCGGCATCGTGCTCCTCCACGACATCCGGTGGACGTCCGTCGCCGTGCTGCGCGAGCTCCTCGGCTGGCTGCGCATTCATCGGTGGGATCCGAAGAAGCCGTCACGGATCGGCTACGAGATCGTCGACCTGCCGACGTACCTCCGGGAGGTCGCGGCCGCGCCGCTCCCCTATGCGACGCGCGATGCGCTCGAGCGCGATCGCGAAGCGGCGGCGAGCGCGCGCGGAACGTCGCGTCCGGCGACAGTCAGCCGGCGGAAGCGACCTCCGTCAACCGGCTCGGATCCGCGCGATTGATCTCTCTCGCCGGAAGGACGACGACGAACTCCGTCCCCCGCTCGCGCGGCGCGTCGCTGCGGTGGATCTCGCCGCGATGGGCGCGCGCAATCTCGCGAGCGATCGCCAGACCGAGCCCGGCGCCGTCGGGCGCCATGCCCCTCGAGCGCGGGCTCCGGTAGAAAGGCTCGAAGATACGGTCTCGCTCCTCTTCGGAGATGCCGTGTCCTTCGTCGGAGACCGACATTCGAATGAAGTCTTGATTGCCAATCACGTCGATTGTCACTTTGCCGTTCTCTGGCGAATACCGAATGGCATTTTCGACGAGATTGCGGAGCATTCGCTCGAGATCGTCTCGCTGTCCGACGACGGTCGACCCATCGTCGTTGATGGTCAGCTCCACGTGGCGCTCGATGTGGAGGCGCTTGAGTGATCGCGCCACGCCGTCCACCAGCTCGCGGGTGCGGACCGGCGCGTTCGGGCGGCACTGGCGGTTGGCCTTGAAGAAGGAGAGGAGCTCCTGGACGAGGCTCTTGAGGCGCTGCGTGTCCTCGAGGGCCACCTGGACGGAGGCGCGGTAGCCCTCGTTGTCGCGTGGCTTGCGAAGGGCCTGCTGCAGATCGGTGTAGAGTGCAGTGATCGGCGTCTGCAGCTCGTGCGCGGCGTTCGCGACGAAGCGCTCCTGCGCCGCCATCAGCGCTGCCAAATGCTCGATCATCGTGTCGATGTCGCTCGCGAGCTGCGCCATCTCGCTGTCGACGGTCTGGCTGCGAACGCGCGCCGACAGATCGCCGGCAGCGACGCGCCTGGCGACCGAGGCGATCTGCCGGTGGTCCCGGGTCAGCTTGCGAACGAGCCAGACCGACACGTGCAGCGACCACCCGACGGAGACCACGAGCGCGATCAAGATCGCGCGCGCGAGGAAGGCAGCGTCTCCGTCGAGGTCCGTCCGCGGCGCGGCGAGCATCAGCACGTCGCCGGCGTGACGCGGGATCGGTACGAGCACGGCGCGTAGGTGCTCGGCCCCGCACCAGAGATCGAAAGGACTGTGCAGCTCACGGCGGATCTGGGCGAGGGGCGGCACGGCACAAGACGCCGGACCGAACGTCGGCGTCGATGCCAGGGTCTCGTCGCGGTCGGAGTAGATGGCCCCGTACTTCGTGAGCGGTCCGACGTCGTTCGCGAACGGGCCCGGACGATCGCTGATCGCGAGTTGATTGCCGCCGAGCTGACTGGCCTCGAACGCCTCTTCGGTGGCCTCGGCGAGCAAGGCCTTGTCGAGCTGGCGCTCCTGGGTGTGATTGACGACCGCGGAGACGGCGCTGAATGCGCCGCCGAGCGTGACCACCGTGGTGGCGGTGATCGCGACGATGAGTCGCGTCCGGAACCTCACGGCTTGAAGTCCATGTTCAAGCGGTAGCCCGCGCCTCGCACCGTCTCGATGGCCTCTGCGTAGGACCCGAGCTTGTTTCGAAGCCGGTTCATGTGAACCTCCACGACGGTCGTTCCCGGCTCGCGGACCGTGCTCCACACCTCGGCGAGCAGCTCGGCGCGGCTGACTGGATGTCCGAGACGGTTCGCGAGACACATGAGCAGGTCGAACTCGCGCGTCGTCAGATCGACCTTCTCGCCGCGCAGCATCACGCGGCGAGCGATGCGATCCACGTCGAGCTCGGCAATGCGGAAGCTGCTGCGGAGCTCACGCCGAACGAGCACGTCGATGCGGGCGAGAAGCTCCTCGACCTCGAACGGCTTGCAGAGGTAGTCGTCGGCACCCGAACGGAGTCCGAGCACGCGGTCGCCGAGCTCCGAGCGCACCGTGAGCATGAGAATCGGGGTGAGACAGCCCACGGCGCGCAGCTCCTTGCACAGCGCGAGGCCGTCCATGTCGGGAAGCATCCAATCGAGCACGATCACGTCGTAGCTCTCGGCAAGCGCGCGCTTGCCGCCCTCGGCGCCCGTCGACGCGAGGTCGACGACGAAGTTCTCTTCCTTCATGACGCGCGAGAGCGAAGCGCCGAGTCGGGGATCGTCCTCGACGATGAGCACCTTGATGCGCACGCACGCAACGTAGCGCCGGGCGCTGGCGTCATGGAGAAGCTTACGAAAACGTAAGACGCTTCACGAAAGCGTAAACGAAATATCAAACGCGCTCCGCTATCAGGAAGACCGTGCGCTCGACGCTGCGCTGGTCGGTCATGTGCATGCTGCTGGCGATCAGCGTGCTCGGGCGGAATTCTCGAGCTCGTGCCGAGCCTCCGGGCGCACGCGCCGCAGTGCCCGCGTCGCCGGAGATTCCTTCCACGCTGACACTGGCCGCGGCGATCGAGATGTCACGTACGCACGGCCTCGACGTGCTCATCGCGGATGCCGCGACCCGCAGCGCGGAGGGAGGCGTGACCATCGCCACCACCATCGCCAACCCTGTCGCTTCCGCGAGCGTCGGCAATGCGTTCACGTACTCGACGAGCGAGTCGAGCAAGGCGAACTGCCACGCCAACGGCGCCGAGTGCAGCCCCTGGATCTACACCGTCGGCATCACCGACTCCGCGGCCATCGAGGATGCGTTGACGGGTAAGCGAGAGCTTCGCGTCCGCGTGGCGCGCAACGCGCTCGCCGCGGCGAAGATGTCGCGCGTCGACGCCGAACGCACCGTCGCGTTCCAGGTGAAGTCGGCCTACGTGCAGGTTGCACAGGCCGCGCTCGCATCGAAGTTCGCGAGAGACGTCGCGGCCACGCAGACGACGACGCTGAAGAAAGCCCAGGAGCGCTACAAGGGCGGCGCGATCAACGAAGGCGATCTGCAACGCATCGAGGCACAGAAGCTCTCCGCCGATCAGGCCGCCGACGTCGCCGAGTACACGCTCCGCGCCGCACGTCTCGATCTCGCGTTCCTCCTCGGCGTCCGCGGGGTGGTGCCCGAGTTCGAAGTCGACACCAAGACGCTCGACTACGAGGTGCCGGCCGCGCTCCGCGACGCCACCTCCGTCACGCTGCTGCGCTCCGCGCTCGAGCATCGCCCCGATCTCGTCGCGCGCGGGTATCTCGAGCAGCAAGCCGAGGCGCAGCTCCAGCTCGTCAAGCGCCAGAGATTCCCCGATGTCACGCTCGGCGCGAGCTACGCGGGTGGAGGATACGGAGGGTATGGCACCAACGGTCCGCTCCAGACGCCCACCATCACGTTCAGTCTGTCGGCACCGATTCCGGTGTTCAACGCTCTTCGTGGCGAGCAACGACAGGCGGAGGCTCAGTACGACGCGAACGCGCTTCAGCGCGCGAAGACGACCGCGCAAGTGGTGAACGACGTTGCCACGGGCGTCGCGGCGTTCGTCGCCGCGAAGCGGCTCGTCGAGCGCATGGAAGGCCCGCGCCGCGACGGCGGCGGCATGCTCCAGAGCGCGCGCGGCGCATTCGAGATCGTCGCGACGCAATACGAGCGCGGCGCTGCAAGCCTGACCGATTATCTCGACGCGCTCCGGACGTACATCGCCGCGAAGAACGAGTACTTCGGCGACCTCGCGAACTACTGGACCGCGGTCTACCAGCTCGAAGCCGCGGTCGGGAGGGACCTGCGATGAGCCGCGCGCTCCACGTGCTGGCGCCGCTGGTGCTGGGCGCGCTCGTTCAGCTTGGGTCGCGCACGGCGCTCGCGGGCGGCTCCGGCGTCGATGCGTCGAGCGATGCGTCGAGCGATGCGAGCGATGCGAGCGATGCCAGCGATGCGACCGCTACCGCGCCCGCGGACGCCGCGGCAGCGCAGGTGCCCATCGCATGCGACGGATCGCTGTGCGACACCACCAACGGCGCGAGCTGCGTCGCGGGAAGATCGCGAGGGCGCGCAGCTCCGATCGAGCCGGCGACGGTGGCCGTCGTCCTGGGCGCGCTCGTCGCGGTGATGGCTCGCCGCCAGCGCGGCCGCGCAGAGAGGCCGCGATGACGAGGACGACGCGTCACGCTTCGATCGTCGCATACGCGGCCGTCGCGCTCGTCGCCGTCGTCGCGACCGTCGCGCGCCCGGCGCTCGGCGAGCCTCGCCGCGAGCTCGCGCAGCCGACCCGCGACGTCGCGCCCGAGCCGGTCGTCGACGTCGCCGTTCACGAAGCGCCGCCGCCGCGCCGTCACCTCGCGATCGCGTGGAATCCTCTCGCGCTCCTCACGATCGGAAAGCTGAGCGCCGACGTCGTCGTCGCGCCGGTCGCGCACCACGCGCTCGTGCTGAGCCCGTTCTACGCGTCGACGACCACCGCGCCGATCGCCGTCTTCGACGACGCGGGCAACGGCACGCAGCTGCCCGCGCAGCGCTTCCGCGGCTATGGCGGAGAGCTCGGCTATCGCTACTACGCCGGCGACGGCGGGCTACGAGGGCTCTTCGTCGGACCGTCGCTCATCGTCGGCACGTTCGACGCGACGGCGGGCAACGGCGAGAAGTCGTCGTTCCTCGACCTCGGAGTCGCCGCGGACGTCGGCTACCAGGCGCTCGTCGCGGATCGCGTCGCGCTCGCGATCGGCGCTGGCGCCCAGTACGTCGCGACCAGCAAGTCACTGCCGGAGCAGCAGCTCCCCGCGCGCCTCTACGCGAACAGCGGCCTCCGACCGCGGCTCCTCTTCTCGATGGGATGGGCCTTCTAGATGCGCCGCGTCCTCGCCATCGCGCTCTTCGCGGCCTTCGCGGCCTGCAGCTGCTCGTCGGAGACGATCGGTCGACCCTCGCCGCCGCCCGTGAACTGGCGTTCGTTCGATGCGCCGCCTGCGCAGGTCGACGCCGGCATGGTCCTCGCGACCAATCGCGAGCGCGCAGCAGGCACGGCGTACTTGAAGGCGCTCGCCTCCCCGAGCTTCGCGGCGCTCGGCCGCTGTCTCGACGAGGATGCGCACTTCACGTTCGCGGGCTTCCGCGACGTGCACGGCCGCGACAACGTCATCCTGGTCCACGAGGCCCTCCTCGGGGCCGTCGACGACCGCTCGTTCGTGGCGAGCCGCGTGCTGCTCACGGACCGCTCGCAGATCGTCGAATGGACGATGACCGGCGCGAGCAAGGCCTCGCAGAAGCGAGTCGCCCTGAGGGGCATCGTGCTGCTCTGGACCAAGGACGACGGATCGATCACGGACGTGCACCTCTATTTCGACGAGGCGCTCGCGAAGGTCCAGAGCGGCGCCGGTCCGAAGGCGCTCTCCAGCGTGCCGCCGCCGACGATGCCATCCGGCGAGCGGCAAGAGATCGAGCAGACACGCACCGCCGACGAGAGCGCCAACGTCGCGACCGTCCGCGGCGCGCTCGAGGCCTTCGAGAGCGGCGACGAGGCCGCATACCTCGGCGCGATGACCGACGACGTCGAGGTGACGACGCTCGAGAGCAGCCAGCCGCTCCACGGCAAACCCGAGCTGCGCGCCTATTCGAAGGCGATGCACAAGGCGATCGGTCAGCTCGATACGTCCGTCGACAACGTGTGGGGAATCGGTCCGTACGTCGTCGTCGAGTACCACATCGTCGGCGAGCAACGCGGAGCGCTCGCCTGGGTGCCGGCGCAGAAAGACAACCTTCTCAAGATGTACGTCGTCGACGTCGCGGAGATGCGCGCCGGGAAGATCGCGCACGTGTGGCGTTACGACGACCCCGCCCAGATCCTCTCCGAGCCCCTACCATGATGAACGCCTTCACCACTTGCCGCACGCTGTCCCTTGCCCTCGCTGTCGCGCTGCTCGGCGGCGTCGCCGGCTGCGAGCACAAGGCGGGAGCGGTCGTCCCGCCGGCCGCCGCACCGAACGAGGTGCTCCTCACGAGCGATCAGATCGCGCGCATGAAGATCGCGACCGCGCCCGTCGATCTCCACGACGTCGACGACACCGTGCTGACGAGCGGCAAGGTCGCGTACGACGATCAGAAGGTCATTCACGTCTTCTCGCCGGTCGCGGGCAAGGCCGTGAAGGTGGTCGCGCAGCTCGGCACCTTCGTGAAGAAGGGCGATCCGCTCGTGGTCATCGAGTCGCCCGAGATCGGAGTCGCGACGTCCGACGTCGGCAAGGCCAAGGCCGACCTGATCGCCGCGGAGCACGATTTTCGCCGACAGAAAGAGCTCCTCGAGGCGCACGCCGCATCGCAGAAGGACTTCGAGGCAGCCGCCGACAACTACCGCAAGGCGAAGGCCGAGATGGAGCGCGCCGAGCAGAAGGCGCGGCTCTTCCGCCAGGGCGACGTGACCGGACAGACGTACACGCTGCGCTCGGATCTCGACGGCGAGGTCTTCATGAAGGCGGTGTCGCCCGGCATGGAGATCGCCGGACAGTACGGCGGCGGTACGCCCCCCGAGCTCTTCACGATCGGCCAGGCGGATCCGGTCTGGGTGCTCGCCGACGTGTTCGAGCTCGACGTGCGCCGCGTGAAGGTGGGCTCGAAGGTGATCGTCAACGTGGTGTCCTGGCCGGATCGACCTTTCGAAGGAAAGCTCGACTGGATCAGCACCGCGCTCGACCCGAGCACGCATGCGACGAAGGTGCGCTGCACCTTCGCGAACCCGGACGGCGCGCTCAAGCCGGAGATGTTCGCCACCGTGAAGATCTCCGTCGACGTGAAGAAGGCGATCGCCATCCCTCGTTCGGCGGTCCTGCGGTTCAGCGATCAGACCGTCGTGTTCCTCGCGCGCGGCCTCGGCAAGGACGGCAGGCAGCGCTTCGAACGCGTCCCGATCGCAGTCGACGAAGGCGAGGGGAGCGACTGGCTCACCGTCGATCACGGCCTCGAGAAGGGCGATGTCCTCGTGACCGCCGGCGCAATCCTCCTCTCTTCGATGCTGTAGCGGAGACGCTCCGATGATCGAGAAGATCGTTCGTTTCGCCCTCAAGGTCCCCGCATTCGCGATCCTCCTCGCGCTCGGGCTCATCGCCATCGGCAGCTACTCGTACAGCGAGCTGAACATCGAGGCGTACCCGAACCCGGTGCCGCCGCTCGTCGAGGTCATCGCGCAGCCGCCGGGATGGAGCGCCGAGGAGACGGAGCGCTACGTCACGGTTCCGCTCGAGGTGGGCCTCGCCGGAATGCCCGGCCTCGATCACACGCGCTCGCAGTCGCTCTTCGGCCTCACGGACGTGAAGTGCTACTTCAAGTGGGGCACCAAGTACGAGGACGCGCGCCAGGAGGTGATCAACCGCCTCCAGTTCGTGTCGCTGCCGCAGGGCATCCAGCCCACGATCTCGCCGTGGAACGCCATCGGCGAGGTGTTCCGGTACACGGTCGAGGGCAAGGGCTACACCGTCCAGGAGCTGAAGACCGCGCAGGACTGGATCCTGGAGCGCCAGTTCAAGCAGGTGCCTGGCGTCGTCGACGTCGTCAGCTACGGAGGTGAGAAGAAGGAGTTCCACATCGGCGTCGATCCGTATCGGCTGAAGGGCCACGGCGTGACGATGCAGCAAGTCACCCAGGCCGTTCAGAACGCCAACGTCAACTCGGGCGGACAGCGGCTCGAGATGGGCGAGCAGTCCTACGACATCCGCGGCATAGGTCTCTTGCGGAACGTCCACGACATCGAAGACATCGTCATCGTCGACGTGAAAGGAACGCCGGTGCGCGTGCGAGACGTCGCCGACGTGTCCATCGGCGCAGCGCCGCGGCTCGGCATGGTGGGCATCGACGACCGGCCCGACGTCGTCCAGGGCACGGTGCTGATGCGCTACGGCTCCGAGACGAAGCCGACGCTCGACGGCATCCACGCGCGAATCGACTACATCCGGAAGAACCACGTCCTGCCTCCGGGCATGGACATCAAGCCGTATTACGACCGCGGCGAGCTCGTCGGTCTGACCACGTCGACGGTCATGGAGAACGTGCTCGTGGGCATCGCGCTCGTCAGCATCGTCCTGCTCGTCTTCCTCGGCCACTTGCGCGCCGCGCTGATCACGGCGGTCACCATCCCGCTCGCGCTCCTCGGGGCGTTCACGGGCATCGTCTTCACCAAGACGTCCGCGAACCTCATCTCCATCGGAGCCGTCGACTTCGGCATCGTCGTCGACTCCTCCGTCATCGTGATGGAGAACATCTTCCGGCACCTCGGCACGCACGGCAAAGGCACGATGAGGCAGCGGGTGCTCGCGGCGGCGCACGAGGTGGGGACGCCCATGGCCTTCTCCACGCTCATCATCGGCAGCTCGTTCATCCCGCTCTTCACGATGAGCGGCGTGTCGGGAGTCATCTTCTCGCCGATGGCGCGCACCTACGCGTTCGCGATCGGCACGGCGATCCTGCTGTCGCTGACCCTGCTCCCCGTCCTCGCCTGGAAGCTGATCCCGGCCGGCACCGAGGAGAAGGATCCGTTCGCGATGCGCGCGCTTCATCGCGTCTACACGCCGATCGCCGACGCGTTCTTGCGGCATCCCAAGTTTGCGCTCCCGCTGCGGCTCGTCGTCCTCGCCACCTGCGCCGCGCTCTTTCCGCTCCTCGGCGGCGAGTTCATGCCGAAGCTCGAGGAGGGCAACCTCTGGATACGCGCAACGCTCCCCATGAGCATCTCGCTCACGCAGAGCGCAAAGTACGTCGGCGAGATGCGCCGCATCATCCGCGGGTGTCCCGACGATCCGAACGTCGCGTGTACGCCCGATACGCAGCGACATTCGGAGGTGGTCGCGGTCACCTCGCAGCTCGGTCGCCCCGACGACGGAACGGACGTGACCGGGTTCTTCAACATCGAGCTGTTCGCGCCGCTGAAGCCCTTCGATCAGTGGAAGAACGGCATGACGAAGGACAAGCTCACCGACGAGCTGAGCCAGGAGCTCCGCGATGCGTTCCCGGGCGTCGTCTTCAACTTCTCGCAGATGATCGGCGACAACGTCGAAGAGGCCGTGGCCGGCGTGAAGGGAGAAAACTCGATCAAGGTGTTCGGTCCGGATCTGATCGAGAACGAGAAGAACGCCGACGCCATCGTCGAGACGCTCGGCGAGGTCGACGGCATCAAGGACCTCGGCAAGCTGACCACCCTCGGACAGCCAGACATCAAGATCTCGCCCGACCGCAAGGCATGCGCGCGCTATGGCCTGAACAGCGGTGACGTCGTCGGCGTCGTGCAGACGGCGATCGGCGGTCAGGCAGTGACGCAGCTCTACGAGCGAGAGAAGGCGTTCGACGTCACCATCCGCTGGTTACCGCCTTATCGCACGTCGCTCGAGGCCATCCGCGAGATCCAGATCGCGACGCCGAGCAACCAGATGGTGCCTCTGGGCCAGATCGCGAAGATCGAGCTCATCGAGGGCCCGTCGAACATCTTCCGCGAGGACGGCCAGCGCTACACGCCCGTGAAGTTCTCGGTTCGCGGCCGTGATCTCGAGGGCGCGGTGAAAGAGGCGCAAGCGAAGGTCCACGCCAAGATCCCGGACGGCTACGGCAAGCGCCTCGAGTGGTCGGGCGAGATCAACGAGCTGCGCAGCGCGCAGCGTCGCCTCCTCTTCATCGTGCCGCTCACGTTGCTGCTGATCGCGATGCTGGTGTTCGCCGCGGTGAAGACCTGGATCGATCTGCTCATCGTGCTCATCGACATCCCGCTCGCGTGCACCGGCGCGCTCGTCGCGCTGCTCGTGACGCGAACGAACTTCTCGGTGTCCGCTGCGATGGGCTTTCTCTCCATCTTCGGCATCGCGATTCAGGACGCGATCCTGGTGGTCACGTACTTCCAGCAGATGCGTTACAAGGAGGGCCTCTCCGTACGAGAGGCGGCGCGCGGCGCAGCCGAGAAGCGGTTCCGGCCCGTGCTCATGACCACGCTCGTGGCGATGCTCGGGCTGATGCCGGCGGCACTCTCGCACGGTATCGGCTCGCAGACGCAGAAGCCGCTCGCGATCGCGGTGATCGGCGGCTCGCTCATCCTCGCGCTGATGACGCGCATCATCCGTCCGCCGCTGCTCCTCGTCGCGCACGAGTGGTGGGAGGCGTGGCGGACGCGTCGCGGAATGAGCACCAACCCGTTCGTCGTCGATGACGACGGCGAGCCTGCGAGCGTCGATCCCAACGCGGCGCCACACGTGGGCTGAAGGGAGCGACGACATGACGGCAAGGGAGGAGAAGGCGATGGATCGTCCCGAAGGCCATGGTCGACCGCAAGCGACCGTCCGTTGGTCGAGCCCCTACCGCGACACGCGCGACGAGCTCGCGGAGCGCGTGCGCGAGCTGGAGCGAGAGAGCTCGGCGCTGCGCGCGCTCGTCTCGTTTCTCTTCTTCCTGGCGATGCTCACGGCCGGCCTCGCGGCGTGGTGGTTCGCAGCGTTGTGGTCGATGACGCGATGACGTGACGTCAGCCGCCGTTGATCGAATCGCAGATCGCGGTGTCCTTGCCGACGAACTTGCCGTCGCGCGCCTGGACCTCGCAGTAGCCGCCCGAGCGCACCTGATCGACGTACTGCACGACGGCGGCGTTCGACCACTCGCGAGCGCCGTCGAAGCGCGCGCGGATGACGCCGTTCTTGTCGATGATCCACGTCTCCGGATAGAGCGACGTGCCGAATTTTCCGCCGACGTTCTTCGCGTCGGGATCGATGAGCACCGGGAACGGCGGCTCTCCCTTGAGGACCGCCTTCAAAACGTCGGTCGCCTCTTGCGCGGTGTCGTCGGTGGAGACGGTGACGACGGCCACGTCGTCTCGCGAGCCGAGGATGCGCGCGAGGTCGGCGATCTCCGGCATCTCCTCCATGCAAGGGCCGCACGTGCGGGTCCAGAAGTTCAGGACCACGACCTTGCCGCGGTAGCTGGAGAGCGTGACGTCGTGACCCTTCACGTCCTTCAGCTTGAAGTCGGGCGCCTTCTTCTCGTAGCCGGCGTAGTTCGGATGGAGGAGGCACGTGGCGCTGCAGCGGCGCCGAGATTCGCCTTCCTTCGCGACCGAGACGAACGCGTACACGCCGACCGCAGCGGCGAGCACGAAAGCGAGATGCGCCACGGGCGCGAACGGGCTCTTCTGGTCGTCTCGATGTTTGCCGGTGCTCACGGGCTGAGTCTGGCACAGATCGGCGAGGCGAGGGCCTACAACGCGGGGTAGCCCCGTGCTACGCCGCTCGCGTTCATGTCGCAGACCGCCAAGGCCGTGCTCGTCGCGGTGCATTTTCCTCACGTCGACGACCTCGAGTTCCAGTCCAGTGTCGAAGAGCTCGAGCGACTCGTCTCGACGCTCGGGTACAAGACCGTCGCGAAGGTGACGCAGGTGCGCTCGCATCTCGAGGCGGGCGCCGTCCTCGGCGAGGGCAAGCTGCTGGAGCTCGGGGAGATCACCGGCGGGGATGGGCGGATTGGGCCGACCGTGCCGAAGAAGAAGGACAAGGCGCGGATGAAGCGGCAGGCCGCGGAAGATGCGGACGCGGACGCGGACGCGGACGCGGGCGCGGATGCGGACGAGGACGAGGACGCGGAGGAGCCGGAGCTCGATCGGGACGGGAAGCCCGTGCCCAAGGTGGCGCT
>OUNM010336451.1_pt1 | contig 20671 bp, 16 predicted proteins | sample 1769961 | NCBI WGS metagenome assembly OUNM01 (sample SAMEA3914820, study PRJEB12502) | metagenome | biome: forest; material: soil | place: USA | collected 2012-03-12 | depth 0.3 m
GCTTTTGGCAGCGCAAGATCCTGGAGAATCCTGCTCAGAGAGGCACGTCCTGATGCCGTTGCCAGCATTTCGTTGATGTCTCCTCTTTCGTAGCTCACAAGAACAGCATTCGCCAGATTGTATGCAAACGGCAAGAAGTGTTAGGGTAACAAAACGAGCGGCGTGGAGGGCGCCGGTCGTGGTCGACATTCGGACCGGCAAGGCGCGGCGCCAGATCCGTTGAACTCTCGTTCCGTAAGCTTATTTTTCCAGTCGCAGTTTTGCCGAAGACTAGTTTTGACAGCCCCGCCTGGCCCGCGAGAATCGCGCCAAGCGGCCGCAGCGATCAACCTCAGTGTGGACCGGGCCTTGTCTTAGGGGTGGTTTGCCGTCGTCGCCGGCGGGCTGGCGGAGAAAGGCGCCTCGCCCATTCCCTTGAGCGAAGCCCTGCTCCAGGGCCTTCCAGAGCTCCTTGCCCTGGCCAACGCCTTTGCCAATGATGCCCTGCAAGCCGCCTTGTCTCCGGAGGAATCGGAGAATTGCGAACCGTCATGCTGTCCGCACTGCAGGCGCGCATGCCGCCGCCTTCATCGGACCATTGCCATGCCCCGTCCGAAAAGGAAACGCCAATGGCGCGCTTTCTCAGAGCGCTGGCTTCGGAAGCCTTCCACAAAGGAATATTATGCATCGATTCTCGCCGTGCAGTTGCGAGTCGACCGCAACGGCTAACAAAACGCGGAAGCGAAAGCGCGTTGCGCCACCGCCCGGTTTCGCCTGCCATCTTTTCGCACACGGTTTGGGGCATTTGGCGCGCGTCGGTCAACTCCGCTTCGAAAGACGATGTTTGCCTGCCGTTGAATTTCCACCCACTCTTCCGTCCTCCCTATGAAATTTGGCATCTGCAACGAAATCTTTGAGAACTGGGACCTCGGCCGCGTCTTCGAATACGCTGCCCAGGTCGGCTACGACATCGTGGAGATCGCCCCCTTCACGATCGCCTCGACGGTCACGGAAATCAGCGCCGCGCGGCGCCAGGAGATCCGCGAGATGGCGCAGCGGGCCGGGGTGGGCATCTCGGGGCTGCACTGGGTGCTGGCCAAGACCGAGGGCTTTCATCTCACGACGCCGGATGCCGCGGTTCGCCGGCGCACGGCGGAGTATCTGTCCGAGCTGGTCGATTGCAGCGCCGACCTCGGCGGGAGCCGCATCATTTTGGGTTCGCCGAAACAGCGGAATATCCTCGAGGGGGTGACGCCGGAGCAGGCCTGGGATTGGGCTACGGAAACCGTCCGCGATGCCGTGCGTCGAGCCGAGGACCGCGGCGTCGTCATCTGCTTCGAGCCGCTCGGGCCCGAGGAGACGAATTTCGTCAATACCGCCCGGGAAGGCGTCCGTTTTGCCGCGCAGTTTGCCAGTCCGGCCCTGTCCATCATCCTCGACGTGAAGGCGATGAGCACGGAGGCGCAGTCGATCCCGGAGATCATTGGTGAAAGCGCAGGCCGCTTTGCCTACTTCCACGCCAACGATCCGAACCGCAAGGGGCCGGGCTTTGGCGAGGTCGATTTCCGGCCGATCGCGGCGGCGTTGAAGAGCGCGGAGTACGATCAATTCGTCTCCGTGGAAGTCTTCGATTTTACCGAGGGGCCGGAGGTCATTGCCACGAAGAGCCTGGAATACCTGCGGAAAGTCTTCGCCGACGCGTAAAGCGCGCGTCCTTTTTCCAAGAATCCAGCCCTCGGCGGGTCATGTTGAATGTCTTGGCGGCGGGAGATTGCCGCTGCTGATGCTTCCGTGTACGTACCTTTTGCCATGTTTGCCCCTTCGCGTTTCCGCCGATTCTGGTCCATTTGCACGCTGCTGGCCGTCAGCGCCGCCGCCGCTTCTGCCGGCGAAGTGGCTTATGAAAACGATTTCGAGAAAGCGGACCTCGGCAAAGCGCCCGCGGAATTCACGATCTTCGCCGGAGCATTTAAAGTGGCGGCCGAAGGCGGCAACAAGTTCTTCGAGCTCCCGGGCGATCCAGTGGATGCCTATGGCTTTCTTTTCGGACCTGGGGCGCCGGGCGATGCCCTGGCCAGCGCGCGTATCTTCGGGACGAAGCTGGGCCGGCGCTTTCCAGCCTTTGGCCTCAGCCTCTGCGGGGCTGGCGGCTATCGGCTGCAGGTGAGCCCGGGGAAAAAGGCCCTGGAGATCATCAAGGGCGACGAATCCAAGGTCAGCGTGCCCTACGACTGGACGAGCGGCGTGTGGACCCACCTGGTCCTGAAGGTCCACAAAGCGGGCGCGGGCTGGGTCGCCGAGGGCAAGGCCTGGGCCGAAGGTTCGCCGGAGCCGGCGGATTGGCTGATCAAATTTGAAGACCCCGAGGAGACCAAGCCGGGCCGCGCCGGCGTCTGGGGCACGCCTTTCTCCGGCACCCCCATTCGCTTCGACGATTTACGCCTGGAGAATCTGCCCTGACCCCTCTGCCCACGCCTTCCCTTTTTGCCTTCCCACAGCACCCTCAATCCAAATATTCCATGCTCCCACGCACGTTTCTCCCGCTTTTGCTCGTTGGCTTTACCCTGCATGCGGCGGACTGGCCACAGTACCGCGGCCTGACCACCGATGGAAAATCGACGGAAAAAATCGTCAAACCGTGGACCTCGGCGCCGCCCAAAGTGCTGTGGAAGACACCGAGCCTCGGCGGGTTCAGTTCCATGGTTGTCGCCGGAGATCGCGCCTACTGCCTGTCGCTCGAGGAAATCGACGGCGCGAAGCAGGAAGCCCTCGTCGCGATGGACGCAAACACCGGCAAGATGCTCTGGAATGCGGCGCTGAATGTGGCGAAGTACGACGGCGGCGGCGATTCCGGCGCGCCTGGCAATGACAAAGGCGACGGCCCACGCTCCACGCCGACCATCGTGGGCGATCACGTTTTCACACTTTCATCGCAACTCGTGCTGCGGGGCTTCGATAACAAGGGCGCATCCATCTGGACGCGCGATCTGGTGAAGGAAAACAACGGCCACAACATCCAGTGGCAGAATGCCGCCTCGCCGCTGCTCGAGGGCGGGCTGCTCTACGTCGGGGGCGGCGGCGCGGGTGAATCCCTGCTGGCCATCAATCCGAAGGATGGCTCGGTCGTGTGGAAAGCCTTCGACGAAAAGATCACCCATGCGACGCCTGTGGCAGCCAGCATCCTGGGGCAGCGCCAGGTCATCTTCTTCCTGCAATCGGGCCTACTTTCGGTCGAGCCGAAGACGGGCAAGGAACTCTGGCGCTACGCCTTCAAATACAACACTTCTACGGCGGCTTCTCCGGTGGTCTCTGGCGACATCGTCTATTGTTCGGCAGGTTACGGCGTCGGCGCGGGCGCGGTGAAGGTCAGCCGCGAAGGCGATAAATTCGTGGCCAAGGAAATCTACCGTAAGACCGGCAACAAGCCGCTCGCGAATCACTGGAGCACCCCGATCTGCAAGGACGGCTTCCTCTACGGCATGTTCCAGTTCAAGGAGTACACGACCGGCCCGGTAAAGTGCGTCGATATCTCGAATGGCGAGGTGAAATGGGAAAAGACCGGCTTCGGCCCCGGTCAGGTCATCCTGGCCGGAGACCAGGTGCTGGCGCTATCAGATGCCGGCGACCTCGTGCTTTTCGCGGCGGATACGGCGGCATATAACGAACTGGCCCGCGCCCACGTGCTCGACGGCAAGTGCTGGACCACGCCGATCCTGGCCAACGGCCGCATCTACGCGCGCAGCACGAAGGAAGCGGTTTGTGTGGATGTGTCCGGACGCTAGTTACTCCAGATGCACAATCCCGCGCCGGATCGCAGCCGTCGCGGCTTGGGTCCGATCTTTCGCATTCAGTTTCTGCAGCAGGTGAGTGACGTGCATTTTGACCGCCGCTTCGGTGACGTGCAGGCTTTCGCCGATTTCTTTGTTGCTGCTGCCATGGACGATGGCTTTCAGGACGTCCAGCTCTCGCGGGGTGAGGGGCTCGCGCTGCAGGCGCAGGGCGAGCACGGAGGCGATATCCGCGGGGAAGTAGCTGCCGCCGCCATGCAGCGTGCGGATCGCTTGCACGATCTCGGCCCGCGGCGCGTTCTTGAGTAAGTACGAGGCCGCTCCCGCCTGCACTGCGCGAAAGACGTCTTCCTCGCTGCTGAAGGCGGAGAGGAGCAGGATGTGCGCGGCGGGATCCAGCGCCCGGATCGCCGCCACCACCTCGGCGCCGGTCAGATCCGGCAAACGCCAGTCGAGGATCAAGACATCCGGGCGCGCGTCCTTCCAGGCGTCGATGGCTTCGACGCCGTTGCTGGCTTCGCCGATCACCTCGAAATCCGGTTCGAGCCGCAGGGAGGCGGCCAGGCCCATCCGCACTACGAAGTGATCATCGGCGAGCAACAGGCGGATGGGCGCGGTCATAACACTGTTCGTTAACTTTGCTTCACCGATATTCACGCGGCGGCGTGTAGCGGAGGCTCCGAGGCGGCGCCGAGCTCCTGTGGGCGCGGAGACCGAACGATCACGGTGTGTGTCGTGCCTACCCCCGGAGCACTCGTGAGGTGATGCGTGGCATTGAGCTTCTTCACGCGTTCACCAATGCCACGCAAGCCAAAGCGCCGCCCGGGCTGGGGATCGCTTTTGCTCGAATCAAAACCGCATCCGTCATCCGAGACGGTGAGCGTGACTTGGTCGGACTCATAGCGCAGCGAGAGCAGAATGAGAGATGCGCCGGCGTGGCGCAGCGCATTCGCCGCCGCCTCGTGTGCGATATGCAGGAGGTGTCCTTCCACGACGGCGCCCAGCCGCCGCGGTTCTCCGAGTTGCTCGATGCGCAATTTCGGTTTCGCCTGGTGAGCGAGCGGCCCGAGAGATTCCTCGATCGCAGCGGCCAGTCCCGCGCACTCCAGCGCGGGTGAACGCAGGTCCCAGATTGCGAGGCGGGCCTGATCCAGGCTGTGCGAAGCCATGGCGCGAGCCGTGCCCAGCAGTTCCTTCGCGAGGCTGCTTTGCGTGGCCAGACATTGCACCGCCGCATCGATCTGCATCGTGACGCCCGCGAGATATTGCGCCAGCGTGTCGTGTAAATCGCGGGCGATCCGCGCGCGCTCTTCACTGACGGTTTCGCGTTGGAGCTGGCGCCGAATGGTCGTGGTCTGTTGGGCCACCCGGCGGCGCAAACAAACGATCCAGAGCGCCGCCGCGCACCCGCAGAGGCTCATGAGCACGAGGGCGGCCGCCACGCGCTGGCTATTCCAAAAGGGCGCCGGCCGGACCAGCGTCAGGTCGTCTTCGGTCCGCAACTCCATCGAGAAGGCCGCGCCATCGCCGAGGCTGTTATTTCCGGGCGATAGTTCGATGCCGCTCACCACGCCTGTGGCTGTGACCTCGGCGCCCGGCTTGAGCCGCGGCGACCAGTTGTTTCGCCGAGCAATCCGCGCCTGCACCAGCCCGATCTCCGGACACCGCAAAAGCCAGACTTCCTCCCCGGAGCCGGTGAGGTGCTCGATCACCACCCCTCGCGTGCGGACGAGGCTCCAACGGAGATTTGGGTCGTGCAGCCGGGTCGGTGCAAATGCCGCCGGCAATGGCGCCTCGCCGCGACCAATGACCCGAAAAACCGAGTCGCCCAGGAAGGGCTTGCTCTGCGCGCGATCGATCTTTCCCACCGCCTCGACGAGATCTCCCGGTGAGACGGGCGCCGGCAATGTGCTCTGGACGAAGAGACAGCCGTTTTCCTCCGACTCGGAGCGTACATTCATGGCGAAACCGCTTCCGGGCCGGACAAAGGTCACCCGCCCCTGGAGTCGGGCCGTTTCCATTCCCCCAAGCATGCTGCCGCCGGTATAGACCCACTCCATGCGGCGCAGCGGCGCCGATTCGAAGCGCGCGGCAAATGCCGCGGAGTCAATGGTGATCTGGTCACTGCCCGGGACATATAAAGCTGTGCCTAGTTTTCCGTCCCGGACCTGCGTGCCCAAGACACCGCGGGCTTCCACGGGAAAGCCCAACAAATGCCTGGGGGCGACCCCGGAGGCGCCAGGAATGACGAGGGGAAACCCGGCATCGCCCTCACCCAGGACGATCAGCGCGCGATCACCCCGCGCGCTGACATCGCGCACTTCGCCCCGCACGGAAACCCACTGCGCGTCCCATTTATCGTCGCGCAAATCGGAAATCGACACCGCAGTGGGAGCCGGCAAATCCCCATGCCCGATGACGCGAAACTGCGGCGACCTCGCGCCCCGGCCGGTGAGGATGCGCCCGATCTTTCCGGGCGCCGTGACACCCTCCACGTCCACGATGTCGCCCGGATGAATCGCGGCAGCAGGCGGCATAACGTAGATGCCGGCCGTGTCGTCCTGAACGAAAGTGAGAAACCAACCCGGTTCATGATAGGTGACCATCCCTCGCACATGCACCGGATATCCCTTCGCCGCTTCCTCCGCCGAGAGCTGCCGAATCGCCAGGACAGCCGTAGTATCCGGCGCGGGCGTCTCACCGGGCGCAGCCGCGCCGCACAGCGCGGGCAGGAAAAGGCCGAAGCAAAAAAGGGCGCGCGCCGGCCGGCGCAAGGCTCTGGGAATGGGGGAGAGCATCGACGAATTTTAGGCGCGTTCCCCTTTGGCTACAAGCTCCCATGCGGCTAGCGGAGTATAGACTTTAGTCTACATCAGACGTTGGACCAAAGAGAGCGCGACGAAAGGACTGCGGCTCCGTCATTGTTTCTGCGAACTCCGCTTCCCCCCGGATCTTCACGAACTCCCTCCACCCCCGGGCGCCTCTGTGCGGCCGAGTCAGCTCTGTCGACGATTCACTCGGGCAGCGGCTATCAAAAACAAAACCCCTCATGAACACTCGCACCTCATTGTTAACCGTTCCGGAAAGCCGGCCGCGCTTGCGCCCATGGCGTTCGCTCCTGGCCGCGCTCGCCGCGCCCCTCGGCGCCCTCGCCTTCACCTCTGGCTCCGTCCAGGCCGCGCCTCCGCCCATGGGCGTGAATCTCACCGGCGATTTGTTATATGCCGATGCCATGCGCACGGGAAGAGCCTCCTGGGATTCGCCCACGCACTTTGGCGATAACTCCGTCGCGCAGGATGCCAACGGTTGGCCGTTGGCCGATGCTTCGAATATCGTTTGGGAAGGCCGCGATAAAAATGAGGGCGTCTATTCCTTGCAGTTCAATGGGCAGGCCACACTCGGCGCGAGCTTCGGGTACGCGACGTTTGCGAATCAGAGTTACAATTCGGCCACGAATACGACCACGGCGTCAATGACGGTGAAGACAGGCTCACAGAATTTCTCGCTGATCTTTACGAACACCAAGCGCACGAGTACGAGCGCCACGAATACCGGTGTGACCAATGTCGTGCTCATGCGGCCCACTACGCTGGGCGGGGCCACTTCGTACCCTGTCGGCACGCTCTACACCACGCCGGTCGGAAATATCGTCACGAAGTTCGATGTGGTGCGATTTATGGACCTCCTGGGGGCTAATAACAGCACGCAGACCAACTGGAGCGATCGTGTCTTGCCCACCGCACGGCGCGGCTTTTCCTATGAGCATGCCATCCGGCTTTGCAATCAATTCGGCTGCGATGCCTACATTAATTTGCCTGCGCGCGCAACGGACGATTTCCTGACCAAGGTCGCCCAGCTCTTCCGATACGGCAGCAACGGGACGACCCCATATACTTCGACCCAGGCTTCGCCCGTCTATCCGCCCTTAAATCCCGGGCTTCACGTCTACCTGGAATGGAGCAACGAAGTGTGGAATGGCTCGTTCCAGCAGTTCCACGATAACCTTTCGGCGGTCCAAGCCGATATCGCGGCGAAAAATGCCGAATACGCCATCCTGGACTACGACGGACTCGATACCACCGGACCGGATAGCAACGGCAATTACAACAACCAATACACGCTCGCCTGGCGCCGCATTGCCAAACGGCTCGTCGACGTCAGCAATTTCTGGCGATCGGTCTGGGGCGATGCTTCGATGATGACTGCCATTCGTCCGGTACTGGAGTATCAATATGCGAACGGTCAGGACACGGCGCGTACGGAGCTGACTTTCCTGAATGGCTACTATAACAATGGCGACGGCAAGACGCACGTAGCCTCGCCCGCGCCTCCCGCCTATTATCTCTACGGGGCAGGCGGCGCGACCTACTACGGCTCCAACAACGACAACGCTTCGACCGTCGATGCCCTGTTTGCTTCCGGCATTCCTTCCACGGGCTATACAAATACAATGGCCGGCGAAGCCATCTGGGCTCGCGCCTACAATCTCAAGGTGGTGGCCTACGAGGGCGGATGGTCGACGGAGCAATCCGGCGGCAATGGCTATTCCAACCCCACGGGAAGCCCGGCCTGCGAGGCGAAATATGACATCCGCGCAAAGCAGGCAGAAATCGATGCCCAGAACATTTTCAACCAAAACGGCGGTGATCTGAACATCTTCTACGCCTCCTCTGGCTCCCATACCTGGATCTGGGGCATGACCGACGACGTCTACAACCTCACGGAGCCGCTCTATCAGGCCATCGATACCTTGAATGCGTCCAACCAGGCGGTGCAAACGGCCGGGACCGCGATTCCGGCCTCGAACATCACCGCGACCTCGAGTTGGTTCTCGGGCGGCTCAGTCCTCATGGCGATGATCAATACCTCGACGGGCGGAAATTTCACCCTGAGCAACATCAGCGCCCGTGACGCGCAGACGTTTCGCGTGAAGATTGACGGCTTTCAGATCGGCGATGCGACTTTCCCGGCAGGCGGCGGCAATCCAGGATTCACCGTGGCGCTCGAACCGGGCATTCATGTGATCAGCTTCCAAAACTTGAGCGGCGGGACGTTCTTCTACTCGTACTCGATCTCTGCGGCTGTCACGACTGCGCCGATTCAGTATGAGACTGAGGAAATGCCGGTCGTCGCGAGTTCCGGGAAAGGGCATCGGCTCTTGTTCGCCTCCGCTCTCAGCAAGGGACAAGGCACAACGCTGGATGCGACCACGACAGGCGATTACGTGAGCTATCTGCTGCCAAATGTCGCTGCCCGCTCGTACGCGATCGCCGTGGGCATCAAGAAGAATTCGGCGCGCGGCATCGTGCAGGCGGCCATCGGACGCGCGGATAACTTCAGCGGCACGGCGAGCAACGTGGGAGCCGCGATCGACGCGTACTCGGCGACGGATCAGTATGTCGAAGTAAGCCTCGGATCGTGGACGCCGGGATCCACCAGCGACAAGTGGATTCGCTTTCAGACGACCGGCAAGAATGCGTCGAGCACGGGCTACACGATCGGCCTCGATTACGTGAAATTGACGCCGCAGTAGCCAGCCTAAACGACCAGAGGAGAAAGTTCAGCGCGGGCGCGCCAGCGAAAGCTGGCGCGCCCTTGCCATGCGGCCGTCGCGCCGCTGCCAATACCAGCGGCCTGCAAGAAAGAGGCGCGGAACGCCGCTTGGTTTTTTAGTGTGGGTGTTTGCTCCCGCTTTGTTCGCGTCAATATCATGCAAAAGAATGGACTCCCGAGTTCGGGTGAACTGCGTGGAGGATGTCGCTCCGAGTGGATTGGACGCCTCGCTGGAAGGTTTCGCTAACAAAGCGGGAGCAAGCGCCCGCACTAAAAGTCTGCCGGCCAACCGTGCGTTCGGGGCAAGCGACGATCGCAACTTCGCCTTTACGCGTCCCGGGAGGTCGCAGACATTTCCGGCATGTTCGTGTCGATGCGGCGCACGTCGTGTGCGTGCCGCTCGAACCGCGAAGGGATTTGCAACGCGGTTCTTTCAATCTGTGCGCCAGGGGATATGAATACGCATCCACCGCTGCTTAATTTAAAGATCCCCTAAATGGAGATTCCCACATACATTCGAAATCACGAAGCCGTTCTCGAGTTTTTTGGCCGCTGGCCGGTATTCCATGATGCCAATGTTTTCGACTATCGCCTGGATTTTGACTCCGCTTCGCTCGAGCTGACGCTTCATGCGTGGCTAATGACGGACCAAGTCGACGCAAAGGGATATTTCATTTTGCGAAATCATGCATTGGTGGCATTTCGCTTTTCCGGTCTGCACGATGTGTGCATGGAGGAATTTCAATTAGACAACATATTGTATAGTTTAGAGATTTCGCCGTGCGCCGAAGCGGGTTCTTTTCGCGTTGAACTTGAGTCGGTCATGGATCGTTCCGGGTCGTTTTCGGCGCGCCACGGCGAAGTGGTTTCGGTGGTCCCATGTGCGCCGGATGGAGGAGTTATGTCACCATGAGTCGTAATGGGGGGTTGCGGCGGCGCATTCGTCGAGGCAACCATGCGGCCGAATTGAAACAGATCCTATCTGTCATTTTCACGCTTCTTACTCACTATGGCGCACCTGTGCATTATGGCTTCGGTTCCCGACGGTCGGGTTGCCGAGATTTATGAATTGGCGGACTTGTATCGGGTCGCGTCAAAAGTGGGGCATGCTTCCCACTTCATCGCTCCCGTTTGTCCGGAAGTTCAGGATGCAATGGATGGAGGCGCGCCTTTGGATACCAACACCTGGCACCCGGTTCGAGGCTTGATGCGGCACGATTCGCCGGCAGTCCGCCAGCACGCGGAACGCTTGGCTTCAGTTGCAGGCAAGGCCAGCTTCGGAAGCGGCTACGATGACTTCATTCGCGCCGAGCTCGGAAACGTCATCGATCTCTTTCAATACGCCAGTTCGGCCGGCGAGTCCGTGGTGACGATGCTCGACCTCACGCGGACAGGAAAGAAGGTATCTAAATGAACTCGGTCCGGAAATCCCTGAGGCGTGATCGCTTATCGGGGTTCATTTGCAATCAGTGAACGTAAATAAAATCTGGATGCTACGGCGAAGCATCCACGGGCAGCCGAATCCAATACGCTATGAAGACCGAAAAACAGAAAATGCTCGTCGGCGAGCTGTACGATCCGCTCGATCCTGAACTTTCCGGTGAACGCCAACGCTGCCGCGACCTCTGCAAACTGCTGAATGATTCGCGCGAGGATCAACAGGAGGAGCGGCGGAAGCTTCTCGACGAACTCCTAGGCTACGCCAACGACGCGTGGGTTCAGCCGCCATTTTTCTGCGACTACGGCTACAACATCGCGCTCGGCAGTAAAGTGTTCTTCAATTTCAACTGCGTGGTCCTGGATGTCATGCGCGTCGAGATTGGGAACAACGTTCTCTTCGGGCCGTCCGTGCAAATTTATACGGCGACCCATCCGATCAGCGCGACGGAGCGCCGCACGTGGCGGGAGTTTGCCAAGCCGGTTTCGATTGGTTCGGACGTTTGGGTGGGAGGCGGCGCCATCATCTGTCCGGGAGTGACCATCGGCGATCGAACCGTGATCGGCGCCGGAAGCGTCGTTACGCGATCCATTCCGGCGGACGTGGTAGCGGCGGGCAACCCGTGTCGAGTGATCAGACCGTTGGCGGAATGACGCTTTGGTTTTCCTGCAAGTGAACTCGAAATTTGGGAACCAGCGGCGGGTGTTGTGCACTTGCCGGTCCGTATGCAGGGAATTATATCCAAGCGCTGCCAGAACATTCTTACTGCGGTTCGTCGTGCGCGAGAAGTGGGTGGTGGCGTCGTGATTTGGTAAGCTTTTCAAATTAGTTGGCCGTTCTCTCGGACTCTTGCGGGATCGACCGCTCGTCGTCGGCATATCGACGCGATCTTCTGGCCAGCCCCCTATTTGGAGGGGAAATTGAAATCCGGGCGCACGAGGTCATTTTACGGCTAAGAGTTCGGCGCTTTCGCCGCTTTGTTTGGAGCCATCGCACCCTTTATTTCATGAGAAAGCACCCGATCCTTGCCTCCTTGGCCTCGCTAGCCATGGTCTCCCCGTTGCTGCTTGCGGCCGATCACGCGGCCGATCATCAGCTGACGGACCAGGAGATCCTGCACAAAATCAAATATCCGGAGGCGGATTTCGACGCGACGGTCTTTGCTTCGCCGCCGGATATCTCCTACCCGATCTTTCTCAGCGCGGCGCCGGATGGCGCGGTTTTCATCGGCTGCGATGCGAACGGCTCGCTGGATCGCGCGGCAGGCCGCGGCAAGGTCGTGAAGTGCATCGATACGAAGGGCGCCGGCAAGGCGGACAAATTCACGACTTTTGCCCAGATGGACAGCCCGCGCGGCGTCGCCTGGGATGCCAGCACGCGCACGCTTTACGTCATGCATCCGCCGTTTCTCACGGCTTACCATGACGACAACGACACGGGCGTGGCCAATCGCCAGGAAGACCTCATTTCCGGCCTCGGCTTCGGCCTCGATTGGCGCGGGGCGGATCACACCATCAATGGCATCCGCCTGGGCATCGATGGCTGGATCTATATCGCCTGCGGCGACTACGGCGCGGTCATGGCGAAGGGCAAGGATGGCCGGGAATTCCCAATGCGCGGCGGCGGCATCGTGCGGATCCGGCCGGATGGCACGGGCCTGGAGCAGGTCGTGTGGGGCACGCGGAATATCCTGGCCGTAGCCATCAGCCCGGAGCTGGAGCTCTTTACCCGCGACAATACGAATGATGGCGACGACTGGAACGACCGCCTGAGTCACAACCCCTTTGGCGCGCAGATGGGCTACCCGACGCTCTTCCGGAATTTCTCGGACGAGATCATTCCCACCATGGTCGACTACGGCGGCGGCTCGCCCGTCGGCTCGATCTTCATCGACGAGCCCAGCCTGCCCAAACCGTGGAATTACGGCTTCTTCAGCGTGGAGTGGGGCCAGAGCGCGATCGATCTGCACCCGCTCACGCAGGCCGGCGCGACCTGGAAGGCTCAGCAGAAGCGCTTTGTGCAGATGACCCGGGCAACGGATCTCGACGTGGACGGCCTCGGCCATCTCTACGCCGCGAGCTGGGACGGCGCGACCTTTACCTACAATGGGCCCTATGTCGGCTATGTCATCCGGCTCAATCCGAAAGGCAATCAGCCGGCGGCGCCGAAAGACCTGAAGAAACTCGACGAAGTCGAGCTGGCCAAGGGCGTGGGCTCCGACAGCGCGGTCTGGCGCGAAGCTTCGCAGCGCGAGCTGCTCACGCGCGGCGTGAAGCCGGGCGTCGTCGAGGCGCTGAAACAAATCGTCGAGACGAGTCCAAATATGGGCGCGCGCGTGGCCGCGATGTTTACGATCAAGCTCCTGATCGGCGCCGAAGCGACGCCGATCCTGGTGGACTTCACCAAGAAGGACGACCTGCGCGAATACGCCCTGAAGGCCCTGGGCGATGACCAGCGCTTTGCCGCGCAGACGCCGGCCCAGCCCTTCCTGGCCGCGCTGAATGACGCCAATCCCCGTGTGCGCCTGCAGGCCGTGACCGCCCTGGGCCATCTCGGAAAAACCGAAGCGGCCGATCAGCTGCTGCCACGGCTGGCGGATATGGATTACACTGTGGCGCACATCGCCGTGCAAGCGCTGCGCTGGCTGCACGCCGCCGACCCGTGTCTCCATGCGCTCGATTCGTCGGATGCCAAGGTGCAGCCCGGCGCGCTGCGCGTGCTGCAATCGCTCTACGATACGCCCGTCGTCGACGGCCTCATTTCCCGACTGAAAAATTCCCCGCCAGACCTGCGCAAGGGCATCCTGAATACACTTGCCCGCCTGGATACCAAGGAGACGCCCTATACGAATCCAAATATGTGGTGGGGCACGCGTCCGGATACGAGCGGGCCGATCTACAAGCCCATGCGCTGGGAGGAAAGCGACAAGATCGAGACGGTGCTCAAGCAGGCGCTCACCGAGGCGGAGGGCGACGCCGCGAAAGCATTGGTCACCCAGATCATGCGCACGAAGATTTCCTTCCCCGGTCTGACCGATCTCATGATGGCCAAGGTGGGCGGCGACACCGCTTCGGTGCTCTCAATCCTCGAGACTCTCGTCTCGCCAAAGACCCCGCTGACGGACGACGTCGTTCACGCGCTGACCTCCATCTCGGGCAATGCGCAGGAGCAGCCAGAGCTGCGGGCGCGCGCCTTCCGGTCGCTTGGCCAGGCGCTGGAAAAAGCCACCGGACCGGTGCTCGACGCCTACTCCGTGCTCGCGGCCAAGGATCAACAGGGGCCCCTGGTCCAGGTTTGGGAGGAATTCGTCCGCGATACGCGGCTGGCGCATCGGGTCAATGATCTGCGCAATTTCGCGAAAGATAACAATCCCGGCAAACGCGCGCTCGGCCAGATGGCCTTGGTCAATATCGTCGTGAGCACAGTGAACAAGGACGAGAAGAGCAAGGAAGCCGCGCAGAAGGCCATCGACGAACTGTGGAAGAGCCCGGATCTCTCGGCGAGTTTGTTAAGCGCGATCGGACGGATGCGAGCCACGCAATTTGCCGCGCAGGTCCGCGAGCATCTGAATGACTCGAGTCATGTGGTGGCGGAAGCGGCCGAGTTTGCCCTAACCAAACTAGGTTTGGACAAAGCGCCGTCTTCCACGGACAAAACTATCGGCGAGCTGCCGTATGACGACGTGGTCAAAATTGCCATCGGCACGAAAGGCGACCCGAAGCTCGGGCAGGAGCTCTTCCTCAAGCAGGGCTGCGTGATCTGCCATACGCTGACTGAGAAGGAGCCGCCGAAGGGCCCGATGCTCGGCGGCATCGCGCAGCGTTACAACCGGACCGAGCTTTGCGAGTCGATCCTCAAGCCGAGCGCCAAAATCGCGCAGGGCTTCGAGTCGCAGTGGTTCAAGCTGAAGAGCAACGAAGAGGTGGAAGGCTTCGTCGTGAAAGAAGGCGGCGATTCCGTCGAGGTGCGCAACATCGGCGGGGTGACGACGATTCTGGAGAAGGGCAATATTGCCGAACGCCAGAAGCGCGATAAATCGATCATGCCTGAAGGACTGGTGGCCAATATCACGCCGCAGGATCTGGCATCGTTGCTGGCCTTCCTGGAATCGACAAAGGCGAAAGCCGAATAGGCCCTGCTGTGCAGGCGACGCGTGGCGTATGCGCCGGCCACGCGTCCGGGGCGCCGGGCTGGAACGATACCTTGGCGTATGAAAACGAATCTACTACGCATCGGCGGGCGCATCATCAATCTGGATGCGATTGCATCCGTCGGCCGCGAATCCAGTGGAAATCTGGCGATTCGTTTCGGGTCCAACGGCGTCGTGGAAAACTTCGTGGGCCAGGAGGCGGTGGGTCTCTGGGAGGCGTTGTTGCATTTGGCCAAGTCGGTGGATCAGGAGTCAGCGCCGCCGACCAGCCTGCTGGAGGATGAAGAACCGGCGGAGCGCGTGGAGTGGTTTCGGGACGAGGCGCATGTTTGAGGTGTGAGGCGGGGAGCGGCTTCCAGCTGCTTTCTGGATTTCGGGCACGTTGGCTGGAGGAGGCGCATGAAAGGAGCGCGGGCATTCCTGCCCGTTCCCAACACACGCCTTCGCGCATCCTGAATCGCGGAGGAATGCGTGTGCGGACTTCTCTCCGGCGAGACGGTCCGTTCTGAGAAGGAGAGAAGCCTGGGGAGTACGGTATCCGAGTTCAAAGCTGGACGCGGGCAGGAATGCCCGTGCCCCATTTCGTTCGCCGATGCGCTTTTGCAAATTGGCCCAGCCACAGCAGCGGCTTTCAGCCGCTCGCTCGTAAAGGCATCGCGAGAGGTGATACCCGCTCCAACCGAGCCTGAATGCAGACGTCCTTTCGGACGCTGCCGCGCGGCAGACGAGACGTCGCCGAGACGTTCGCGCTCCCAAGGAAAATGCCGCTGGATGCGCCTTCATATGGAGCGACATTATGGCGCAATTCTAAAAGGGACTCTTCGACGCAGAAAGAGTCATTTTGGCGCTATTTTTGATAATGCAATCATTTTGAACTTATGTCTTAAGTTGCTTATGATAATGTACTTATGTATTCATAAAAGACATGTACAGGCCATGGCATAAGTAAAGCTAAATAGGAAACCGCAACGAATCCAAAAACTTTCAAAGCCAACACAAATATGAGCCTTATTCGCTATCAACGCCCTGAGTTCTCGACCTGGTCGCCGTTCAATCGCCTGGCCTCGCTGCAGGAGGATCTGAATCGCCTGTTCGACTTTGCCGCTCCGAGCCGGGATACCGGCCTCTTTAGCGGGTGGTCGCCGGCCCTCGATGTCTTCGACCGCAAGGATGAACTCGTGGCCCACGTCGAACTGCCGGGCCTCAAGAAGGAGGACATCTCCATCTCGCTGCACGATGGCGTTCTCACCGTCTCCGGCGAACGCAAACACGAAGCGGCGACGAAAAAGGAGGGCCAGACCTTCCGCAGCGAGCGCTACTTCGGGAAATTCCAGCGCAGCGTGTCGCTGCCCGTGGCCGTGGACGCCAGCAAGGTGAAGGCCTCCTACAAGGACGGCATTCTCACCGTGAGCCTGCCCAAGGCCGAAGAAGCCAAGCCGCGCCAGATCGAAGTCAACGTCGACTAAGCAACCTCCCACCCGCGCCGGAGGGCCTTCTTCCAACGAGGGCCTTCCGGCCAACCTCTTCAATCCAGAAACCTCTTCCTCAAGCCATGAATTCCACAATCGCACAATCCTCCAGCAACGTCGCCGAAGCCCCTTCCAACGGGCAGTCCAACACCTTGACCCCGCTCGCCAACATCCTCGAAACGGGCGACGGCTATCTCCTCGAAGCGGAGATGCCCGGTGTGAGCCGCGAAGGGCTCGACGTGAGCGTCGAGAACGGCCAGCTGTTCATCCAGGGACGTCGGGGCGAGCAGGATCGCAGCGGCACGGCCATTTATCGAGAGTCCCGACAGTGGGATTACCGTCGGGTCTTCGAACTCGATCCTTCGATCGATGCGACCAAGATCACCGCCAGGATGGAGCAAGGCGTGCTGCGCCTCCACCTTCCCACCGCGGAAAGCGTCAAGCCGCGCAAGATCGTCGTGACGGACTGATGCGGAAAACTTTGCCAGTTGGGTGACGAGACCAGAGCCTCGCGGGTTGCATGGCCCGCGGGGCTCGCTCGTATTTAAAAGTCGCCGATAGGCTCACCCACGGCGATCCGCGCACTGGGGCGGAAAGTTGGGCTCGTCTTCGGTGGTTCGAGAGTGAGACTGAAATCGATACGCGGATTCCTGAGAAAGCGACGGGTTAAGTCCCATTCCGACCCCATTTTCCAAGTGTCATCTGAATGCATCGCGCAAGCAGGCGCCAGCAACCCCAACGAAAACGCCCCCATGGTGTCCGAAGGCTTCGCCGAATCGAAAGCCTTGCCAGATTAAAGTAAGCCCGGGCAGTATTGGCGTGGTCACGCCCAAGATGCGCGCGAAAAGCACGCGCGGCAGGTCGCGCCAGCGCTTCCGCTTCGTCGCTCTGTCCCGCCGAGTCAAGGTAAACGACGAGCTTCCATTGCAACTCTGCTTGCTCCAAGGTGAGCCCGGATGGATTTCTTGGAAAAGCGGCCAACGCCTGGCGCAGGATCGTCGCAGCGCCCGCAAAGTCGTGCAGTTTCGCGTATAGTTCGGCGACGATCTCGGCTGCGGAGATCGTTAAAGGGTGCAAGGGACCGAACGCCAGCTGTGAGGAGGATAGAAGCTTGTCTCCCCACGGCTTAGCGGCGGCAAAATTGGGGCCTTCGGAAAGATTATCGAAGAGAGCGAAGAGGCAGGCCAGAGATTTGGGATGAGTGGGTCCCAACGTGCGTTCGAAGCTAGCTTGGGCTTGACGCAGAAGCGCTTCAGCCGAGTCCCGGTCGCCTTGCTGGACGTAAACCTTGGCAAGCAAATGGGCGGCGGTTAGAGTATCCTCATGTTCCGGTCCCTTCAGTCGCTCGGAGAGAGAAAGTTGCTTCTCGAGAAGAGGCTGCGCTTCAGCAGGTAGCTGCGCGGCAAACAGGCACTCTGTCAGTACGGCGAGCCGGCCTATCGTGTCTGGATGCTCGAGACCAAATTGGGCGACGCGATATCGATAAGTTCGCTGGAGGATGGGAGTTGCGCTGGCAAAATCCTCCAGATTGAGCAAGTCGATCGCCAGCAAGTCCAAGCTCGGCTGCAGTTCAGGATGGTCGGGGCCAAGGATCTCCTCCAGCTTTTCCAACGCCGCGCGCCGCTGTGCAATCGCCTCAGTTGTTCTGCCCTTGTTGCTGAGCAGGCTTGCCAACAGATCCTGCGCAAAACCAGGAATCGTGGCGCGGGGTAAATCTGAAGGATCGGTGCAAGGGAGCGAGATCATCTATGCAGGGGGGGCGAATATTTACGGTTCGGCGAACGCCGAGCTACCTTACATAAACCGGATGAAAATCTGAATGCGAAATTTTCCCCTCTCCTTAAACCTTCGCTCACCGGACCGCGGCAAAACACCAACAATTCCGTGGCGAAGCGCTGACGTTCGGATGCAACGCCCAACGATGCAGCAGTCCTTCCCGTTGCATCCCGGCTTTTTCCAGCACCCGCGCGGAGGCGAAGTTCTCCTCATCGGCCACGGCCCAGACGCGATAGACGCCGGGTAGCTCGAAAAGCGCCGCAATTACGGCCCGGGCGGCTTCGGTCATGTAGCCATTGCCCCAGTGCCGCTTCGCGAGCACATAGCCGATGGAGTACCGCCACTGGTTGCGGTCCGGGACGGCGGCGATCATGCCCAGCACGGTCGCCGGCTGGCCCGTGGGCGTCAGGACCCAGGAAAACTCCGAGCCATTTTCCCAGCAGGCGAGGCGCGAGAGGACGGCCGAGAGCGCATCCTTCAGCGTCTCGTGCGGCCGCCAGGCCAGGTAGCGGGTTACGTCCGGGTCGGTGCCATATTCGTCAAAGACTGCGGCTGCGTCCTCGATCACGGGCTTTCGCAGGCGCAGGCGCGGAGTATCAATATTTTCTGGGAGAAGCATGGGATGCGGCGCGGCCCGCTGCGCATGGTACGTATGCCGCAGCCGCTTTGCGTTTGCCTTCCGGGACGTAAGCAGGAATCCCGCCCCGCGGGACCCGCCTTCGCTGGTCGGCAAAACGAATTTTACCGATGCGCCCTACGGCTTTTTCACCGTTCCGAGGTACTGCCAGATGCCCTCGAACTGCTTCCGCGCGTCGCCGTCGAAAAAGTCCGTGAGCGGCGTCTTGCCGGAGTCGTCGGAGAACCGCGGCATCTTCGTTTCCGGATCGATGCGCAGCGGGAAATAGATCCAGCGATGGAAGTATTCGTGGCGAATGCGTTCGTGCGCATAGGCCAGATTGGTGCCCGGCGCCTCGAAGACGGCAGTCGGCGCACGGTCGCCCAGGCCATGGCACGTCGTGCAATTGAACCCGCCGTTTTCGCTGACCAGCGTCTCGCCGGCCTGAACGAATTTCGGATCGGCGGCCGGTTCCGCCGGCGTCTGCGTCGGGAGACCGTGCTCGAGCGCCAGCCCCTGGGCCAAACCCTCGGCGCGAGCGCCGAAGCCGGGCATGCGAGCGATGAGCCAGGTGCGCGGCTTGTAAGCGACCTCGCCGGCGATGAATTTCGCCGCCCAGTCGGTGCGCAGCTTCTCGCCCAGCCAGGTGAAGAGCGGCGCATTGGCTCCGGCGACTGGCTGGCCTTCGCCCTCCGGCACGGGAGCGCCGGCTTGTAGTGTGGACATGTCGTTGTCGAGCTGGGACCAGACGCTCGACTGCCCATCCAGACCGTGGCAGGCCGTGCAGCGCAGATTGGTCCGCTGCCGATGGAGGAATTCCGCGGGGCTATCCTGCTTCAGCGAGTCGAAGCCGCCGGCGGCAAAGGCGAGCAGGGCCTCGCGCTGCGCTGGGGTCAGGGAAAAATCCGGCGCATTGCCGCGGCCCTTGGCGTCCGTCGCCATGCAGCCGCGGGACCAGCCGTGTTTCAGCGTATCGGCCAGCTTCGGCTGGGTGGTTGGCGGGAGTCCCGCGTGGCAGTTCATACAGCCGGCGGAAACGGCCAGCTGCGCGCCCTTCGCCGCATCGCCCTTGGGCGGCGCGGGAAATTCGCGCTGTTTGCCGGAAAGCAGGAAGGCCACGAGTTTATCGGCCTCGGCGTCCGTGAGGCGGAAATTCGGCATCCGCGCCCACTGATAGGTCTCCTGGGGATTCTTCAGATAGGCGCGCAATGCCGGGGCCTGCCACTGCGCCTTCACGTGAGCGAGAGGCACGCGGTCGAACTCGTCTTTGCCATCAAATTCCGGCTGGGTATGGCAGGCGATGCAGCCGAAATTGGCAAAGAGCGCGCCGCCTTCGGCTACGAGTTCGTCACCGGGCGCTTTTTCATCGCGCTTGCCCATGGAGACCAGAAAGGCGGCGATATCCGCCGCGCGCTGGTCGATCTTGCCGGCTTCCCCCGCGAAAAGCCGCGGCATCTGTGTATGGGGGCGGATGGCGTGCGGATCGTTGATCCAGTTTGCCAGCCAGGCCTCGTTGTACTTGGCGCCAAAGTCGGCAAAGACCGGAGCGTCCTGCGCCAATTCCGGCATCGCGCCCGCCGTGCCTTTCGGCGGGACCAGACCCGTGGCGTCGTGGCAGGCGGTGCAGTGGAGCTCGGCAAAAAGGAAACGCCCCTCGCGCAGACGATCGCCCGCGCGCAGGTCATTGGCGTGGGCATTGTGCGAGAGCGCCGTCGGGCTCACCGGTTCAAAGGGAAAATCGCTGGAGGACCAGCTGAGCCGGAACATGGCGTCGCCTTTCGCCGGGCTCTTGAATTCGACGACGATCGGGTTGGAGCCTTTTTGCAGCTGGACCGGCTTGCCCTCGATGTGGCCGTCGCCTTTAAGCACCGGCTTGCCATTGATCGTCACACTGTAGGAGCC
>OUNM010102233.1_pt1 | contig 20669 bp, 12 predicted proteins | sample 1769961 | NCBI WGS metagenome assembly OUNM01 (sample SAMEA3914820, study PRJEB12502) | metagenome | biome: forest; material: soil | place: USA | collected 2012-03-12 | depth 0.3 m
GGGATTGCGTGTGTGAGGGTTAAGGGGAGGGTGGTGGGTGGGGAGGGGGGAAAGAAGGGGGTGGTGAGGTATGATGAGGTTGCGTTGGGGGAGGCGTTGGAGGGCATCATTGGGGGGTGAGGTGAGTGGATGGCTGGAGGCTCGGAGAGAGGCCCCGTGGAATGCGTGGGGGTGATGTCAGGGGGGTTGTTGTTCTGGGTTTGTCTACCATGTATTGCTACGTAGAGTTCATGCAGCCACGCTCTGGCGTTTTCAGTGTCACAGAGCTGATGGAGGCACTTGTACCTACCCCTCACGTTGTACAAATACAGACAGACACGCCCCGGATCGTCATGGCGCTGTCTATCGCGCAGCACGGACGCGGGGCGGCCCTGAGAACAGGGAAGGCCGGGAAAACCGTTTCATGTACTCGGGCGAGGATGCCGTGCCACCTCGAGCCCGGCGATCCGCGAGGACTGCGTCCTGTCTTGGGCTCATGCCTGTGCCACACGGGACGGCGGTGGTCGTGTCGTGCCAGCCACATCGGCGATCGGAGGCACGGGGCGGCTGGGCAGCTGGGCGTCTGAGGACCCGCGGCGGTGGGAGGGTGGCCCGGGAGGGTGGCGGGGATGTGCGAGCAATCTAATATCGAGCTTGATGCCGTGTCAACGACATGGCGCATGCTGCCGAGTGCCGACCACAAGCGCAGTCATCTGACCGCCACTCTACTCGTACCCTCGGCCAGCTCGGATTGCCAGCACTCAGCACTCAGCACCTCGCGCTGCTGTGCCTCTCCCTCGCGCTGCTTGTGCCGGCGAGAGCTGACCCGGGTCGTGTATGTAGGACCTCTGGACCTCCAGCTCCCGATCGGGCCATCTGTCCCCGCAGCATCGATCCTGGCATCCAGACCATCTGGTGCGGGGATGGCATGGCATGGCATGGGAGGATGGCTCGGGATGGGATACGAGTGGGAATGGACGAGGTTGGAGAGCGGGCTGAAGAGTCATGCCCTCCATTCACTGAGCTCTCGCTCTTTGCAAGCGCCGAGGGCCGACCCGAGCCGTGTCTTCAACACAAACACAGCATCGATTATTTTCTCGACAAGACACAATACCGACAGTATTATTTATGGCTCCCGAATTCCGGAGCGAGACAATGGCAACGCCATGCAAACGCCATGCACACGCACGCCAGACGCGAGCCCGCCCCCAGCCCCGGGCCTGTGGCGACGTCGGCCAGCTGATTTCCAGAAACAGCGACGTAATCCTGCCGCCTTCCGGGCTGCCGATCAACAAATCCACAGACGCGGCCTCGGCGGCCAACGGGCGTCGAGGAGAGCACTGGAGACGAAGCTGGAAGGTCGGGCGTGGCAAGGTCCAAAAAGATGGGTGGGTGGGCTCAAGGTGGGGTGGCCGAGCGGGGCATCTCCTCTCATCTGCTTCTGGGCACGAGAGTTGCACTGTTGCGCTGTTGCACTGTTGCTTGTTGGAGAAGCACAACTCGGCACAGAGTCTTGGCTCTTGGCTCGACACCTTGACACCTTTTTTTGCTGCATCCAATGCTTGCTGCAGCCTGCATGGGTCCTTTCCGGTGGCCCACAGGCCCTCAGGCCCAGTCCACTCCCAGGTCCCACACTCTCAGATCCGCCGATGGCAAGGGCCACAAGGCGGGCTGCAGGCCCCACGTGAGGGTCCCAGCCAGGAGCCAGGCCGCGGCCCGCTGGTGGTTAGCGTTATCTTGCACCAACACGCCAACGGCTAACAGCAGACGGGCAACGCTATCAACCAGCAAGGCAAGGAAAGGCAAGGCGCAATGTCGTGTTGGTTGGGAATTCCATCGTCGGGAGGGGATGGTGCAATGTGTCGCCGTGCACTTGGTAAGCAAGTCAAGACAAAAAGAATCGAACAATGTCAACACGGCGAATGCTCAATGCTGAATGCGCCAGCCGCTTCTCTTGTCTTCGGCTCGCTGACAATTGCCCGGCTTCCCCATTTTCAGGTGATGCCTGCTGGGGTCGGGCTGGTCTGGTCGGACGGCGGCCGGAACAAACAAAGCGCCAAACCCAGAGCCAGAGCCAGAGCAAGAGCCAGAGCCAGGCTGCGCTGACGAAATCCCAGGTGCAGCCCGGGCATGGATGGCGCTTTGCCGGGGCTCGGCCAGTCAAGGTGACCGGTGCCCAGTTAGGGCGGGCTCGACCGCCTCACGCGCCGGGGGCCTGGCCCGGGCCCCAAGGAGCAACGAGCAGTAACGCACCCCGGGTCACGTTGACTGCCCGCTGTTAGTCGCCCATTCACCGCCGACTCGCCCCCTCCACCCGTTTTGCCCCCCAACACTGGCGAGGCGCCCCTGCTGCCTGCTCGAGGTCCTACCACTCCCAAGTACTTGTACAGCAAGGGGAGCACCTTTTCGAGTTCGACGGGACCGCCCAACGCGCCAACAGCTGCCGTCCGCCGATGCTCCCAAATCCAATCGCCTGAGCCTCTCTGTTCGTCCTGCGGCTGCTGCCTTTTTCCCCGCCAACCCAAGAGGAGCTCCGACCACTCCTGGTCCTCTCCTCACTTGACCACCTGCCATCCCGACCAACTTTCCTCCTCCTCCTCCTCCTCCACCCTCCTCCACCTCCAAACATCCACCGACCCCAAACCTCCAAGACCGCTTTGCTCTCTCTCCCATCTTGCCCTTGCAGACAATTTGGGAACGGCATCGCACCCAGAAACCTGCAAGAGTCAACTGTCTCCTGCAAGCCGCATTTTGTGTGAGTGTCTCTGAAACGCCGGCCAACGGCAGCCTGTGCCACGCGTCCGTCTCCGCACCGCTCGTCGTCATCCGTCACCCTCCACCACAGCCTTCACAGCCTCCTGTTCAATCAAATACCGCCTCCCATCCTCGCCTGCATCCATCAAAAACAACACCCGACGGGCTGGCTGACTCTTCTTCATTTCGCTGCAGCCGTCACTACGCACCAGCAGCATGTCGTCCGCTGCGCAAACCACTCCCGACACTCCCGTCACCGTCAAGGTGAACGTCGACGGCGTCGCTCGCCGCTTCAAACTGCCGCTCCGCGATGTCGGCATCAACGTGCTAGAGTCCAAGGTAAGCACCGCTACTGCCGGGCTTCGGCCGTCCATGCAATGCAAATGCATGCCATTTAGAACCACGCTGACAGCCACCAGTTGAGGGCTGCCCTGGGCATCCCCGCTGACGCCGAAGCCCTCTTCGAGCGCTACTCCGACTCGGCCGCCGCTTATGTGGTGCTCGACCAAAACAACACCCCCGTCTACAAGCAGCTCTACCGCGCTGCCAAGGCCAAGCATAAGCTCAAGCTCCGTGTCACCGTCAAGGGCGACGAGCCCGAGGAGGAGCCACAACAGGAGCAGCCCGAGGACGAGGAGAAGCAGGGGCCCCAGCCCGTCTCGGTTACCGACGAGGTTGAGGAGGAGAGCCGCCCCAGCGTCGAGCCCACCGATACCGAAATCGAGCCCGAGCAGCCGACCATCTCGCGTTCGATCCCCGCCATCAGCCAGGATCAACTCGTCGACACCACCCCGGTCTCCGAGACCCGCAGCAGAATGTCGCTGAAGGAAGTCCTCCAGGAGGTCTCCCAGGAGACTCTGCCGTGCAGCTCCTCGGGCACGGCCTCGCCCCTCGGCATGGGCTGCCCGGCGATCCGTGCCAACTACGCCGTGTGCTGCAACAGCTGCGACCGGACCATCCCGGACGCTCACTACCACTGCTCCACCTGCGACGACGGCGACTTTGACCTCTGCCAGGATTGCGTCGGTCGCGGTGTTACGTGCAAGGGGACCAACCACTGGCTCATCAAGCGCTTTGTCAAGCACGGCGTCATCATCAACAGCACCACCGAGCGCTTGGCCCCGAAGCCCAAGGGCAAGCAGCCGTTGGGCCTGGCACCCGTCGCTCCCGAGAGGATCATCCCGGTCTTCAACGACTTCCTCTACTCCAACATCCGCACTTGCAACTGCTGCGTGCAGGAGCTGCCCGAGGCCGATTTCGTCCACTGCACCACCTGCGAGGACTACGACCTCTGCAGGGCTTGCTTCGCCAAGAACCGCCACGGCCACCACCCCAAGCACGCCTTTGTGCCGGCTGTTGAGGGCACCAGGCTCGACCCCGAGGTCGCTCGCCGTCTTGCCGCCGGCCGTGCCCAGGCCCACAATGCCATCTGCGACGGCTGTGACAACGGCATCAAGGGCGTCCGCCACAAGTGCCTGGACTGCCCCGACTGGGACTACTGCTCCAGCTGCATCGTGAACGCGTCCTTCATCCACCCCGCCCACCGCTTCGTCCCCATCTACGAGACGCTCGAGTACGACAATGCTGCTCGCCTCCGCGCCCTCAACCGGCCGCTCCACATCGGCATTTGCTGCGACGGCCCCCTCTGCTCCGGCGCCCGCTCCACCTCGAGCTACATTGTCGGCGACCGCTACAAGTGCGCCGTCTGCCACGACACCGATTTCTGCGCCAACTGCGAGGCCAGCCCTGCCAACACCCACAACCGCACCCATCCCCTCATCAAGTTCAGGAGCCCGGTGCGCCACGTCAGCGTGACCACCACCGGCGAGAACGTCAACGGCCGACAGCTGCCCACCATGGGTGACCGCCGAGCCCGTCGCGCCGCTGCAAGCCCGCCGTTGGAGACGCGCAACCAGCCGGCCGAGCCGCTCGTGTCGCTGTTCACCGGTGTCCAGACTGTTGTCGACGTCAAGCCGACCGAGCCCACCGTCGAGGCCAAGGTCGAGGAGAAGTCGGCGCCGATCAAGGTGGAGCAAATCGAGGAGAAGCCGGTTGTTGTTGTGAAGCCGACCTCCAACGAGGATCTTGTTGCCGCTTTCGTGCGGGACACCGTCGCCGATGGCACCGCCTTCGGACCAGACCACGTCTTTGAGCAGACCTGGGTCCTCCGCAACACCGGCAAGGTCGCATGGCCCGCTGGCTGCTCCGTCAAGTTCGTCGGCGGAGACTACATGGGCCACCTCGACTCCAACCACCCCGCGGCCACCAAGGACGTCGAGTTCTCTTGCGAGTCCACCATCTGCTACGCCTCCATCCAGCCCGGCGAGGAGTTCCCCTTCACCGTGCTCCTGAGAACTCCCCATCGCCCGGGCCGCATCGTGTCCAACTGGCGCCTGACCACCAAGGACGCTTTCCGGTTCGGACACCGTCTCTGGTGCGATGTCGTCGTCGAGAAACCCAAGGTGGTTCTCCCGCCCCCGACCGTCGCCGAGCCCGTGAAGCAGGAGGAGGAGCTGCAGAAGGAGCTCCCCGTCGTGGCTAGCCCGGAGCCTGAGCCCGAGCACAGCCAGATGATCTTCCCCAAGCTCGACAAGGAGTCGCCCGTCGGCAGCATCCACGAGGCCCTCCTCCAGGAGGCCATCGTCGAGGCTACGGCCGAGTCCGTCGTCCCGGAGGACGAGTACGAGGACTGCGAGGATGACGAGTGGAACGAGGAGGACTCCGAGGAGGGCTTCCTGACTGACGAGGAGTACGACATTCTCGACGCCTCGGACGAGGAGCACCACCAGAACTAAGGCTGGCGGTCATCTGTCACGACCTGGCTGCGGCATGAGACTTCGGAGTGTGCTGGTACTACATGGGACATTGGGATGATTGGTTATTTTTGGCTGGGTTTGCGATTGGGGGAACACGGACATGATTTGTGCTGCTTTTACCGGGTATTTCTTTTTCATTTTTTTCTTGTCGGATTCTCTCCTCTCGCATTGGCTTTCTCCAAAGCAGTACACGGCGCTGCTGGGGCGCGAAGGCTGGACACGGGCTGCGGTGGGCTGATGCCCCGGGGGCCCTCACGCCGTCCTTGAGGTTGATGGGCATGGGCTCTCACAACGAGGACATCTCACTGCAACACACACCCACCACCCTCTCTCTGTTGACTTTACTCCCTCTGTCGTTGTTGAGATCAACACAAAAACGGCAGGGAGGATCAAAACGGGTCGGGGTTGTTTTCTTTTCCTTGCGAGTCTGCATTCCCTTTTTCCTATCTTCTTGCAGTTCGGTTTGCCTTGATTGGATGGATGTACTGCCCAGATTGATGTCACCTCTCCGCCTTTAGTCTGCCTTTAGCCAGGTCCGTAGGGTAGGAAATGGGAGTTATGAACTTGTCTTGTGTGTGTGTGTGTGTGTGTGTGTGTGTGTGTGTGACTGTGACTGTGACTGTGAATGGTTTTTGCTTGGATTGGTGGTTGCTAGAGATTTTGAGGTCCTCCAGGCTGTATCGAGATTATTGAAGCGGTAACTAGATCCTCGAAGATGCATAAGATCCTTGAAGCTGTATCAAGGTTCTCGAAGCGGTGGCAAGGTTCTTGAAGTGGTAGTCGTGCCATGTTCTGGCTCTAGGGGCAACGAACATTCTCAACAACAAGGATGGCAGACAGAATTGGAAAGGGAGGTTTGAGTGCGTGTCGAGGGCGTTGAAGACGCTGACATGCTTGTTGAGTGTTTGGAAGAGGCTTGCGGGACGAAAGAAGGCTTGATATACCACGACCATGGCCACAACACCCAGGGTTTAGCCACTTCACCCTCAACATCTCTCCCTCTCCTTCTGAACAGCAGCAAGTCCTTGAGCACATCAATCCATAATTACTGGAGCACCGTACTTGGAAAATTCGGGGTATGTATTTACAACATGCCATGGCAAGCAAAACAAACCAACAAACATCAACACAACCAACTCAGTCAAAAGTAACCTTCTTCCCCTGCGGCGCGACCGCCGCACCCGTCAACCGCGCAACGGCAATATCGGTCTGGTAATTCGCCTTTGTCTCTCTCCTCTCGCCACCGCTACCACCATCCTGCTGGTTCCTTGGCCCACCACCACCTTGTCTTGAGTTATTCCCACCGTTCCCGTCTTGTGGTTGCTGGCGATTCCCGCCCTTGCGGAAGCGCTTGTTGTAGCGCGACTGGTCGTCCTCGGCCAGCTCGATCTTGAGGGTGCGGCCGAGGAGCTGGTTGACCCACCACTTGCGGGTGCGGACGCGGGGGGGTTCTTTGGCGGGCTTTTTCGGGGCCGGGGTCGGTTTTTGGGCGGGCTTGTCGGAATCTGAATCGGAGTCGGGGTCGGAGTCGGCGGCGGAGGCGGAGGCGGCTTCTGCTGGTGTGGGCTTTGTCTCGTCCTCCTCGTCGTCGTCCACGTCCATAAAGTCCTCGAGGGTCTCGACGTTCTCGCGCACCTTGACGAACCCCTTGACCGCCCACGCGGCGGCCTCGGCGTCCTCAAAGTTGACCCAGCCGTAGCCCTTGCACTTGCCCGAGTCCTCGAAGGTGGCGACCTTGATCCAGCGGATCTTGCCGCACTTTTCAAAGTGCGCGTGCAGGTCGTCCTCGGTCACGTTGAAGGCCAGGTTGCCGACGAAGATCTTGGTGCTGCCGGCGACGGCGGGGGCGTCGGAGGCGCCGGCCTTGGTGCTGGTGCCGTCGGGCCGCACGGGCGCGGGCTCCTCCTTCTTGGGCCGCCCCTCGAAGCTCTTGCTGTCCTTGATCAGCAGCTTGCGGCGGTACCACTCCGTCTCGGAGAGGGCGATGGCGGCGACGTTGGCGTCGAAGGTGGCAAAGTCGACGTAGGCGAAGCCGCGGTTCTCGGGGGCCTTCTTGGGGCCCGGGCCGGCGGCGGGCTTGGTGGTGGGCATGTGCACGCGCGTGATGGCGTCGTCGGTGATGCTGCCGCCCGAGTTGTCGACCAGCCACTGGCGCAGCTCGGCCTTGGTCACGGTGAAGCGCAGGTTGCCGATCCAGACGCCGTGCTCGGAGCGCTCCTTTTTCTTCTTCTTGTCGTCCTTGGCCTTGCCATCTTCCTCCTCGTCTGCCTCGTCGTCGTCCGAGGTCGGCTTCGCGGGTAGGGTCTTGCCCTTCTTGAGGGCGCGGCGGGCCTTCTTGGAGGGCGGCTCGGGCAGGGAGAGGTCGACTTGGATTTCGTCGATGTCCGTCTTGCGCTTCTTGGAGTCCTTGCGCTTCTTCTCGGGCTGGTCCTGCTGTTGCTGTTCCTGGTCCTCCTCCTGCTCCGCGGGAGCGACCGGGTCGGTGTCTTTTGTCGCCATTGTGTGTGTGGGCAGGCGGTTGGGCTGGTGTCAATACAGAATCCCGTCAACACTGTTGTTCTGCTCTCTTTCGGATTCTGGTTCTGGAAATTTTCCCGCTCGATAAGCGATAAGCGCTGCACTTCCAATTTTAGCGTCGACGGGTCTCGGGACAATCCATCGCGGGGCTTTTTGACCGCCTCCGTTGGCGCGGACACAGGCCCACTGGGCCCCTAGCGTTACCCCACCATGTGAATGCTGGGAGTTTGGTGCATCGATTCTGAGGACACCACCATCTGCTGTCTCCTGTCTCGGTTTTAGTATTACATCGGCAGCAGGTGCTCTTTCGAGAGCTGACAGCGTGCTCTGTCTGACCAGGTTCGCTTCATTTATATTGATTCAGTTCTGTGCTTGGCTGGGACTCATCTTGCTCGGCAAAGAAGCCCCCCAAGTCCTTGTCTCAGAGGCACGTGAGGCGTGGGATGCGAGGTGGGAGGTGTGACGAGGAACCTTGCAAGTTGTGCTGTGTCCGAAGCAGCATTTTGTGTGCATTGAGTGTGACGTTGCAGTCAGAACTGCCTGCGGCCCAGTGTCAACGAAACCTCGCCCTGCCTGAGCAAGCACAGCACCCTGCTCTCGGCGAAGATGACGAGTCGGGTCCCACCATCGAGTTTGCAAGTGCAAGTCCCAGACAAACCCCGTCTGCGGCCCCGGCGCAAACGGTGAGGGCTGCCCGACGTTGCTTCCACTGTCCAGTCAAACGAACAGGTTCTGCTTGTACCCGCCTCCAATCCGGAGCCTCTGCGGCCACGCGGCACCATCCGGGCCCGGAGGATTTGTGACGGGCGTTGTCGAGCTCGGTCATTGGCCACGGGCCACGGCTCTGCTTGTCGTCGGCACCAGCCTGGACGGCAAAGCAGCACGCTCCCGAGGCCACAGCCCGTCCCTGCAGCCCTCCAAGCCGTCGGTTGATTGCCTCGGGCACATGCAATAAAGAGATGCGGGCGTTGGCGGTCTGGTAAAAGCAGAGCGTGACAGCCAAAAGTGGAAGAAGTGGGAAGCGTCGGGAGTGGCTCTCAGTGGCTCAAACAGAGGAGCAGACGAAGGCAAGTGACCGATGCGAGCGATGCATGTGCCAGGGCCGTGCGCTGTTCACTGCCATTTGCAGCCAAGCCAGCAGCATGCAACGCACGGTCAGGTTAGCCAGCCGTGCCAGCCTGAGCCAGCCCGAGCCAGCCTGAGCTGCCAATGCTGCCGATGCTGCCACAACAAACCGACGCAACCCTGCGGGAGTGGTGGGCAAATTAACGCTGGTTGATGCAGTTCCACTTTCAGCGCTGGTCCGCCTTCTCGACCACGCATTCTCACCCCGGCACGCCTGGCCAAGCTTTGGGAACTGGGGTCGCCTGGCTGCTGGCTGGATGGGCGGATGTGCTGCTTTGCTTCTGCTTGCTTTCCGCCGCCGCACCTCCTCATTTTTCCCATTCCCACCATTTCCGCCATTCCCTCCTCCACTCCACCGCTCACCACTCCACCGCTCCACAGGCTTGCGACTCTCAACCTCCCTCATTTCGCCCGTCGTCCGGCGACTTGAACAATCCCGCCATCCCGGAATCACACAACCCTTCAATCCGGTCATTCTGCAGTCGTCGCTTGCTTGTCCCGCCCGTTCCGTTGTCGGCAGGCGGCTCCTTTGACGCTGCGGGCTGTCCTGCGAACAATGAACGTCCTTTTGCCGCCGCAACCCCCGACCTTTTCCCTCCAGTGCGAACCCTCCCGAATCCCACCGACTTCCGGTAAGCTGGTCTCGCATTCTCACCATCTCCATCTCGCGGGCCGCTATCGCACCTTTTCGCCATAGGATGAGGGAGCGGAAGCGACTATTCCACGCAGCGCCAGAACCCCGAGTCAGATTTATTGACCCCTTTGCAGTCCCGCCGTACACTATGGCGTCCAGGAAGCGGAAGGCGGACGACGACAACGACGAGATGTCGGTCTCGCCGCTCAGCTCGCCGGCGACATCCTCGCGGCAACTTGCGCGGCCGTCGAAAAAGATGCGAGCCGGCGCCGACATGGCTGGCCGCCCCCTCTCCCTCCCCCGACTCCTCGAGACGCTCGACAACACACAACTGCGCACAGTCCTCCAAAAAATCTGCGAGCGACACCTCGACATCGGCCGGGAGGTGGTGACCAGTGCGCCGCGGCCGTCGGTCGCTTCGGCGCTTCAGGTCCTGGGAGAATACCAACAACGGCTGCGAGCCGCCGTCCCCTTCGGCGAGTCGAGTTCCGACTACACATACTTCCGGGTCAAGCAGCCGCTAGCCGCGCTCGTCGACGCCATCACCGACTTCACGCCGCAGTTTCTCCCTCCGGTGGAGCAGCAGACCAACATCTCATTACAGTACCTCGATGCGGCGACAAAAGTCATCCACGAGCTGCCCGACTGGGAGTCGCAACAATACCGCCACCACAAGGACAACGCCTACGACGAGATCTCGGGAGCGTGGGCGCTGGTGATTACGGAAGCGGCCAAGCGCGGGGGTGGGTTTGTCTTGCACACGGGCGGTTGGGACCAGCGGCTCGCCAAGCACAACCAACAGTCGGGAGGGAAGCTGGAACAGGCGATGGCCGCCATGGCCACCGAGGTCCCGTGGGTGGGAAGCAGCGCAAACGCCGCGCCGGCATCTGGGCTGTCCGATCCCAACTCGATCCTCAACCAGCTCATCAACGGCACCTACGGCGCTCCGGTCCGCGTTGGGCCCTGGTAGAAGCGGCAGCCTGAACGTCGCGCGGCGCTTTCACCTTGCCGGACGCCATCACGACCATTTTCCTTTCTACTTCTCGACAAACCGGGGCATTGGGCGGGCTGGGAGGCATAGACATTGGGGTTGTTGGTGTTGGGCAACGGCGTATATCTTTTATTTTCCATACCTCTCTGATATCCATCGTTACCGTTTCCTATGTAGTGGCATCCTGGGCCGCATCGCCACCACACCACGCTCGCTTTGACGGCAAAGAAGCTTTGCTGGGCGGTGGCTTGCGCGCGGAGCATCTGGTCTTGTATTTTCGGTCACGACGGGTCGCTCGTTGATCCTCTCATACATTTTGTCGGGCGCGATCTTGCTCTCCCGCAAGCTTTGTCTGAATTTCATACACTCAAATCACGGGTATTTGCTATCGTTGCTGGGTAATGTGACACATGCGTTCTCGGTTGGATCGAAGGGAGGACTCGAGGGTCCGTCCCCGCGCCGAGCCCCTGATCAACCACCAGCGCCATCGCCGGGGATCAGTCGGGTTGTTTCACCCTGATCGATGATCGGCGCCGGGGGCGAGAGGCGGCGGGCCCGGTTTGTTTCTTGGGCTCGCATTTACCCGGTTTGTGTTCTCTGTGGCTGTTTTTGGACTTGTGGGCAACTTTTTTGGCGCACCTCGCTTTTTGCTTGGTGGTTGGTTCTAGATCGTATACGTATGGTGCGCTGGCGGGTGGAGAGGCGGTGATGGCGTTGCATCCAAAACCCCAACTCGCTCAGCAAGCGGTTGAGCGGCGAGACTGCCCTCCCCCCGTTCGTTGCCTGCTGCGCGGGGAAAAAGCAGGCTCCAGTCCGGCCCTGGGCTTGTTTGCCTCGCAAAAAGGTGGGGTGCGGGGCATCCTCCCTCCCTGCCAAGCGCTCAGCTGGGCGTCGAGGCAACGAGTCACGTGAGAGCCTGTGAGCGACGTGCCCCACTGCTGCGCGTTGGGTGTCTCTCAACGCGTCGGGGGGAAGGCCAAGCACACGGTTTAGAGGCAGCGGAGCAGGCAGAAGTGCCAACAACAAACCCCGGGGGTGGGATTCCGCATTTTGCATGACGCATTGAATCCCTTGCTCCTTTATTCCACCAATTTTCTCTACAGGACTCATGAGACAGCACGTCTCGTAAAACCGCCACGATGCCTGCGTATGTTATGTTGTCGCCGTCGCGTCGCCGGTCCGTTATGCGCCCCTCTGCTAACCAAGCTACCGTGCACAGCCCGGGCGACCAGCACAGCGCCATCGCGAACCCATTCGAAGAGCCCCAGCAGCGCATATCTGGGTACACCGCCAAAGAGATCGCCACGCTCCAGAGCCGCCTCGACAAGCAACTCGGCCCCGAGTATCTCTCGACGCGTCCCGGCGGCGGGGGCCAGAAGGTGCACTACATCACCGCCGAGAAAGTCATTGGCCTCGCCAACGAGGTCTTTGGGTTCAATGGGTGGTCGTCGAGCATTGTGAACTTCCAGGTCGACTACATCGACGAGCTGCCGCAGCAGAGGGTCAACATGGGCATCTCCGTGGTCGTGCGCGTTACCCTGCGCGACGGCACCTACCACGAGGATATCGGATACGGGCACATTGAGAATGCCAAGGGAAAGGCCGCCGCCTTTGAGAAGACCAAGAAAGAGGCCACCACTGACGCCCTCAAGCGCGCCCTGCGCTTGTTTGGCAACGTGCTGGGCAACTGCGTGTACGACAAGACGTATCTGGCGAATGTGACCAAGGTCAAGGCCGCGCCGGCAAGGTTTGATGAGAGCCGTTTGCATCGCTATTCGGAGGGTTTCGCAAAGAATGCCGCGCTAGAACCAGTGCCCAAGGAGGAGAAGGCCGTGGAGCGGAAGCCAGTGCAGCCAGCACCACCACCTCCGCAATGTAAGACTGGAGGTACCTACATGGAGGGTTGTCGGCTAACGGCTATGGTAGTGCCATCCGAAGAATCTTTTGATTTCTTCCTCGGCGGTAAGCCTACTGGCTCGTTGGTCCTAGGGCTCGCACTAACACTCAGCAGAGCTAGACGAGGCCGACTTCAACATCTCGGATGAGGGCCATCCAGATGAAGTCGCGCTCCCAAACTCGAACGAGACGGAGTCGAACCAGTCAATCATGTCCAACAAGAGTAACAACCAAGCGAATGACACACCCAGCCACATGCAACCGCCAACGAGACAGTTTGGGCGGGCGACTTCGGCCGGCAACCCACCGCGACAACCACCACAAACGCCAGCGCAGCAGCCCCCACGACCCAACGCCAACAACTTCCCCGGAGCCGGCGGCCAAGACCGTGGTCCTCCCGCTGCGCGACCGCCACAGCAGTTCGTCCAGAACCGCCCAGCCACCCGATCAGTTGTTGACCAAAGCCACAACCAGAACCAACCCCACCACCTAACGCCCCCACAACCCGGCGCCACGACGAACCCGGCCCCAGGCGGCGGCAGCGGCGGCGGCGAGTTCCCCTCCTTCTTCTCCGCCCGCACCTTCAAAGCAGTCGACAACCCCGACGCGGTCCTCGATCCCAACAAAAACAACCACCTCAACCCCAACGCCGCCAAGCTCACCGCCCCGAAACCGGGCCAGGCCTTCAACCCGCACTTGCAGAGCCCCTCCATCCCGCGCACCCCGGGCGTCGACCACTCGGCGAGCAAACCGCTCGCCAAGAGCGGGAAGCACGTTGCGGCGCTTGTGAGGGGTGAGGGGGATGAGGAGGGGGGTGTTGCTGTTGCTGCTTCTGAGGGTGGTGGTGGGGGTATGGGAAATGGTTTTGGGAAAGCACCGGGTGCAGGTGCAGCAGCGGTGGCGGGGAGAGGGCCGGCCGGGCCTGGCGCGGTGGTGAACCCGCAGCTGGACCAGGCGAGGCGGATTGGTGCGCCGGCGGGGGCGGTCAGTCCGCTGGGCAATCGGGGGCAGTTTCGGCCGTTGACTGTTAAGAGGCCTGCTGGTGCTGGTGCGGGTGTGGGTGTGGGTGCGGGTATGGCCGGGCACGGGGTTGGGAGGGTGCCGTTGGAGAGTGTGTCGACTAATGGGGTTGTTGTCAATGGTGGTGGGAGGGGGGATGGGGGGAGTGGGCCGGATTTGAAGAGGCAGAGGACTTCGTGAGGGTGCTGTGTGGGGTGTAGCGTCTTGTTGGTTGTGGGCGTGTTGGGGTGGGAGAAAAGGGGCTTGGGATTGACTTGCTTGTTGGCGTTTGCATGGCGTGGAAGGGGTTGGTTTGCTTGCTGGGCTGGATGGGTGCTGTGTTTGGTTCGTTGTCGGTAGACGAAATGCCCTTGGAGCGGGTTGCTTTGCGCAGCGGCGATGGCCGTGGTCGGGTTATGGAGGTGTCTGTGTCATTCTTGCTTTTGACCTACTTGAGTTTTCACTTTGCTAAGCTGTCTGGTGTTCTATAACGCTTGTCCTCGACTCTACCAACAGGTAGCCCCCCTGGCATTTCAAAGGTTTCTCCCAAAAGCTTGCTATTACCTATAGAGGCTTGTGTTGATTAACATTATTCGGGCTGTGATAGGCCGACGTGCTTACTGTGCCGGCCCACAACAGCCTTAACAGCCCCGGTTCCCCGGATTCTCGGTTCCGGGATCGGATCTTCAAGACCCCTGTGAAACGGGCGAATGGCGCAAAGGACAATAATTTTCTCCCATGCTCGGCCGATTCCATCCTCGGCCGATTCCATCCTCGGCGAGCCCCTCCACCAGCGACAGTCGGCCACGGACACCGCAACCATGAGGCCAATTGAACTCGCCAGCCGCTCGGGCGTTGCCCTGAGGGTATGTGGATGATTCTCTTTTTTTTTTCTGTATTTCTTTTATTTGGCACGGCTGCATGCTCACACTTGTTGTCACAGAGGGCCTTCCAGGCGCAGCAGCTCCGCCGGGTTGCTGCTAGCACGAGCACACGACCATACTCGAACGCGAACGGGCCCCTGCTGCCCCCGACCTACGAGCGGCTCTACACCAAGTACTCCGAGGTGCGCCGGGTGCTGGGCGCCCAGCGGCTGACGCTGGCCGAGAAGATCCTGTACAGCCACCTCGACAACGTCGAGGAGTCGCTGCTCGACGGCACCAACAATGGCCGCGACATCCGCGGCACCGCCAACCTCAAGCTGAAGCCCGACCGCGTCAACATGCAGGACGCCTCGGCCCAGATGGCCCTGCTGCAGTTCATGTCGTGCAACCTGCCCCAGACCGCCATCCCCGCCAGCATCCACTGCGACCACCTGATCGTCGGCGAGCGCGGCGCCGACGACGACCTGCAGGCCGGCATCAAGACCAACCACGAGGTCTTTGACTTCCTCGAGTCGGCCGCCAAGAAGTACGGCATCGACTTCTGGCCCCCCGGCGCCGGCATCATCCACCAGACCGTGCTGGAGAACTACGCCCTCCCGGGCCTGATGATGCTGGGCACCGACAGCCACTCCCCGAACGCTGGCGGCTTGTGCACCATCACCATCGGTGTCGGCGGTGCTGACGCCGTCGAGGCCCTCGTCGGCGCTCCCTGGGAGCTCAAGGCCCCCAAGATCCTGGGCGTCAAGCTCACGGGCCAGCTGAACGACTGGGTGTCCCCGAAGGACCTCATCCTGCACCTCGCCGGCCTCCTCACCGTCCGCGGCGGCACTGGATACATTGTCGAGTACTTCGGACCCGGCGTCGAGACGCTGAGTCTGACCGGCATGGCGACCGCGTGCAACATGGGTGCCGAGATCGGCGCGACCACGTCCATCTTCCCCTACACCGACGCCTCGAACCGGTACCTGAAGGCCACCCGCCGCGAGCAGGCCAGCAGGAACGCCGAGGTCTTCCAGAACTTCCCCGGCGCCGGCGCCACCGAAGACGCCTTCTTCAAGTTCAAGGCCGACGAGGGCGCGCAGTACGACCAGCTGATCGAGATCGACCTCTCCAAGCTCGAGCCCCACATCAACGGCCCCTTCACCCCCGACCTGGCCACGCCGCTGTCCCAGTTCAAGAAGACGGTCCAGGAGCAGCAGTGGCCCGAGAAGCTCTCGGCCGGCCTCATCGGCAGCTGCACCAACAGCTCGTACGAGGACATGACGCGCGTCGAGAGCATCGTCCGCGCCGCCGAGAAGGCCGGCCTGAAGCCCAAAGCCGACTTCTACATCACCCCCGGCAGCGAGCAGATCCGCGCGACCCTCGAGCGCGACGGCACGCTCGAGACCTTCACCGACGCCGGCGGCATCGTGCTCTCCAACGCGTGCGGCCCCTGCATCGGCCAGTGGAAGCGCATCGACGGCGTCGAGAAGGGCACCCCCAACGCCATCCTGACCTCGTACAACCGCAACTTCCGCGGCCGCAACGACGGCAACCCGGACACCATGAACTTCCTCGCCTCCCCGGAGGTCGTCACGGCCATGGCCTACGCCGGCTCCACCACCTTCAACCCGGTCACCGACGCCATCACCACCCCCTCCGGCGCCGAGTTCCGCTTCCCCGCCCCGCGCGGTCTCGAAGGCCCGCAGACCCCCTTCGAGCAGGGCAAGCAATCGCTCTCGGTCGCCTCGCAACCCCCCAACCCCTCCATCCCCGTCGCCATCTCCCCCACCTCAGAACGCCTCGCCCTCCTCGAGCCCTTCGACGCCTTCCCCCCGTCGGACCTCACCAACCTCCGCGTCCTGGTCAAGATCACCGGAAAATGCACAACCGACACCATCTCCGCCGCAGGCCCCTGGCTCAAGTACAAAGGCCACCTGCCCAACATCTCGGCCAACACGCTCAACACGGCCGTCAACGCCGAGACGGGCGAGGTCAACGCGGCGTACGACTTCGCCGACGGCTCGCGCACCACCATCCCGGACCTGGCCGCGCGCTACAAGGCCCGCGGCCAGCCGTGGCTCGTCGTCGCCGAGCACAACTACGGCGAGGGCTCCGCGCGCGAGCACGCCGCGCTGCAGCCGCGGTATCTTGGGGCGCGGGTGATTGTGTGCAAGAGCTTTGCGCGGATCCACGAGACGAATTTGAAGAAGCAGGGGGTGGTGCCGTTGACGTTTGAGGAGCAGGGGGATTATGACAAGATCTCGGCGGGGGATGTGGTCGAGACGGTGGGGTTGTATGATATGTTGAAGAAGGGGGGGCAGGGGGAGGTTAAGTTGAGGGTCACGAAGAAGGAGGGCGGGGAGGTGTTTGAGATTGGGGTGAAGCATGCTGTGAGTGAGGCGCAGGCAAGGTTTATTCTGGCGGGGAGCGCGTTGAATCTTTTGGCCAGGGGGGGGTGAGATGTTGGTTGGGTTTTGGATCATTTGTAGGGGGTTAGATTGTAAATATTGAATATATTGTGGTGGTTGTGTTACATGGAGCAACAGACATGCTTTGACCTGCTCAGGCTAGGGTCATTCCCTATACACTGCGACCGGTTGGTTCTTTGGTCCCGCTGGCACCGATCACCAGGAGAAGGGAGAATGGTTCATTAGATATCACGGTGATATGAAGCGAGACATACTTTCAGAACCGTAGACCTCGCCCCTCCTGAACCGTATCTACCTACCGACGTCTCCTACGTCTACGTGAACTACCACCAGAATTCGCCAGTGCCGCAATACCGATACCACCACCTACAATCATCGCTCCAACAGGATTAACAGCTGCGAGCGCCATCACTCCATATCCGAGCGTGGCCCCGGCTGCCCCAAGCCCCAGCCCCTTTGCCACTGCCCCCAGGACACCTGCGGTTGCCTCCAAAAGGGGCAGAACAACCTGGATGACAACTTCACCCACAATCTCACAAAGCTTGTTCCACCATTCCTGGGCTTTGAGCTTCATCTTGAGAAACGCCAGGGCGGCTTCCTCCTTGAGGCTTTTCAATTCCGACACGAGGCTCTGCCAGGTATCAGCGAGCGACATGGATAGTTGCTGAGCGACGAGTCCCTCGCCGCCATCTGGCTGCATGTGGGACCGTATACTGCGCCATAGGTCGGCCCCGTTGTTGATTTGATTGTTTTGAGTGTCCTGAACCACTTGGTGCACCGCTCTGGGCACTGCTTCTCGGATATGCTCCCGTTGTGGATCGGCTGTAGACGAGTGAGTTACAGGTAGGTTGACGCTATCATACTCTGTAGGCAGAACGGTGCTCACTGAGATTGTGTCCTCTCATCAGTTGTTCGAATTCATCAGGACTGTATTGGCGTGCTGCAACATATGGAGTCAGAATCGTGTTAGGCTACCAGGTACTCGAGTGTGAGTCGCGTGTGAGCGTGTCCTTACGAGCACTCATGATGATGTTCCTTGACGATGTCTGCCCTTTCAGAGTGAGGTAGAGAAACGCGACGTCCGCGTCGGAATATGCCCCGAAAGCGCTGGCTCTTGGTGAGAGAAGATGAAGAAGGATGGGAGGAAAGCAGATGGGCTTCAGCTCGCCTTTTGGACAAGGCTGGGAGCGGGGTACACAGCCACTTCTGTCATTGTACTTAGGGATTGCTCCCTGATGTACTTCCCTGCTGCAGGTGTCGTCGTGCAAAGCCACATCAGCCACGCTTACCCCGCCGTCTCTCAGCTAACTCATGTCATGACCTGGTGCGGCTGGCACCCCCAAGGACGTGGCCGTTCTGGCATTGCGACTCCTCGCAGCTCGGGCTGACACCCGCCGAGTGGTGGGATCGTCATCGGTGTGCAAGTCGGGCATGCTACCCGAATCCGACCCCGGCCCAATTGCTAGCTTTTAAGACTTAGCACGATAAGTCAGTGCAGCTTAGAGCCCTGTTTGGTGTTGCGTTGTTATGTTCTCATAGTCCAGTTCCGAAGAGGCGGGGTATATAGTTCCGAAAGTATATCTCTATGAATCATAGAAGTGACATAGAAACTTCAAACTGCGGGCTAAACGCCGGGTCATCCACGACTTACACCATAGGTGGTCTGACATCAACAACTCGGCCCAGTCTCAGCCGTGTCACTCCAGCCCCCGGTACGAAGCGAAAACTTGCGGTTCCTCTCCCGCATCGTAGGTACAGTCTTCCCTCGGCGGTCCCATGGCCCTATGCCGCGCGCTTCACACGCAGACCGAATGAGGTGGAAGATGTTGTACTCGTCCCACTCGGAAGCCTCGTGGTTCCCTCGGCCATGGCTCGATGCTGCTTTCGAAAAGAAGTAGGGCAAAACGCCGTTCAGCAACGCCATAAAAGCCGCCACGGCGGCGAGCAGCGCGAGACTGAGAACCCGAAACGAAGTGTATCTTGTCGTGCGTATCTTGATCTGCTGGCAGAGCGCCCGGGCCGCGGCTGTCTCAGGCTGGATGAGGCGGCTTGAGTTTTCACGGAGAACGGGGGCGGGCGAGGCATAGTCCCCTGGTCGCCGCTGGAGTGCAGCGAGCGAGATGTTGGCCAGGTTCCACGCCTCGATGGTCCACTGGTCGCTCGGCAACTTGGAGGAGCGCATGTACCAGTTGCCCATGACCTGTTCGTTGGCGACGAGGATCTCGTTGGCTATGAACAAAAGCCCGTACTGGAGCTGAGCAGCCCACAGCGACTTCCACACCAGATCAGCAACGGCTTTTTGGTTTGTGGTCATGCTGCTCAAGCCGTATGTCGATGACGCCCGAAGCTGGTAGAGCGGGCTGGGCTGAGAGCAGATGCCCGAGGCGCAGAACTGGTAGCGCTCCAGACAACCGAGGATCGAAAAGCCGAGGGGTGCAAGCCAAATGCCAGAGCCCGTCAATAATCCAGAGTCTGACGATGGCTGTTGATGAATCGTGATGTTGAACCAAGGATCGGGGATTTCTTCGTCAAAAAAAGCCAGTGGTAACAGCGCGACCAGCGTCAAGTCAGCATCTGCGACCTGGAGCTCGTCTCGAGGGCGGAACGTGGATACAAGGGCGGAGTCGTTGCCGGGCATGAAGGTTTGCCACCTAGTATAATTATGGCCGCCGTCAGCTTTAGCCATTTAACGCGTTCACTTGCAAGGTAAAGAAAGCCAACGTCAAGAAAAGGGGTACGAGAGACTGACCAGAGCGGATAGGCGTCCGACGCAAACAGACTACTGTACTTTGTGGTGACGAAGGGGTACTCGGATACTGGCGGTTGACCGCCGGGCACAGTCCCAACCGCGTACCCCTTGATAGAATCCCCCTTTGCAAAGCCCCATGGGGCGCCGTCGACCCAGTCCGTTGCCCACTGGTCCGCATCAATGGGTGCGCACGTCCAGCTTTTCTTGACTCCCACCCTGTCTTCGTCCGTGGTATTGATACCGAGCACGTCGCGCGAATCGATTGTTCCAGACTCGATTCGTACGGCATCCGTCTTGCACACTCCGGCGCCGGGAAATGGGCACGCATTTCCCGTGGTCAAGGTGGAAGCGATCCGCGGCGTGACAAAGACGTCACACTGCTTGGAGAGCTCGCCGTCGTCCTGCTCGGCATAGCAGCTTCTCGCATAGACGCGGGACCTCTGGTACCGGGCTCGGCTTGGGACCATCAGCAAGGCGCTCGTATCTCTGGCTTCGGGTGTCGCCAAGTCATTGACGTTGCTCACTTCGGCCGGCCAGCCGCAGTAATAACTCGCGATCAAGACAGAATTGTCTGCCGCCTTGACGAACTGGGAGCCCATCACACTGATAGCCGTAAAGGCCGCGGAGAATACCGCAGCCAGGCCCAGAAGACAGGAAAGCCGGGCGAGGTTCCATCCGCGTGCCCTTCTCGCCTTTTCTCCTGTGTGCCTTTCGCTCGGATCAGCGTGTTGCGGATGGTCAGAGTCCGCATGGGAATGATCCTTGAACCCCTGAATCAAGCCTGTCGCGATAGGGGGGGGATCTGGCCGATGATGGTTTTGGGTTCGCTGGGAAAAGATGATTTGCAGCACTTTCCACGCAAACGACGTGGGGCTACCGCTTGAATTGCGCAAAACAACCTGCACATGATGGTA
>OUNM011085926.1_pt1 | contig 20650 bp, 19 predicted proteins | sample 1769961 | NCBI WGS metagenome assembly OUNM01 (sample SAMEA3914820, study PRJEB12502) | metagenome | biome: forest; material: soil | place: USA | collected 2012-03-12 | depth 0.3 m
GGAACAGGTTCTTGGCGAGCTGCTGCGTCAGGGTCGAGCCGCCCTGCGAGACGCCGCGATGCAGAAGGTTCGTCACTGCGGCGCGCAGGCCGTAGCAATTGTCCCCGAAATAGGCGTTGGACAGATAGCGTTCGAGGATCTGGTCCTTGGTCAGCCATGCCTCCAGCCAGAACGCGATCAGCATCTCGCGCCCCTTGCGGGTCAAGCTGCGTTCGGAACTGAGGAACGTGAACTTGGCCAGCTGCTGGGTAATCGTACTGCCGCCCTGCGTATTTCCGCCGCTGACGTTGCTCCACATGGCGCGGGCGATGCCGCGCGGGTCGATGCCCCAGTGGGTGTAGAAGCGGCGGTCCTCGATGGCGATGAAGGCCTGGGGGACGTGGATCGGCAGCGTCTTGATCTCTACCGGCGCGTCCACGATCGCCCCGTTGCGTGCGATCGGCGTGCCGTCCGCCGCCAGCAGGGTGATCTGCGGCGGGGAGATCGGCTGGAGCGATTTGGACAGCGGCGCCGTCACCGCCAGCCAGCCGATCAGCAGGAAGAACGCCAGCAGCAGCGCGGCGATCCCGCGCGTGATCCACCACAGCCGTGTGCGCCGCTTGCGCGGTGGCACCTGCGAATCATGAGAGCTACCGGGAATCGCGCCAGGAATCGGACCCGCACCGTGACCGGGCTGGTTGGGCAGGACTTCCGGGGCCAGAATCGGGTTCTTGGCGGCGGAAGGCAGAGGCTGAAGGTTATCCATCGTCAGCGCGTCGCTATACTTCGTGCGCGGGCCGACGAAAAGCACCCTGCGCACGGCCTACCGCATCGAAATGTGTGGATTGGCAATCTTGACCTGCCCCCTTGACCGGAACCGCAAACCCGCTAAATGCGGCCCTCCAGTCACGCCGATGCGTGCTTGGGCGATTAGCTCAGTTGGTAGAGCATCTCGTTTACACCGAGAGGGTCGGCGGTTCGAGCCCGTCATCGCCCACCATTTCCCCCACTGCGAATGCGAAATTCGGTCCGCCGGGCAATGCTTCACGTTGCAATCAGCGGCGCGATGGTGTTCGCTTGCATTTCTCTCCACTGGGCATGGACGGGGTGCGATGGCATTTATCGAACGAGCAGCGCGGGCTTTGGCGGCCTCACTGGATAATCGCGAGTGGGAGGCGTTGGACGCCGCCCTGCAACGCAAGTTCCGCACGGCGGCGCGGGCGGTTCTGGAAACGCTGCACGAACCCGACGAATTCATGATGGAAGCGGGGGCGGAAATCGTCCGCCATGTCGGGCCGGACGAATCGGATGAAGCCTATCGCAACGATGCCGCTAACATCTGGCGCCTGATGGCATCGGCCACCCTGGCCGAGAACGGGCACGCCTGAGGCGTCGCAAAACGGTGAGAGGGGCGCGGCCCCTCCCCTCAAAACTCTCCCAAAACTCTCCGTCGACCCCGCGTAGGCGGGGATTCCGCTTATTTCTTTTTTGAGTTCACGGCAGGCTCGAAGAAGCACGCCTCCCGCGAACCCTAAAAGCGGCCTCCGCCAGGCGCATACTTGACGATCAAGCATGCGCCTGGCGCCGACTTTTGCCTCAGGCCGGGTTCCAGCCGACCACCGACTTCACTTCCAGATATTCGGCGAAGCCCTGCTCGCCCCATTCGCGGCCGTTGCCGGAGCGCTTGTAGCCGCCGAACGGTGCGTGGAAATCGAACCCGCCGTTGACCCAGATCGCCCCGGTCCGCATCCGGCGCGAAATCGCGCGCGCCGCGTCGAGGTCTTCGCCCGAGACGTATCCACCAAGGCCAAAGTTCGAATCGTTGGCGATGGCCACCGCGTCATCCACATCGTCGTAACCGATGATCACGAGCACGGGGCCGAAGATTTCCTCGCGGGCGATCACCATGTCATTGGAACCGACGAACACGGTCGGGCGGACGTAGTAGCCCTTGTCTAAGCCCTCGGGCTTGCCCGGTCCGCCGGCGATCAGCTTGGCGCCTTCCTCCAGGCCCTTTTCGATGTAACCCTGGATGATCTCGTACTGGCTCTTCGAGACGACCGGGCCCATCGCGAAGTTGCCCTTGGGATCGCCTACGGTCACGCCATTCGCGGCTTCGGTAGCGGCGGCGATAGCATCATCCATGCGCGCGTTCGGCACCAGCAGGCGCGAGCCGGCCGAGCAGGTCTGGCCGGAATTGCCCATCATGCCCCCGGTAGCGGCGGCGACATTGGCGGCGAGCGACGCGTCGTCGAGCACGATCCACGCAGACTTGCCACCGAGTTCGAGGCCGACGCGCTTCACGGTATCGGCCGCGTCCTTCTGGATCTGCACGCCCACCGGCTCCGAACCGGTGAAGGAGATCATGTCCACGTCCTCATGCGTGGAAAGTGCGGTGCCGATCTCGCTGCCCTTGCCCTGCACCATGTTGAACACGCCGGCGGGAACGCCCGCGTCGTGCAGGATTTCGGCCAGGATCTGAGCCGAATAGGGCGCGAGTTGCGGGGGCTTCAGGATCATCGTGCAGCCGGCGGCGAGTGCCGGGAAGATCTTCACGCAGGTCTGGTTCATCGGCCAGTTCCACGGCGTAATCAGGCCGCAAACGCCGATCGGCTCCTTGCGGATCATGGTGACGCCGCGCTGTTCCTCGAACTTGAAGTCCTTCAGCACTTCGATCGCGGTGGACAGATGGCCCTTGCCCAGCAGCGTGTGGAACCCGCAGGCGAGCGACATCGGCGCGCCCATTTCCTCGCTGACAGCTTCACCCAGTTCGGTTTCGCGCTTCAGGTATTCGGCCAGGATCGCTTCGAGCAGGTCGAGGCGTTCCTTCGCGCTCGTCTCGCCGAAAGTGACGAAGGCGCGGCGGGCGGCGGCCACGGCCTTGTCGACATCGGCAGCCGAGCCCAGCGAGATCGTGCCGGAGACTTCCTCGGTGGCCGGATTGACGACTTGTGCGGTGCGCGGCGCGATGGGATCGACCCACTGACCGTCGATGTAGAACTGGGTGTAATTGCGCATCGTTCTCTCCCGTTCCTAAAGCAAAACCGCCCCGCACTCGGATCGAGAGGGAGCGGCTTCGCTTCAGGTCTGCATTGGTTTTCCGGTTTCCGGCTTACTGGGTGCCCTCGGCATACCAGGTGCGGAATTCGGAGTAGTTCGGCATTTCTTCCGAGTTCGCGGCCGGGTCGATCGGCACGTGGATCACGGTGCAGCCGCCACGCTCATAGGCGCGCTTGATGGCCGGGCCGATGTCTTCCGCCTTTTCGACATATTCGCCCGCAGCGCCGAAGCCTTCGGCGATCTTGTCGAAGCGGACCTTGTCGGACCAGTGCACGCCCGTTTCCTTGGTGCCCTTGCCGAAGGTGCGCTTGTAGACGCCTACTTCAAGGCCCCACTGGAAGTCGACGCCGACGATCACAACCAGCGGCAGGTTCTTGCGCACCGCCACTTCCAGTTCGCCCACGTGGAACAGGAACGAAGAGTCGGAGGTGAGCAACATGCCCGGACGGACTTTGCCCGTCTCCGCCTGGTCGGCCAGCATGGCGCCGGTGGCATAGGGCAGGCCGGTGCCGATGTGGCCGTAGTTCTGGTTCCAGATCACGTCGTGCGGCTTGGCCTGCGAATAGGTCCACTGGAAGATCACCGTGGCGCCGCCGTCGCGGATCAGGATGCCGTCCTTCGGGAAGGCCTTGGTCGCTTCGGTGACGAACTGGCTGGTGTGCATCTTCGCGGTGGAGCCATCGGGCTTGGTCGCGGCTTCTTCTGCCAGTTCGACCAGCTGGTCAGCATCGCGCTGGATATATTCGGCCAGCGACGCTGCAGCCTTGCGCGGCGTGTCCTTGAGGGCGCGGACCAGCTGCGGCACCACGGCGCGCACATCGCCCACCAGCGGCACGTCGATCGGGCGGTTGACGCCGATCGCGGTGGGGTCCTGCTGGACGTAGATCCACTTGCGGTTGGCTTCGTTGTCCACCCAGTGGCGCCAGCGGCCATAGTGGCTGGGCTCGCCCAGTTCGGTGGCGAGTGCCACGCAGCAATCGCTTTCGACCACCGCATCGATCGACGCTTCCGAGAAGCCGTAGGGGAACGTGCGGTCCTCAAGCCCCTCGATGAACGAGGTGCCGCCCGAGGTCTGGATCACCGGGCACTGCATCAGTTCGGCCAGTTCCTTGACCGAAGCGCCCGCCTTGGCGGTGTAGACGCCGTGGCCGACCAGCAGCACCGGGTTCTTGGCATTGCGGATGATTTCGGCCGCTTCGGCAATGCGGTCGCCATCGGCGCCCTGCATGGTCAGGCGGTAGCGATGCGGCGGCAGCACCGGCGGCAGGTCGAGTTCTTCGAGAATGATGTGCGCGGGATATTCGATATAGGCCGGCCCCGGCGTGCCCGACATGGCGACGCGGATGGCTTCGCGCACGATCTCGTCCGTCTGGTCGGCATATTCGATCGAGCTGGAGAACTTGACCGAATCCTCGATCATCGGCTCCTGCCGCACGAACTGGATGCGGCCACGGCGCACGCGGCGCTCGGTGATGCGGGCGCGCTGGCCGCCCATGAAGATCACCGGATCGTTCTCAACCTTGGCGCACTGGATGGCGGGCATCATGTTCGCCATGCCCGGCCCGAGGGTGCCGATGCAGAGTGCGGGCTTGCCGGTGATGCGCGCGGCGGCGGCGGCCATGTGGCCGGCGGATGCTTCGTGGTGCGGCGAGACGACGGTCCAGCCGCGCGATTCGGCTTCAAGGAACAAGTGGACGAAGTTGGGATCGGGAATGCCGAACAGGGTCTTGATGCCCTCAGCCTCGAACAGGTCGAGAATGCGCTTGTAAACCGGGGTGCCCTTGCGCGCCGAGACGGGCGCTTCGGCCTGGGGTTGGTCGTCGTACATGGTGGTGCCTTCCTTCTCGATCCCAATATCGTTGCCGGCGGTTCTCGGGGGGACCTGCCCCTCCACCGCTATCGCAGCGCCCGGCTTGAACAGGTGGTTAGCGCAAGCCTCGGGACGCTGTCAGGTGAAATCAACAGTACTGTTTACTTCGAATCGACTGCTATCGCTGGGGCGACGCTGGCTTCGCCACTTTCGAGTTCGGCAAGGACACTTTCGTTGTCCTGCCCGAGCGTCGGCGCGGGTCCGCGAACCTTGCCGGGGGTGGCCGAAAACCACGTCGGCACGCCGGGAAAACGTACCGGGCCCTGCTCGGTCTCTACTTCCTCGAAGAAGCCGATGGCGTTCAGATGCGCGTTGTCGAACAGTTCGTCGGTGGAACGCAGCGGCGCGCAGGGGATGTGCAGGCCGCGCAGGGTATCGAGCCATTCCTGCGTGGTGCGCGTCAGGAACGTCTCACCCAGCAGACCATAGACCCGGCCGATCTGGCGGGCGCGCTTTTCCAGCGTGGAGAACTCGTCAGTTGCCCATTCCGGCTGCACCGATTCGACGAAGGCGTTCCAGTGCTTGTCGTTGTAGACCAGCGCGGCGACGTAGCCGTCCTGCGTCTTGTACGGCCGCCGGTTCGGCTCAACCGCGCGGTGATAGTGTGCAGGCGTGGTGGGCGGTGTGAACATCGCGCCGTTGGCGTGCTCCACCAGCATGAACGAGGTCATCGCTTCGAACATGGTGACTTCCACTTCCTGGCCCTCACCCGTCCGTTCGCGGTGATAGAGCGCCATCATCGTCGCGTAGAGCGCGTGGAGGCCAGCCACCTTGTCCGCCATGATCGTGGCGACATAGCCGGGCTCGCCGTTCATCAGGCCCTGCACATGCGGGATGCCGCATTCTGCCTGAATGGTATCGTCATAGGCGGGCTTGTCGCCCTCCGGCCCGCGCCGCGAATAGCCGTAGCAATTGGTGTAGACGATATCCGGCCGGATCGCACGCACCGCCTCGTAATCGAAGCCCAGCTTGCGGATCGCGCTGCCGCGCATCGAATGGATGAAGACGTCCGCCGTGGCGATCAGCGCGCGCAGGCTCTCGCGATCCTGCTCCTGCCGCAGATCGAGCACGATCCCGCGCTTGCCGCGATTCACGTTGACGTAGATGCCGCCCATGCCGGGCACCGGGCCTTTGGTGATCCAGCGGGTGTTGTCACCCTCCGGCGGTTCCACCTTGATCACTTCGGCGCCCATGTCCGCCATGATCTGTGTGGCATAGGGCCCGAAGACCACGCTGGTGAGGTCCACCACGCGCAGTCCGGCCAATGGCCCATCTTGGGGTCCGCTACCTTTCGAATCCTTGCTCGCGGTCAAGGCCCTCTCCTTCTCGTTGGCCTATGCGTAACGCACCGCCGGAGCGAAAACCATTCGTATTTGCGTTTGATGGACGCATATCGGCACGATGATGGTTGTCTCGTGCAGGCCCCGCTGTTAGTCCGGCAGGCAAGAAGGAAGAGGAACGCCATGGATTTCGCCCTGACCGACGACCAGCAGAACATCCGCGAGGCCGTTCTCAAGCACTGTTCGCAGTTCTCTGACGAGTACTGGCTGGAAAAGGATCGCAGCGGCGAATTCCCGTATGAGTTCCACAAGTCGATGGCCGATGCCGGCTGGCTGGGCGTGGCCATGCCCGAAAGCGTGGGCGGTGCCGGGCTGGGCATTACCGAGGCAGCAGTGATGATGCAGGCCGTGGCCGAAAGCGGTGGCGGCATGACGGCGGCATCCTCCATCCACCTGCCCGTCTTCGGGCTGGAGCCGGTGATGCTGTTCGGCACCGAGGAACAGCAGCAGCGGATGATCCCGCCGATCCTGTCGGGCGAGGAGAAGATGTGCTTCGCCGTGACCGAGCCGAACACCGGGCTCGATACCACCAGCCTCAAGACCCGCGCCGAAAAGGTGCCGGGCGGCTACCACGTCAATGGCGAAAAGGTGTGGATCACGCAGGCCCACCTCGCCGATCGGATGCTGATCATCGCCCGCACCACGCCGCTGGAGCAGGTGAAGAAGAAGACCGACGGCCTCAGCCTTTTCTACACCAAGCTCGACCGCGAACACATCGAGACGCGGATCATCCCCAAGATGGGCCGCCACGCCGTCGGCTCCAACATGATGTTCATCACCGACCTGTTCATCCCGGATGAGGACCTGATCGGCGAGGAAGGCCAGGGTTTCCGCATCCTGCTCAAGGGCCTCAATCCCGAACGCGTGCTGCTGGGGGCGGAGGCGACCGGGCTGGGCCGCGTCGCGATCCAGCGAGCCTCTCGCTATGCGCGGGAACGCGTGGTGTTCGGGCGGCCGATCGGCCAGAATCAGGGCATCCAGCACCCGCTTGCCAAGGCGTGGATGCAGGTGGAGGCGGCCAGTCTGATGGTCTTCAAGGCCGCGACCTTGTTCGACAAGGGGCTGGACTGCGGCGTGGAGGCCAACTCCGCCAAGTACCTTGCCGCCGAAGCCGGGTTCGAAGCGTGCCAGACCGCCGTGATGTCTATGGGCGGCATGGGCTATGCGCAGGAATACCACGTCGAGCGTTACCTGCGCGAAGTGATGATCCCGCGCATCGCGCCGGTCAGCCCGCACCAGATCATGAACTTCATCGCCGAGAGGGTTTTGGAACTGCCCAAGAGTTATTGAGGCGGCTGCACTTGAGAAACCCCGTCATCCCGGCGAAAGCTGGGATCGTAATCGGAAGCGCGGGACCTGGCTGCCCGCGATCCCAGCTTTCGTTGGGATGACGACTGGAGAGAACATGCCCGTGACTCACGAACCTATCGCCGCCCGCTCCTGGCTTTTCGCGCCGGGCGACAGCGAGAAGAAGATGACCAAGGCGATGGAGGGCGAGGCCGATATCGTCCTGATCGACCTGGAAGACGCCGTCGCGCCCGATTCCAAGGCCGCCGCGCGCCCGATGGTGCATGACTTCATTGCCGCAAACCCCGAACAGCGCGGCCGCCTTTGGGTGCGGATCAACCCGCTCGACGGCCCGCACACGCTGGACGACCTTGTGGCGATCATGCCTGCGCGTCCCGGCGGGATCATGCTGCCGAAGGTCTATGGCCGGCAGGACGTGGAGACGCTGGACCGCTATCTGGAAGCGCTGGAAGTGGCGAACGGCATCGAGCAGGGATCGACCCCGGTGATCGTGCTGATCACCGAGACGGCCGAGGCGATGTTCCACACCGGTGACTACAAGGGTGCGCCGCGCGTGGTGGCGCTGACCTGGGGCGCGGAAGACCTGGCCGATTCGATCGGCGCTTCGTCCAACAAGAATGCGGACGGCTCGTACTCCTTCACCTACGAACTGGCGCGCAGCCTCACCGTGCTGGGCGCGGCGACGGCGGGCGTGACCGCGATCGAGACGATCTCTGCCGACTTCAAGGACCTCGAAGCGCTCAAGGCCCGTGCCGAGAAAGTGCGCCGCGACGGCTATCGCGGGATGATGGCGATCCACCCGGCGCAAATCCCGGTGATCAACGAAGCCTTCACCCCCACCGAGGCCGAGATCGCCGAAGCGCAGGAGATCGTAGACATCTTCGCCGCCAACCCCGGCGTCGGCGCCATCGGCTGGAAGGGCGGCATGCTAGACCGTCCGTACCTTGCCCGCGCCGAACGCCTGCTGCGGCAGGCGGGAAAGCTGTAAGATGACGCTTCGGCTCACCGCATCCGAACTCGACCTCTCCCGGTTCCTGAAACCGGGAGACCGTGTGGTCTTCGGCCAGGCCTGCGGCGAGCCGACTACTTTGGTGGAGGCCCTGATCGAGCAGGGGGAGGCCATCGGCGGCCTCCACGCCTTCATCGCCACCAGCTTCTCCGGCCTGTTCACGCCCGAAAGCGCGCGATCTTTCCGTCTTTCCAGCATGGGCGCGATCGGCGCGCTGCGCAGCATGACCAAGGCGAATGCGCTGGACGTCATCCCCGTCCACGTCAGCCAGATCGCCTGCCTGATCGAAGCGGGAATCATGCCCTGCGATGTGGCGATGATTCAGGTCAGCCCGGCCGATGCGCAAGGCAATCACAGCTGCGGCCTGATCTCCGACTACGTGCGCGCGGCAGTGGACAAAGCGCGCATCGTCATCGCCGAAGTCAACGAACAAGTGCCCTACGTTCCCGGCGAGACGATCCCGGGAGACCTGATCGACGTTGCCGTCCACGTGAGCCGCGCGCCGGTGGAAGTGGCTCCGGCCAAGATCGGGCCTACGGACGAGGCCATCGCCCGCCACTGCGCCGAATTCATCGGCGACGGCGCCGTGCTGCAAACCGGCGTCGGCGCAGTGCCGGACGCGATCCTGCGCCTGCTGCACGACCGCAAGGACCTGGGCGTCCATTCCGGCATGCTGGGCGACGGTCTGGTCGATCTGGCCGAAGCCGGCGTGCTGACCAATGCGCGCAAGGAGATCGACCGCGGCGTCTCTATCAACGGCGCGCTGATCGGCACGCGCCGCCTCTACGACTGGGCCGCCAACAATCCCGCGATCAGGATGATGCCCAGCAGCTATACCCACGGCGTGAAGCCGATCATCCAGCTTACCCGGCTGGTGACGATCAACTCCGCGCTGGAAGTGGACCTGACCGGGCAGGTCAATGCCGAGCAATCGGGCACGACCTACCTCGGCGGCACCGGCGGGCAGGTCGATTTCGTCCGCGCCGGATCGCGCGTGCCAGGCGGTGCCTCGCTGATCGTACTGGCCTCCACCGCGAAGGGCGGCAGCTTGAGCAAGATCGTCCCCGCCCTCTCCGGCCCCGTCACCACGGCGCGAACGGAAGTGGACGTGATCGTCACCGAATACGGCGCAGCGCAGCTCAAGGGCCAGACCTTGGCCGAACGCGCGCGAAGGCTGGTCGCCATCGCCCATCCGGACTTCCGCGAGGACCTGTCGCGCACGGCCCACGAGATCGAGAAAAGGGGCTTCTGAAGTGTCGAGTTCGCAAGAAAGTCGGGCCGTCCTCTACGATGCCCATGACGACGGCATCGCGGTCATCACCATCAACCGCCCCGAACAGCGCAACTGCCTCAGCCGCGAAGTCCGCGAGGGCCTGCGCGACGCCTGGGCGACTTTCGAGAACGACGCCTCCGCCCGCATCGCCATCCTCACCGGCAGCGGCGACAAGGCTTTCTGCGCCGGCGGCGATCTCAAGGAGATGGTGGAAACCGGCATGGCCGTGCCGCCGCGCGACCTTTACGCGCTGCCCTACGACACCATCGAACTGACCAAACCCACAATCGCCGCCGTCAATGGCCATGCCTTCGCGGGCGGCTGGATGATCGCGCAGGCCTGCGATCTCTGCGTCGCCAGCACCAATGCGAAGTTCGCGATTACCGAGGTGAAGGTCGGGCGCGGCAGTCCTTGGGCCTCGCCGCTGATTCACATGATCCCGCAGCGGATCATGATGGAGATCATGCTCACCGGAAAGCCGATCACCGCCCAGCGCGCCTACGAGATCGGCCTCGTCAACCGTCTTGCCGAGCCCGGTGCGGTGCTGGACGCCGCGATCGAACTGGCGCTGGAGGTGCTGGAAGGCGCCCCGCTATCGGTAAAGGCCGCGCGGGAGACGGTGATGCTGTCTACCGAGATGGGCCGCTCCGCTGCGCTGCAGGCGGCGCGCGCGGCGCATGAACTCACCTACAACAGTCAGGACGCGCAGGAAGGCCCGCGCGCCTTTGCGGAGAAGCGCAAGCCGGTGTGGTCGGGTAAGTAGAGTATTCGCGAAAGGCTGGCCCCGCCTAACAGCGGACCTGACCTCGCCCAAATCACTCCGTCGCCCCCGCGAGGGCGGGGGGCCCGCGCCCTCCCTGCCCCGCCCGCCAAGAACAAGCGGGATCCCCCGCCTGCGCGGGGATGACGAGGTTTACTTGGAAGTGTCGGGGGGACCTGCGAACGGCGTTGCATCTGCAGCGCAAATATCCACAGGCCCGAAACTCAGCCGCGAAAACTCGCCCTTACAAACGCGGCAGCGTCACACCCTGCTGCCCCATGTACTTGCCCGCACGATCCGCGTAGCTGGTCTCGCAAGGCTCGTTGCCCTTGAGGAACAGGAACTGGCACGCGCCTTCATTGGCGTAGATCTTGGCCGGCAGCGGCGTGGTGTTGGAAAACTCCAACGTCACGTGCCCTTCCCAACCCGGCTCCAGCGGGGTGACGTTCACGATGATGCCGCAGCGGGCATAGGTGCTCTTGCCCAGGCAGATCACCAGAACGTCGCGCGGCACGCGGAAGTATTCGACCGTGCGGGCCAAAGCGAAGGAATTGGGCGGGATCACGCAGACATCCGTCTCGCGGTCCACGAAGGAGTTGCTGTCGAAGTTCTTGGGATCGACCACCGCCGAATCGACGTTGGTGAAGATCTTGAACTCCGGCGCGACGCGCGCGTCGTAACCGTAGGACGAGAGGCCATAGGATATGCACCCGTCGCGGCGCTGCGCCTCCACGAAAGGCTCGATCATGCCGTGTTCCAGCGCCTGCTGGCGGATCCACTTGTCGCTCAGGATAGACATGGTCCGGTGATTGCCGATGGGGCGGACCGGGGCAAGAGCCACGCCCCATTTGTCCACACGGGCCGCCGCCTCTTCGCCATTGAAAGGCCGAGGTCTTGCCACCAATTAATTTCGGCAACGCGGTGATCCGCTGCAATATCGTAACGCTGCAAGCATTTACGCGAGACTTCGATGATCGTGATCGCCTTGAAACTGCTCACCCTGTTCGCCGCACTGACTCTCGCCACTGCCCCCCGCAGCAGCCTGCGCGGACGGATATGGCACGATGGCCTGGTGATCCCTCTCGCCCGAAAGCTGGGGAGGATCACGCGCGGGCATGTGCTGCTCTCAGTAGGTGTGGCCGCGTTCTTCGGCCTGCTGTTCTGGCTGATGGGCGGGGAAGGCCTTCACATCTCCTCGATGGCGCTGCCCGAAGTCACGTCCTGGGCGATGACGTTCGAGATTTCGACGCTGATCGATGCCTTGGCGACCGTGGCGATCCTGGCCGCCAGTGTGCGGATCAAAGCCGTTGGCATGCTGCTTTCGGGCCTCGCAAAGCGGCCCTTGCAGCGCACGCGCCAGCGGATGGCCCGCGCGCGGCGTCGCCCACGCATCCAACCGTCTTCCGCGAACGACGATGACCCCGTCGTACGCCCGCTCGCCGCATGACGGCTTTATCCCAAGCTTAACATTAGGCTGATAGCCCGCCTGCCATGACCAAGCCCGCCCGCATCCTCCTCGTCTTCGGCACCCGGCCGGAAGCGATCAAGCTCTTCCCGCTCGTCCATGCTCTGAAGGCCGATCCGCGCTTCGAATGCGTGGTCTGCGTTTCCGCGCAGCATCGCCAGATGCTTGATCAGGTGCTGGAAATCGCCGGGATCGTGCCCGACCACGATCTGGACGTGATGCAGCCCGACCAGACGCTGGATGCGCTGACGGCGAACCTGCTCACCGGGCTGGGCAAAGTGATGGACGCGGTGCAGCCCGATCGGGTGATCGTGCAGGGCGATACCGCCACCGCCATGGCCGGCGCACTGGCCGCCTATTACCGCAAGCTGCCAGTCGACCATGTCGAGGCCGGCCTGCGCTCGGGCAATATCCACCACCCTTGGCCCGAGGAAGTGAACCGCAAGATCATCGGCGCCATGGCCAGCCTGCACTTCGCACCGACCGAAACCTCACAGGCTGCGCTGCTGCGCGAGAATGTCGATCCCGCGCGCGTCCATGTCACGGGCAACACGGTGATCGACGCGCTGCACTGGGTGGTTGCCGAGATCGATCGCCAGCCTGCGCTGGCCGCCGGCCTCGCCGATCTGGAAGCGCGTTTCGCCGGCAAGCGGATCATCGGCGTCACCAGCCACCGGCGCGAGAATTTTGGCGAGGGGATGGAGCAGATCGCGAGCGCCATCCGCCAGATCGCCGCCCGCCCGGACGTGGCGGTGATCTTCCCCGTCCACCTCAACCCCAATGTGCGCAAGGTGATGAACGAGCGGCTTTCCGGGCTGGACAACGTCGCCCTGATCGAACCGCTCGACTATCCGCACTTCGCCCGCCTGATTTCCATTGCCGAGATCATGCTGACCGATTCGGGCGGCGTGCAGGAGGAAGCGCCCGCGCTGGGCAAGCCGGTGCTGGTGATGCGCGAGACGACCGAACGGCCGGAAGGCGTCATGGCCGGAACCGCGAAACTGGTCGGAACTTCGGCCGATACGATCGTTACCGAATTATCAACCCTGCTGGACGATAGAGTGGCATACGAGTCCATGGCGCGCGCCCATAACCCCTTCGGGGACGGGCATTCCTCGCGCCGAATCGTGGAGTTGCTTGCCAGTGAAATCGGACAACAAGCCTGACGTTTGCGTCGTCGGCCTCGGCTATATCGGCCTTCCCACCGCCGCAGTGATCGCCCGCGCCGGGTGTAAGGTGCTGGGCCTCGACGTCTCGCAGGCGGTCGTCGACACCATCAACCGGGGCGAAATCCATATCGAGGAAGTCGATCTGGACGGTCTGGTTCAAGGCGTGGTTTCGCGCGGACTGCTCTCGGCTTCGACCGAGATTGCGCCTGCCGATGTCTTCGTGATCGCGGTGCCGACCCCGTTCGACAAGGACCATGCGCCGGACATTTCCTACGTCCTCGCCGCCGGGCGCTCGGTCGCGCCGGTGCTGAAGGCGGGCGACGTGGTGATTCTGGAATCGACCTCACCGGTCGGCACCACCGAACAGCTGCGCGACCTGATCGCCGACCTGCGGCCGGACCTGAAGATCCCCGGCCTCACCCGCGACACGCCCGATGTCTCGATCGCCTATTGCCCGGAACGCGTGCTGCCCGGTCGCATCCTTGAGGAACTGACCAACAACGATCGCTCGATCGGCGGCATCACCCCTCGCTGCGCGCGCAAAGCGCTGGCCTTCTACAAGCGCTTCGTGCGCGGCGAGTGCGTGACCACCGATGCGCGTTCGGCCGAGATGACCAAGCTGGTCGAGAACGCCTATCGCGACGTCAACATCGCCTTCGCCAACGAACTGTCGATGGTGGCGGACCGCATGGGGCTGGACGTGTGGGAGGTGATCCGCCTTGCCAACCGCCACCCGCGCGTAAACATTCTGACTCCCGGCCCCGGCGTGGGCGGTCACTGCATCGCCGTCGACCCGTGGTTCATCGTCCACGGCGCGCCGGAGGAAACCCCGCTGATCCGCACCGCGCGCGGCGTCAACGATCACAAGATGCACCACGTGATCGCCAAGGCGGAAGCGCTGGTAGAGGCCAATCCGGAGGCCAAGGTCGCGTGCCTTGGCTTGGCGTTCAAGGCCAATATCGACGACTTCCGGGAGAGCCCGGCGCGCTTCGTCACCAGCCGCCTCGCCCGTAAGTTCGGCAACCGCATCCATGTGGTGGAGCCCTATGCGGCGCAGCTTCCGATCGAGTTCACCGACACCGGCGCGGTGCAGATCGACATCGACGATGCGCTGGAGACGTGTGAGATCCTGATCGTCCTCGTCGACCATGACGTGTTCCGCGTGGTGCCGTTGGCAGAGCGTGCGGACAAGCTGGTCTACGACACCCGTGGAATCTGGCCGGATCAGCCGCGCGTGGTACGTGAGGAAGCTGCGAAGCTGGCGTTGGCGGGGTAAGGCGCTCACTTATGCTGGCAGCGTAAGCCACTCGCTTATTTTGCCCAACGACGCTCCCTAATACACCTCGTCGCCCCCGCGAAGGCGGGGGCCCCGCTTCCGTTTTGCCACGCGCGCGCAGAACAAGCGGGATCCCCGCCTTCGCGGGGATGACGGGGTTGTTTTGGGAAAGGTTGATTGCCGGAAGGTAACTTTCGCAGCGACCGGAAACTCAGTGCAGCACGGCCTTTACGCCGTCGATCACATATTGCGCGGCCAAGGCGGCCAGCAGCACGCCCAACAAACGAGTGATCACCGCCTCGACCTTGTCGCCCAGCACCCGCATCAGCGGCCCGGCAGCAGCAAGCGCGACGAAGCTGATCGCCATCACGGCGGCCATCGCAGCGAGCACCGCCAGCGTCTCTTCCATGCCATGCGCACGCGAGGTCAGCAGCATGATCGTCGCGATAGAGCCCGGCCCAGCCAGCATCGGCATCGCCATCGGGAACACCGAAACGTCGTCCACCTCAGGCGTTTCCATGTTGTGGGCGATGATCTTCTCGGCCCGTTCCTCGCGGCGCTGGGTGCGCTTTTCGAAGACCATGTCGATGGCGATCATGAACAGCATGATGCCGCCGGCAATGCGGAAGGCGTTGAGTTCGATATGCAGCGCGCCCAGCAGCCGAGCGCCGAACAGCGCGAAGACGACCAGGATGGCCGTGGCGATCAGGCAGGCGCGGCCCGCCATGGAGATCGCCTGCGACCGGTTCGCCTCGGCCGAAAGGCCGGCATAAATCGGGGCGCAGCCGGGCGGGTCGATCACGACGAAGAGCGTGACGAAGGCGCTGAGAAAGAGTTCGTACATTCGCTTTACGGGGCCTTCGGCGCGGCGACGTCGCTGCGCATCACTTCGGTCATAGTGCCGTTCTTCATCAGCGAGACGACCAGCGATCGCGACTGGTCCGCCGCGACGCTGTAGCGCCAGGTCAGCGTGCCGTCGTCCGATCGGCCTTCTCCGGTCATGCCGGGCGCGCCCTTGGCGGGTTCGGGACGCTGCATATCGCCGCGAGGGCCGCCACCGGCGGGGCAATCCGCCACGGAGGCTGAGAGCATGTCGCTGTCCGGCAACGGCTGGGTCAAGGTATCGCCCTGATCGAGCACCCAGCGATAATCGGTCTTCTTCCAGCGCTTCTGCCAGATCGTGGTGAAGTAGCCGACCGAACCGTCCGGCTGCTGCCACGCTCCCTTGGTGACGCCCAGCGTCCCATCGCAGCTCATCCAGACTTGCGTCGGCTGCCACTGGACGGAGGCCGGCGGATCCTTACGGCCGCTCAGCCATGTCTGCGCGCGCACCGGCTGGGGCACGAACATCACCGCGTCTTCGGCTGCGGTCTCGCGAAAGGCAGTCCACTGCCCCTTTTCGCGCGCCATGCGGGCGAAGGCAATCTCCGCCGCGATCAGCGCGCTGGGATTGGCAGTGCCGACGCCGGGCGCACGCTCTGGGCGGCGGCCCAGTGCCGGTGTTGCCACCAGCGCCAGCATGGCCGCTCCGGAGATCGCCCGGCGCAGGATCAAAGCGCGCTCTCGTCGAAGTCCAGACCGGCATTGCGGTGGGCGGCGACGATGGTGTTGCGCAGCAGCACGGCGATGGTCATCGGGCCGACGCCGCCGGGAACCGGGGTAATCGCGCCCGCCACTTCGATGGCCGAGGCGAAATCGACATCGCCGACCAGCCTGGTCTTGCCTTCTTCCGCACCGGGAACGCGGTTGATGCCCACGTCGATCACGGTGGCGCCGGGCTTCAGCCAATCACCCTTGACCATTTCCGGGCGACCGACGGCGGCGACGACGATATCGGCGCGGCGGACGACTTCAGGCAGGTCCTTCGTGCGGCTATGCGCGACGGTGACGGTGCAGCTTTCCGCGATCAGCAGCTGCGCCATCGGCTTGCCGACGATGTTCGAACGGCCGATCACCACGGCGTCCAGGCCGGAGAGCGAGCCCAGCTTGTCCTTCAGCAGCATCACGCAGCCCAGCGGCGTGCACGGCACAAAGCCCGGCAGGCCGGTGGCCAGACGCCCGACATTGACGACGTGGAAACCGTCCACATCCTTGTCGGGGTTGATGGTGGCGATCACCTTCTGCTCGTTCATGTGCGACGGCAGCGGCAACTGGACGAGGATACCGTCCACCGCAGGGTCTTCGTTCAACTGACGCACCAGCGCCAGCAGATCGTCCTCGCTGGTGTCGGCGGGCAGCTTGTGTTCGAAGCTGTTCATGCCGGCGGCCAGGGTCTGCTTGCCCTTGTTGCGCACGTAGACCTGGCTGGCGGGATCTTCACCCACCAGCACCACGGCAAGGCCGGGCTTGCGGCCGGTGCGAGCCTCGAACCCGACGGCGGCAGTGCCGACACGGGCGCGCAGGCCTTCGGCGAAGGCCTTTCCGTCAATCACATCATGCATAGCGGTAAACCATCGGTTCCATGATCTTCACGATCACGGTGAGGCTGATCAGCAGAACCATCGGCGAAAAGTCGATGCCGCCGGTGTTCGGCATGATCCGGCGGATCGGGTTGAGCAGCGGGTCGAGGATCGCGTTAAGCGCAGTCCACACTGCTGAAACGAAATGGTTGTGCAGGTTCACCACGTTGAAGCTGATCAACAGGGACAGCACGAAACTGACCAGGACCACCGTCTGGAGGATCGAGATCAGATAGATAAGGGCGTTGAACAAGCCGCCGAGCATGGGGCGATAGGCCTTTCACTGGGGAAATCGATGAGCGGCCTGATACCCGAGACCGGGGCCGCCGGGCAAGTCACAGTCCGGCCGATAACTGACCGTACTGCGTGACAAATCATTGCGACAGCGTCGACGTCCGCTCGATACGCCAATTGAGCTGCTCTTCGCTTGCCCCCGGCACATCGTTGACGCGGCGCAGAACGATGGTGCCACGGCGCGAGGGGCGGCCATCGGCAAAGTCGATCACCAGCGGTGCCTCGTAATAGAGCGAACCGGCCGCGCCGGCGACATCACCCTTGCCCACCGCGATCTTCGGGCCGGCATCGCCGCCGAATTCCTTGGCCAGCTTTTCCGGCGTCATCTGCGCATCAAGGCTCCAGGCCCGGGCGGCATCCGCCCAGTCGCCCGCGCGCAGGGCATTGGTGTAGAAGCGCAGCAGGCGTTCCGGGTCACGGCGTTCGTTCAGCGCATCTAGGTCCAGCTTGGCAGCCACACCAGCGGCCATCGCACCGGTTGCGTCATCACTGGGCGTATCGTCGGTAACGGCAGCCGCTTCGCTTGCCTCCAGGCTCGCTCCGCCGCTGGGCTCGGCCGCTGGTTCCTTGGTGCAGCCTGCAAGCAGCAGCGCAAGGACCGAGGCCATGGCAACCGGGGCGAGAGAGAAACTGGTACGCATTGTGTTCGAATGGGCCTTTCTGCCGGAATTCCCCCCGCTGCAGGATTATTCTAGCCGGCCCGGATCAAAGTGCCCGCGCCTTCCTGCGTGAATATTTCCAGCAACATGGCATGCGAAACCCGCCCGTCAAGCACGACGGCCGCCTCGCAGCCCGCTTCCACCGCATGAACGCAGGTTTCCAGCTTGGGGATCATGCCGCCCGAAATCGTGCCGTCTTCCTGCAGGACCTTGATGTCGGCAGGCTTGAGGTCGGTCAGCAGTTCGCCCTGCTTGTCCAGCACGCCGTGCACGTCGGTCAGCAGGAACAGGCGCGCGGCGCCGAGGGCGGCGGCGATGGCGCCGGCCATCGTGTCCGCATTGATGTTGTAGGTCTGGCCGTCCTCACCCGGGGCGATCGGCGCGATCACCGGGATCATGCCGGCGGCCGAGATCGTCTCGATCACGCTGATGTCGATCTTGGCCGGCTCACCCACGAAGCCCAGGTCCACCACGCGCTCGATATTGCTGTCCGGATCCTTGGCCGTGCGCTGCACCTTGGACGCGGTGACGAGGCCGCCGTCCTTGCCGGAAATGCCCATGGCCTTGCCACCGGCTTCGCTGATCCAGCCGACGATTTCCTTGTTGATCACGCCGGAGAGCACCATTTCGGCGACTTTCGCGGTTTCCTTGTCGGTAACGCGCAGCCCGTCGACGAAGCGCGATTCGACGCCCATGGTCTTCAGCATGGCGCCGATCTGCGGTCCACCGCCGTGGACGACCACGGGGTTGATGCCCACCGCCTTCAGCAGCACCACATCCTCAGCAAAGTCGCGCGCCAGTTCGGGATCGCCCATGGCATGGCCGCCGTACTTCACGACGAACGTGCGACCGGCATACCGCTGCATGTAGGGCAGCGCATCGACGAGCGTCTCGGCCTTCGAGAGCATGGCGGGATCGTGAGGATTCGGCATGGGCGCGCTTTAGACCCCTTGCTCAGAAATAAAACATGCTTTTTCGCGAGTGCGCCTTCGACATCCGTCGAAGGCTTGCGGCACCAGCCCACTCCCCCACCCGACCTCCCAGATTCTACCCGGTAGGGGAGATCGGGTGGGGGAGTGGGCTGGTGCCGCCAAAATCCGCCTTTGGCGGATTTTCAATCAAACTCCGTCCAGCTTGCGGCCCAGCTTCACGAACAGCCAGATGAACGGCGGCACCATGATCGTGGAGAGCAGCAGCTTGGAAATGATCTGCCCTTCCATGATCGACCACAGCGGCAGCACGCCCGCAAACGAGATCGTGATGAAGATCAGCGTATCGACCACTTGTGACAGCAGGCTGGCAATCCAGGCACGCAACATCAGCATCGCGCCTTCGCGGCCGGCGGCGAGGCGAGAGAACACCATGACGTTCAGCGTCTGCGACACGCCGTAGGAAACCAGACCCGCGAACTGCATGCGCGCGCCCTGCCCCAGCAGGCGGGCATAGGCTTCCTGGTCCTGCCAGAACGGGGCCGGCGGAACGACGTGGATCACCAGCGTCAGCAAGCTCATCGACACGATCAACGGAATGAAACCGAACCGTATCAATCGGTTGGCAACGGCCGTGCCGTGCAGTTCCGCCACCGCGCTGGAGAGCACGACCAGCAACAGGAATGCGAAGATGCCCGATTCCACCGCCAGGTCGCCCACCACCGGCCAGTGGCCCAGGGAGGCGATCTTGATGCCCAGTACACCAGCCAGCACCACCAGCCCGCCATAGAGGGTGGAGAAGACGAACATCGAACGGGGAATGAGAATCGCGCGGGACTGCGCGTTTGCCGGGGCTTGCGGTTCCATGGCGATGCTCTAACGGGCTTGGCACAATTGCACTAGCCGCCACGAATGCGCGCCTTTAGGTTTGCGCACAGATTCAGCATGTTTTTTGGAGACCCGGGGACGATGCACGTCGCCTACAGCCTGCTTGGCATCGTTCTCATCATGGCCTTCGCCTTTCTTCTATCCACCAACCGCCGGGCAATCCGCCTGCGCGTAGTGGGCGCGGCGTTCGCGCTTCAGGCCGGTCTCGCGGCGCTGGTGCTCTATGTTCCGTTCGGCAAGGATCTGCTGGGCGGCGCCGCGGCGGGCGTGGAAAGTCTGCTGGGCTATGCCCATGCCGGCGTGGAATTCCTGTTCGGCCCGCTGGCCAGCCCGGAAATCGGCGGCCACTCCTTCGCGATCTCTGCCCTGCCGGTGATCATCTTCTTCGCGTCGCTGATCTCGATCCTCTATTATCTGAAGATCATGCCGCTGGTGGTGCGCTGGATCGGCGGCGGGCTGGAGAAGATCACGGGCATCAGCAAAGTGGAAAGCCTTTGCGCCGCGTCCAACATCTTCGTTGGGCAGAGCGAGGCACCGCTGGTGATCCGCCCCTACCTTGCCAACCTCAACCCATCGCAGCTGTTCTGCGTAATGAGCGTGGGCCTGGCAGGCGTGGCCGGCACGATCCTGGCCGCCTATGCCTCGATGGGCATCCGCATCGATTATCTGGTGGCCGCCGCCTTCATGTCGGCACCGGGCGGCATCTTCATGGCGAAGATGATCATGCCCGATCCGCGCCCGGTGGTCGAAGAGGCGGATGTGCACGAAAGCACGCTGCCCCCCGCCGGTGCCGCTGCCGCCGCGCTCAACCGCGCGGACGTGACGCACCTTCCCGGCGTGCATATCGACGAGCCCGAGGCAGTCGAGCATGACGAGGAAAAGCCCGCCAACATCATCATGGCCGCATCGCAA
>OUNM011017922.1_pt1 | contig 20613 bp, 15 predicted proteins | sample 1769961 | NCBI WGS metagenome assembly OUNM01 (sample SAMEA3914820, study PRJEB12502) | metagenome | biome: forest; material: soil | place: USA | collected 2012-03-12 | depth 0.3 m
GCGCGCATCTTGCCGCCGTCGGAAACCTGCGGCGCAGCCGCCATGCCATCCAATCGCCTGGCCATGCTCCACAGCTTCTCCTGGTTTGTCGCGGCTGCGCCGCAGGTCTTTTGACGGCGGCAAGATGCACGCCGCTCCTTGTGGGGCACTCGTTCGTGCTTGAACCAGGGGTTGCACCCTTCACACAATGACTTGTGCGTAATAACGAGGGCTGCGCCAGCGTTCGCAACGCCTGTCAACTCTGCTGGAATGGACCACTAGTCGGTGCCGGGCGCGGGCTCGTCGAGGAGGTCGAGGAGCCTCTGGGCCATGGCTTCGTAGGGCTGGAGCGGGAAGTCTGCTGCCGCCCCTTCTTCGTCCTCTTGCCGTTCTTCTTCAGAGAGGTAGTTTCCGGCCACGTCGTTCCAGGCTTTTTCGGCGTCGTGGATGAGGCGGTGCTCGGAGGCGTGGCGGAGGGCGGCGGCATCGTCGTGGCTGAGCCAGTGGGTGTCGAGGAGGCGGCCCACGAAGCCGGGGTCCCAGTTCAGCAGGGTTTTGGCGGCGCCGCCGCCGCTGGGGAAGGTGTGGATGTGGGCGGCGCCGGGAGGCAGGGCGGCATCGCGCACTTCGCCTTTGCGCTGGCGCACGAAGATGGCGGCTTCCTCCAGGCAGCCTTCCATGCCGCCGATCACGATCATGGCGCGGGGGAGAGGGAGCAGGCCGTTGTGGTGGCGCGTTTCGATCCATTGGCGCATGGTGCCGCCATCGAGGTGCGGGGGCATCTCTCCGAGCATGCACTGGCGCATGAGGGTGAGGCACTGGTTCCTGGCCCGCAAGGCGAGCTGCCGCTGGGCGGGGCTGAGCTCTTTGTCGGGCTTGTTGACGATGCGCTGGGCCACGCAGGCGCGGACTTCCTCGGTATCGGCAAGCCCCACCCATTCGATGGTGGAAAGGCCTTTCTCCACCATCTCCCACGTTTGATCGGGCACGGAGCCCCTGAACCACTCGGATTGAAAGGTGACGACGGGGCGGACGAGGCGGTGCCTGTCTTGGGGATAGTACTCGCCGGCGACGGAGGCGACGAGGGGGGAGATGCTGGGATGGCCGCCAAAGATGAGGCGGCCGCCGCGCGAAAACACGGCGCGGGCGATGCTGATGACGGCCTCCTCTATCTCGATGAGGTCAACGCCTTTGAGCCAGCCTTCGCGCCAGGGCATGCTGGCGGAGAGGAAGATGAGGTCGCCCTGTTTCATCACCAGTTTGCTCCTTTCAGGCTGCGGACAAACTTGCGCAGGTTGCCTTCGTCAAACACGGGGCAGCCGCTGACCTTGGCGAGCCAGCCGGTGAGGGTGCGTGAGCGGTGGCCCTGGGCGGACTGGGGGGCGATGACGATGCCGCGGGAGCCGGGCGTGGGGGGCGTGCGGGCATGATGGGCGGCATGGGTGGAGTGGAAGTCGGCCACATCGGGCGGGCGGGTGGTGGGCCAGATGAGGTGGCGGTGGCCGTTGTACTCGGCAACGAGCGGCCCGGCGGCGGCGTAGGCGGTGCGCACGCCGGCCCTTCGCAGGATGGTGACGAGGCCCTTGCGCAGGCGGTGGCGGCGGCGGAAGAGGGCCTCGGCATGCACGCGCTTGACGTCGGCGATGACTTTGGCCAGGCTGGCGGCGGTGAGCCTGGGCCATTCGACAAGGGGGATGCCGTGGGAATCGGTGGCGGGCTTGCCATCGGCGCTGGTGGCCTGGCAGCCGCTGCCGTCGAAATCGCTGGCGGCATCCAGCTCAAGGCAGTCGTCGGGACGCACGGAGGCGATGCGTTCTTCGGGTTTCACCTGGGGCATGCGCAGGGTGAAGAAGCCGAGGCGGTGGCGCTTGGCGAAGTCGATCTCGTGCTGGGTCCACTTCGATTGCTTGACGGTGCGGGATTCGAGGTAGAGGACCATGGACTTGTCCTGCAAGTCCTCGGTGAGCTTGTGCTGGAAGTCGACGCCGGGAGGGATGGAGTAGCGGTCGAAAAACACCAGGAAGCCTGCGTGGAAGAGCTCATCGGCGAGCTGCTCGGCCACGTGCTTGGTCTCCAGCCGGCGGTAGCTGATGAAGATGCGGGCGACGGGGGCGGACACGCGGGCGAGGGAGAGAAGGGCGGGCAGGCTTTCGGAGATGCGCTTCTCCCACCAGCAGGCGTTGGCCTTGTGCACGGGGTGCTTTTCCTCGCGGTTGATGAGGCTGTCGAAAAAGCTGGCATAGGGGGTGCCATCGGCAGGCAGCACGGGCATGATGTCGGCATCGTGCTCGTCCGATGCCCACTGGGCCTGCCAGGGCTGGTGGGAGATGACCCGCTCCTGGCCGCCGAGCAGGATGAGCACTTTCCGGCGCTCAAGGAAGCGGGGATCATCCGGCCGCATGTGCTCCGGCTGGGCGGGAACGGGCATGGGCGTGACGGTCACCTCCGGGCTGGAGCCCTTGAGCACGGCCTCGAGCTCGGCATGAAGGTCCCTCACGCGGTTGCGCCCTTCCGGCGAGCCGCTGGAGAGCAGGACGATCCAGCAGGGCTGGGCAACGGGCACGCCGGCAAAGGCGTGGCATTGAAAGCTGCCGTCCGCAGTTTCATTTTGGAGCCAGACTTCGGCCGCCGGCAAGGGAGGAGTTTCCTCAGCACCGTTCATAGGGCCGATGATGCAGCCCTGTGCGGGCGGCTGCAAGCAGCATTTGCGGGAGGGGATGCAGGGCCGCCTGCATGCCGCATGGCCGGCCCTGTTGACAAGCGCGGCCATGCGCGCCTTTAGCCTAACCATCACATGCATCATCAACGCCCACCTCCCACCTCCCACCTCCCATCTCCGGCGCATAGCGCCTTCAAATCCTGCATTTTCCCCTTGCGCTGCGGAAAGTTAATCACCCGAATCCGCCTTCATGAGGTATTGCATTGGACAAGCAGCATTGTGGCCCGGCAGTGACGGGGCCTTGTGGAAAGGGGCCGACCAGGGGCCGGCCTTGCATCAGCAGCAGCTCGCGCTGCAGCAGTCCGCCCAGCAGTTCAAGCTGCAGATGGCGTTCATGCAGAAGCAGGCGCAGGCCGCCGCCCAGGTGCAGGCGCCCACCTTCCAGCCGCCCGCGCCACCGCAGACGGTGGACCAAAACACGCTGGACCAGCAGCGCGACCTGGCACGCGCCCAGGCCCGCCGCTTCGGCTTCCAGGCCACCACCCTTCCCGGCCCCGGCACCACGCCCGCGGGCGGCGGCGGCATCAGCACGGGCACGGGCACAGGCACAAGCACTGGCAGCCTGCCCACGACCACCAACTCCGGCGGCCCGGCCCTCGGCGGCAGCAACCCACCGCTGGGAGGCCACTGACCATGAGCGCCGGCACCACCACCAACACCCATGCCGCCATGATCCGCGCCGCGGGCGGCCTGTGGAAAGGCGGCACGCCTACCGCCTCCCAGCAGCAGCAGCTCCAGGCCGTCAGCCAGCACGCTGGCGACAGCGCCCAGGCACGCATCATACAAACCCTCGGCACCCGCTTCGGCCTCAACCCGCAGCCCGCCCAGGACGACGGCGTCATGTCGGCCGCCGATTTCCAGAGCGAGCTCTACAAGATCCAGCACCTCAACCTCTCCGCCCCGCCGCCCCCCACCCCCGTGGCCGATTACAGCGCCGGCCTCACCCCTGCCCCCCTCGCCGCCCAGCACGTGCCCGTGGGCGGATCGGTGAGCGGTGTGTGATACACTCTTGGCCGTTGGGTGCGACAACGCCGCAGTAGTAAGTGCTAAGCTCAAAATCGTCCTCGTCCTCCTTCTCGTACTCGTCCTCGAAAGGCGCTGCCAGCCGCGGGGCGCTAAGTTCCGGGAGCACGTCCCTTTCAGGGTTCATGACTCGCATCGTCCAATGAAAGCCATCACTCGCCCTGCGGTGCCTGTTTCAGCCCAGTCTTGTCCAACCTGATCCGATCCAATCCGACCTGATCCAATCTGGAAAAAACCGCCCGCTCGGCAGGCAGTCAGTCAGAATCCCTCTCGATCTTAGCACCCAGCACTTCACCACCCCGCAGCCTGCCACGTTTTTTTCGAGTACGAGTACGAGAAGGAGGACGAGGACGATCCCGGGAACTTACCACTTACCACTTCTTACTCCCACCCCATGGACACCACACCCCAGGCCCTCATCGATCTCAACCAGCGTTACCGCAACGATGTCTCGCCCATGCTCGGCATCTGGGAGGAGTGCGGGCGCATGTGCCTTACGCGCAAGGTCTCGGCGCTCAATGTTGCCGTTTCGCGCAGCACCACTTATGACCAGTACACGCCGGACACCCGCCTCCTCAACTCGGTGGCGGTGGAGGCAAACGAGGTGCTGGCGGCGGGCTGCATGTCGTGGATCATGCCCAGCGACACGCCGTGGTTCATGTGGAAGCCCTCGCATGGGCAGGAGGGCAATGATGCGGTGGAGGAATGGCTGCAGCACTGCACCTTCACAGCGCTGGAGGCGATGAGCGCCTCGAACTTCTACAGCCGCGCGCATGAGGTTTTGCAGGACCGCTCCACCTTCGGCACCGCCTGCCTGTGGGCGGAGGCGGGGAAGCGCAACGCCTTGAACTTCAAGGCCTGGGACGTAGGCACCTTCGTCATCGCGGAGAACGACGAGGGCGAGGTGGACACGGTGTTTCGCGAGATCGAGTACACGGCGAGGCAGGCCAGCGAAATGTTCGACGTGCTGCCGCCCACGCTCACCGCCCACCTGGCGCGCGAGCCTAACACCAAGCATCGCTTTCTGCGCGCCATCTTCCCGCGCGACCGCAAGGACCAGGGCCAGGACGGCGGGCCCAAGGCGATGCCGTTTGCCTCCGTGGTCATCCATCTCGAATCGCGCATGGTGGTGAGCGAGGGCGGCTTTCAGGAGATGCCGGCCTTTGTCACCCGTTACTTGAAGTGGTCCGAAAGCTCGGCGTACGGCGTTTCACCAGCGATGCGGGCGCTGGCCGAGATCCGCGGCGTGAACTACCTGGAGATGCTCATGTCCACTCTGGCTGAAGTCACCGTGAACCCGCGCATCATCCTGCCGCAAGGGTTGCAGGGCGTGCCGGATCTGCGCGCCGGCGGCATCACGATCGGCGGCCTCTCGCGCGACAGCTTTCCGCAGGAATGGATGACGGGCGGCAATTTCGACATCGGCCTGAAGCTGATCGAGCGCAAAGAAAAGGCCATCAATGATGCGTTTCACCGCGACCTGTTTGAGATGTTCGCCCAGCGCAACGGCCAGATGAACATCCCGCACGTGCAGGCGCTGGAGGCGGAGAAGCTGGCGCGTTTCAGCCCGGCGTTCTCGCTTTTAACCACCGAGTTCATCAACCCGGTGCTGGAGCGCGTGTTCATGATCCTGTTCCGCACCGGCCGCCTGCCCGCTCCGCCCAAGGAGGCGCTGGTGCCCAACGCCCTGGGCCAGCCGATGCTGCTGTACCCGCGCGTGGCGCAGACCAGCCGCATGGCGCTGGCGATGAACTCGCTCAAGCAAAGCGCCTTCTCCACCATGATGACGCTCTTCCAGCCGCTCCAGGCCGCCGGCATGCCGGTGCTGGACAACCTGGACACGGACCGCGCCTACCGCGACATCGCCCGCGGCATCGGCCTGCCGCCAGACTACCTGGTGGACGCCGACACGGTCAAACAGCTCCGCCAGTCCCGCGCCCAGGCGCAGCAGGCCCAGCAGCAGCAGGAAATGATGCAGCAGGCAGTTAAAAACCCCGAGGTGGTGAAGCAGGTGGCGGCTGCGGCGGGGGCCGGGGCTGGGGCGCAGCAGTAGCTGGATGGTAGGTTCAAGGCGCGGGCTGCGGGGCGTTGGTTGGAGTGCTAAGTGCTAAGTCCTGAGCCGTGGAGGGAGATAAGATAGGAGAGATAGACAAGATTTTCGCAGATCATTGAAAAATGTTAAATGAAAAATGAAAATTGCAAAATGGAAGACTGCCGAGTGCCTGCCCGATGAACTGATGAAACCTCAGCGCAGCACGGGAGCTTCTGTAGCTGGCCTCTTTGAGGCCGGACCTGAAGAGCTCATCAGCCTCCACCGCTACGTTGGAAACCGCCTGGAACGGGCCCTGGGGCTGCGAACCCCCGCCACGCCTCCGGGCTCACAGAGCCCAGCCACAGCCGCCCCCCCGCCTGCTGTGCCCATCGGCCAGCCTATGATGCAAGCCTCAACCAATAGCTTTCTAACACCCTAACTTCCGCAGCCTCCCGCATGTCATCCCTGGAACAAACGCTCCGCGCCAATCCCCGCAAGTACGAAGAATTCATCGCCGACTGCGAGGCCGTGTTCGCCGGGCCGCGCGGGCAGCGGCTGATCGCCACGCTGTGCGGCCTGGCCCATCCGCTCGATCATTCACCCGTGCCGCCCGACTTCCTTCTGGTGGACCGGGGCCGCAAGGAGTTCACCGCGCTGCTCTGGAGATACGGCTATGCCGATGCACGCAGTTATCCACCCTTGCCAACACCCACGACACCGTAACCCCAGCCTATCTCCGATCTCCCATGTCCGGCGCGCAGCGCCTCCCTCTATGATCACCATCCAAGACGACAAGCTGCTCCAGGACGGAGCCGAAACCGCCAGTTTCACGCCCCAGGGCGTGGTGCTCCACAAAGGAGACCTCAGCACCGCCCGGCGGGAGGAAATCAAGAGCGTGCTCGCCGCGGCCGGCAGGCCCTTCACCGCCTTCGCAGCGCTGGAGCCGGCGCCAGTGCTGGTGCCAGATGCCACGGCCCATACAGCCAACACGACGAACGGGACCAACACGACGAACGGGACGCACGGGGCGCATTCGACCCATCCCGCCGTTTCACCTCTCCCACCCCAACCTCAGGCGCAGGAGCCGAAACAAGATCCCGCCAAAGGCACCAAGGACGCCACCTGGAAGGCCTGGAAAGCAGCCAGGCACGGCTGAAGCACTTAGCACTCAGCCCCCATCTCCGATCTCCCATCTTCGGCGCGCAGCGCCTTCCCACCTCCATCTTCGGCGCACAGCGCCTCACCCACCATGCCACGCACCAAAAGCCCCAAGACCTCTGTCGCGCCTTCTGTCGCGCCCTCCCCTGAACCCGCCGGCCTTACCACCCAGGAGCTGGCCGCCACGCTGGCTTCCGCCACCACAGGCGAAACCACGCTTCATGAAAAGTACGGCCATCCGGTGCCGCCCATCAATCACCTGCCCGCCGAAGGTCCGCCGCAGGATCCCGGGCTGGGCGCCAAGACACCGGCCTGGAAAGCTTGGAAGGAGGCGCGCAAAAAGTAGGCCATGAGCGAAACCGCAACCCCTTCCACGGCGGCCAGCGCCGCCACCTCCGCAGCCCCTGCCGCGACGACCAACGCTGGCAGCAGTTCCCCTGCCCCCGTCGCCGGCGCTGGCGCCAATGCCAGCACGCAGGCCGCGCCGTCATCATCATCATCACCCACCGACAGCGGCACCTCCACAAGCAGCAGCACCCGGCCCTGGCACGAGGCCATCATCACCGATGGCAGGCTCGCTCCCGATTACCTGGAAAAGCTGCCCGAGCCGCTGGCCAAAGTGATGAAGGACAACATGGCCGCCGCCCGCGCCAAGCAGGCGGGCACGGAAGGCCTGATCCGCCTGCCTGGCCCCGATGCGAAGCCGGAGGACTGGGCGGCGTATCACAAGGCCATCGGCGTGCCGGAGAAGCCCGAGGACTACGGCCTCAAGGCCCCGGAAAAGATGCCCGACGGCATCGCCTATGACGAGCCCCAGGCCCGCTCCTTCGCCAGCGCAGCCCGCGAGATTGGCCTCACCCCGACCCAGGCCGCCAAGCTGCAGGACTGGCAGATCGCCTACACCGGTGACCAGGTGAAGGCCCAGGTGGAGGCCCTGCGCACCGCCCAGGCCAAGGAGCTCGAAACGCTCAAGACACGCTTCGGCGGCGACATCGATCACACCATCGCCACGGCCAAAAGCCTGGAAGGAGCCAGAGGCGTGCCCGAAGGCCTGAAAGCCGCGCTGCGCAAGGGCGCCGCCGACCCTCGCTCGCCCAACTTCTGGGGCCCCGAGTTCCTGGAGTTCGCCGCCTGGACCGCCCGCGCCACCGGCGAAGACCGCAACGCCGGCAGCACCGGCAGCAAGGCAATGAGCTCCGTGGACCTGGCCAAGGACATCATGAACAACAAGGCCAACCCGCTCCACACCGCCTTCTGGAAAGGCGACCCCGGCGCGAAGCATGCCGTGGATGAGGCCTACGCCCAAGCCGCCGCGGCAGGGGCGTTTGGGCGGAGGTAGAGGGGCACCTGTGTTTGTCCACCAAAGTGGACTTTCTTCAAGGAAGCTGAAATCCAGCGTGTCTCGTGTCCTGATTGACCGTGAATTCACGCTGGTTTTCATCCACGATTTTGGTGAGCTTGAAGCGCCCGTAGAATCCAGCGGGTGTCACTTCGAAACTAACCAGTTCAAAGATTCGGAGATGCGCATTCCATTGAACCAATGCGTGGCTCTGCAAGGTCGTCACACCCGTGATCTCGCCTCGCTGAACGCCGCTCTGCACGACAGCGATCCAGTCTCCTATGACATGCCCCAGGTGACGGTCCAGGTCCAGACAAGCATCGCCCTGGGCAGCATTCAGCACGGGAATGAGGGCGGCAAAGCGCTCTTCCACTTGCGGCACATCTTCCGTGGCGAACAGAAAGTCCCGTTCCTTGTCGAAGCAGGCCGCCTTGGCATTTTCCGAAATTTCCCAAGGCTTGTCCATGAAGGCAGGGCAGTGGTTTTCCAGGGCACCGTGGGGCAGAAGGTGAAACCCCGCCCCCGCACAGGCAGCGCGCAGCTTGGCCAGGCGGCTTATCACAAAAGTGATCTCCTGCACGTGACCGGGCAGCGCCTGCTTTAGCCCGTCTTGCTGGTGAGAGAGGAGCAGCAGCAGGCGGTGGCGTTTGGTGTCAGTGGATGCCTGGGCGATGGCCGACCGCAGCTCTTCATGCGCGGCCTCCGTGGTTCCCGCCAGGGCAACGCCCAGCGCGTCGAGTTTCTGCCAGAACTGGGTAAGCGCATCGCGCAGACTCGTGCCGAGACCCTCTTTTGACAAGGTTTCCGACAGTGCCGGATTATCGAAAAAAGCATTGCGAAGCTTGCCCGAGGTGAGGGCATCGAGATCGCAGATGAACTGGCCCTCCAGGCCGTACTGCTGGCACAGGCAATAGTAGAGGAACTGCTCGTCTTTGCCGTTCACATCAATGAAGCACGCCCCCGTAATGCCCGGCGGGCGGCGGCGGCGCTCCTGGATGAGGGTGAAGAGCTGCTGGTCGCGGTAGCCTTCTACAAAGACCGGCCGCGATGCGAAGAAGAACTGCTTGTGGTGCGTGTTCAGCCGGGGCAGCAGGCGGCGCAGGTTGTATTCTTCGTCCTGTGAAAGCGTTCCGAGTTTCCGCGGTACTTTCCCCGGCTGAAAGAGCAGGAGGCTGCGCAGATCCTCGATGCTGCGGAAGTCCAGCATGTAAGGTGAGTGGGTGATCAGGAAAAACATCTTCCGGCCGGGCTGGGTGAGCGGATTCCCGGCCAGGCGGCGAATCTCGCCCAACAGGAAGGATTGAAACTGCGGGTGCAGGTTCAATTCCGGCTCGTCGATGATCAGACAGTTGAATTCATCGTCGTAAATGAAGGCCAGCAGCGCGATCAGTTCCTTGAGGCCGTGGCACTCGCTTTCCTTGAAAGAATACTCCTCGCTGCCACCGTGCACCTGCTGGAGCTTGGGCATCAAGTAGCCGCCCTCTTCCGCCAGGCGCAACCGGCGCTTGAAGAAGCTGAGCAGCAGAGCCTCCAGGCGGATGCGCACGTCCAGCTTTCGTTTGAGAATAATGAAGGCATCAGCACCCCGGCCCTCATCTGCACCGATCTGTCGAAACTGATCGAGATTGCTTATGTCCAAACCCCGATGAAGACCGCCTGGGTATTGCCAAACATTGCCCTTTTCTAGGCCAGCCAGCCGCTCCGCACCCAGGAAGCGCGATTTCAGGTTTAAGCGGTTCAAAATCGAAGGCAACTGTCGGGTCAAGTGCTCGGCGAAGCGGGTCTTGCCGGTGCCGTTGCCCCCTACCAGGAAATTGACGGGCCACCAAGTCTCGTTCGTAAACTCGTCGGCTCCCCACAGTTCGGGCATGCGAATCTGGATTGGCAGGGTGATGGCGGGTGATGCGTGCATCTGGGACGATGGTGGCTTGGGGTGGACCGGGAGAAAGGCAATGCTAGAGCAGATGCGGTTCAGGTGAATCCTAGGACTAATCATTGCGCCCAGACAACAGCCAGGACAACCGCCTATTTCCGCAGCCACTCGAAGCTCCTGCTTGCGGCCCTGCGTCTCCCCTTGCACGTATCGCATCGTGGAGCTTAAGTACCCCAGCCCGCTCTCCCATGACCGCCCTGCCCACAGCCGATTTTGAAGACCCGGTCGCTTCCGGGGTTTCCAAGGCGAAGATCGACGAGCTCGCCGCGCAGGTGGCGGCGAAGGTGGGCTACAAGCCGGGCGCGGACCTGGAGCCGATCGTGCGCAGGCTGGGCGGTGTGATACAGTATCACACCTGGGATGTGGGCGACTCCAGCGGCAGCCTGGAGGTGCGCCCGGGCGAGAAGCCGCTGTTCACCATCCGGCTGCCGAGCTTCGCCAGCAACATGCGCAACCGTTTCACCATCGCGCACGAGCTGGGCCACTACTTCCTGCACTCCGACGTGGGCCGCAAGCGCATCCGCGTGGAGCGCGCCGGCACGGGCCGCGTGGAGTGGGAGGCGAACTGGTTCGCCGCCGGCTTCCTGCTGCCCGAGGCGGGCTTCCGCGAGGACTGGGCCAAATTTGGCGGTTCCGTGGGCCTGCTCATCGGGCGTTACAAGGTTTCCACCGGCGTGATCGAAATCCGCCAGCAGACCCTGGGCCTGGCGTGAGGATCAAGACGGCCATCACCGAGGCGGAGTTCACCGAGCTGGTGCGCCCGAAATTGAAGCTGTTCCTGAGCGTGGACGTGATCGGCTCCACGCAGTTCAAGCAGCGCTCCAGCGCCACCCACATCCACGAATGGCTGAACACGTTCGTGAGCTTCTACACCACCTTCCCCAGCCTGCTGCAGGAGGCGGTGGCGAGGGAGGACGCCGGCGGCGAGACCTCGTCCCGGCGCATCACGCTGTGGAAGATCCTGGGCGATGAGCTGATCTTCACCGTGGAGCTCGTGAAACGCCGCCACGCGGCGCTGTTCCTTCATGCCTTCGGCTGCGCCCTGCGCGAGGCGGAGGCGGAGTGGCAGCTGAAACGCAGCAAGGACGGCCGCCCGCGCCTGGCGCTGAAGGGCACGGCCTGGATCGCCGGCTTCCCGGTGGGCAATGCGGAGGTGCCGCTCGACGGGCGCGATGAAACGGCCACGGGCGGCTTCTTCGATTACATCGGCCCGCAGATCGACACGGGCTTCCGCCTGAAGGAGCACGCGACGCCACGCAAGCTGATGCTGGCCGCGGACCTGGCCTTTCTCATCGTGGCGACGGCGGGCCACAAGCCGCTGCCGTTCCACCTGCACTTCCATGGCGACCAGGTGCTCAAGGGCGTGCTGCGGGAGAAGCCCTACCCGCTGGTGTGGATGGACTGCGACGGCCACCCGGCCAGGCCCGGCCGCCGCGCCGCCGCCAGCCTGAACGCGTCCAAGGACAAGCTGCTGGAACGCCGCCCCGCGCAGCCCGCGCGCCTCATGACCTACCTGCGCCTGTGGCTGGAGGACGCGGGCCTGCGCCTGCCCTTCGTCCACGGCGACAGCGCCCCGCCCTGCAAGCCCGGGCCCAATTATCACAAGCAGCTGCAAACCGCGACGGCCGACCTGCGGCAGAACTTCACGGCGGAAAAGAGCAGCGACGGCAAGGGCAAGAACGAAGCGCCGCCGGGGCTGGCGGAGTTTTTGCGGTAGGGGGAGTCCGAACAGGCCTGCCGCAGGGTGCGAATCCAGCCATCGGTCCGGTGTCTCATACCAAACTGAGGAAATAATCGTGTGTTTACGGGCTTCGTGTGGCGGCGTGCGAAGCACCTTGGACTGCGTGCAGCCCTGCTGCCGGCACAGAGGCCAGTCTTCAGTCCAGGATTCTTCCCATCCACACCTTGCGCCACCCCGTCGTGCCGCAGCAGGCTGCGAGCACAAAGCGGCAGCAGGGCTGCACGCAGTCCAAGGTGCTCCGCACGCCGCCACACCACGCCCTTCAAACACACGATTAATTCATCGGGACATTGTCTCATCTTGTATCAACCGATTTTACCGTCTCAACCCGTCTTGCAGGGAGTCGCGCAGGTCCACGGCCATGGGGTCCTGGGGATTCATCTTGTAGAGGGTGAGCAGGAGGTCGAGGGCGGTGGTGAAGTAGGTTTTGCTGCGGCGGAAGTCTCCATAGACGCGGCCTTGGAGCAACGCGGGAAAGGAGCTTTCGGGCTCGCCTTCCAGCAGCAGGGGCAGCACACCGGCCTGGCCTTCCCTGGAGCCGATGAGGCGGTTGCCGATGAGGTCGCCCTCGGCGGCAACGATGGTCGGGCGCATGGGCTCGCGGTTGTCGTACTTTCTCACGTAGGCCGGGGTGCCGATCACGGCCACATAGTCACAGCCGGCGATGCGTTCGACAAAGCGCGCCACATGGCTGCCCAGGGCGGCATTGTCCCAGCGGTCGAGCACCACGCGGATGCCGGCCTTTTGCAGGTCGGTGGCGAGAATGTTCTGCACCCAGCGCTCCTGGTCTTTGTCGCCCCAGGCGTAGCTGATGAAGCACTCGGGAAAAGTGCTGTTTCGCTCCGTGGCATGGGTTTTCAGCCGCAGCAGCACCTGCTCAAAGCGGCTGCGCTCCACGGCGGCGGCCTTGTTGATCGTCAACGCACTCTTCAGCACGCGCTGGGGCGGCTGCAGCTCGCCGGCTTTTGGCAGCTTGGTTCTGCGGCCACAATCCGGGCAGAAGATGAAATCCTTGCCATTGGCCATCTGCTGGCGCACGGCATCGCGGTTAACGACGTGCTCCCTGGGGCAGACCACGAGCTCCAGGCGGGCGGCGGTGATGTGGGGCCGCAGCAGGAAGCTTTCAAACAATCCCTGGAACAGCGTGCGAACGGGCGCCGCCGTGCCGCCGCCAAAGTAGAGGACGAACTCAAGCTGGCCCGCATCCTCGCGCTCCAGGCGGAAGCCACAGGTGCCGTCGCTGCCCACGGTGTAGCGCGCCTCATTCCGCCATTGGTTGGTGCGGGTGAAGGTGGGCGTGTAACCCATCAGCACCACGAGGGAGGCGTAAAGGTTCTCCACGGCCCCGGTGACAGTGTAGGACACTCCATCATCCCCGCCCTTGCCCGCCTCCTCCGCCGGGCGCTTCAGGTTGATCAGCCCGGGGAAGACCAGGTAGGTCCTGGTGGTGAGCGGATCGGTTTCACGAAAGCACACGTGGCGTGCCAGGAACAAGGTGACGGCGGAATCCAGCAGGATGCGCCGCTCGGATTCCTCCAGGCCATCGAGTTCCTGAAACTTGTAGCTGCCGCTGAGCAGGCGGCCTTCTTCCAAGGCGCCCAGGCCGCCTTGGTTGCGGCGCGCCTCCAGCACGAAGGAGGCGGCGAGGTTGTTGAGCACCTCGGGCGAAAGCAGCAGGCGCGGCTCGCCCTGCGAGGTGCGCAGCTTGGCCACGTAGCCATGGGTGGCCAGGTGGCCGGTGGCAGTAAGGATCTCCGCCTCGCTCACCTGCCAGCCGGGATCCGTGCTGGCAAGCAGGGCGTGCAACTCCTGCGGGGTGAAGATCAGGCGCTGGCGGTCGCGGTTCTCCTTGAGCTCCAGCACATAGTCCTTGATGCGCTTGAAGGTCGTGGTGGTGACCGTGGCCGGTTTGTCATCCCAGGCGATGAGGGCTTTCATGCGCTGGATGAGATCCTCCACGCCCTCGCCTGATTTGGCGCTGGTGGCCAGCCAGCCGCGGATGCCATGCCGGGTGCAGAATTCCTGCAGGTCTTCATCCGCCAGGCGGCCCAGGCCACGGTCCGCACGAGCGGCGATGAGGATGACCGGGCAGCGCGCCTGGTCCTTGCCGCCGTGCAACTGGCGCAGCCAGTACTCCACACCGCTGAAGGGGTCATCGGGCCGGGTGGGATCGAAGAGCAGCAGCACCAGGTCGGCCTCATCCAAAAACAGCGCGTGGGTAAGCCGGTAGTCCGGCTGCCCGGCCAGGTCCCACAGCACGGCCTCGCAGTGCGCGCCGTCCTTGCCGCGGGTCTGGCACAGCTCGTTCATGAGCCAGAACTGCTGGCCGTGGGTGGAGGCATGCTCCTTGAATTCGCCATGCGTGAGCCGCCAGCCAAGGCCGGTCTTGCCCACCCCGGAGTCGCCGACAAGCAGCATCTTGGCGCTGGTGTAGGTGGTGGACGGCGAGGCAGCTTCCAGTGTATCACGCTGTCCCAGCAAAACGCCCATGTCCAGCTTCCACAGGTGGACGGCTGAGCGCCCGGGAACGGCGAGCACGGGCTCGCGGGGGTGGAAGGCGAGTTTGGTGTATGGAAATAGAAGGGCAGAGTGACGGATGATGGCGACAGTCCGCCAGGTGGCGCATTCCCAGAGCCGGATCGTGTCGTCAATGGACAGGCTGGCCAGCATCGCCCCATCGTGCGAGAAAGCCACATCCACTACCACATCTGTGTGCCCTTCCAAGGTTTGCAGGTGCTTGCCGGTGGCCGTGCCCCAGAGGGTGACCGACCCGTTGCCATGGGCGCCGGCCAGGATGCCCTGGGTGGGATGAAAGGCTGCGCCATAAACCCAACCTTGATCCCCGTCGAGCCTGTGCAGCAGCCAGCCATCCGCGACATTCCACAGACCAAGACCATCGGAGCCAGCGCTTGCCAGCACCTGGCCACCCGGGGCAATGGCAAGGCTGTAAACGTCCCCACGATGGCCAACAACCTCGTGCAGCAGCTTCTCCTCACCGACATCCCACAACTGGATCTTGTCTCCCCTCGCCACAGCCAGCACGTGGTCGTAAGCGATGGCGAAGACAGGGTCTTTGTTGCTTGTAGCAAGCGCCTGCAGCCAGCGCCCGGTGGCGCTCTTCCAGAGGTTGAGCTTACCGTCGTCTCCTCCGCTGGCCAGCGTTTGCCCATCTGGACTGAAGGCCACCGACCACACAGGGCCATCGTGCCACTCAAGCCGGTGAAGCTGGCGGCCGCTGGCGGTGTCCCAAAGGCGGACGGATTTGTCCTCGCTGGCCGAAGCGATCCAGCGGCCGGTGGGGTCGAAAGCCACTCCAATGACCTCACGCTTATGGCCTTCCAAGGTGCGCAGCAGGCTGACGCCTGGGGGCAATGCTGCGCCTGGGTCTTCCTGGGCCTGCTTCTTTGATTTTTTCGGGGAGGATGGGTTGGAACTCATGGCAGGCGGGAAGGAACGGGCGCTCTGGTTCAGGGAATGACGGGGCACGGCGCGGCAGCCGGTCACCGCCGCAGGCGGTCTTGCAGGGAGTCGCGCAGGTCCAGGGTCATGGGGTCCTGGGGATTCATTTTGTAGAGGGTGAGCAGGAGGTCCAGGGCGGTGGTGAAGTAGGCTTCGGGCTTACGGAAGTCGCCGTAGGTCCAGCCTTGGAGCAAGGTGGGCAGGGAGGTATCAGGTTCACCCTCCAGCAGCAGTGGCAGGACGCTGCTTTTTTTGCTTTTGGGGCCGATCATACGGGCGCCGATGAGGTCGCCCTCAGCGGCGACGATGGCAGGGCGCATGGACTCGCCACTCTCAAACTTGGCGAAGTAGGCCGGGGTGCCGACGACGGCGACATAGTCACACTTGAGGATGCGCGCGACAAAACTCGGCACATGGCCGCCGATCGCCGCATTGTCCCAGCGGTCGAGCACCACGCGGATGCCGGCCTTTTGCAGGTCGGTGGCCAGTTCCCGTTGCACCCAGCGCTCCTGATCTTCATTGCCCCAGGCGTAGCTGATGAAGCACTCGGGGAAGGTAATGCCGCGCTCCGTGGCATGGGTTTTCAGCCGAAGCAGCACCTGCTCGAAGCGGCTGCGGCGGGCGGCCGCGGCCTGATTGTCGCCCACTTGTTTGTTATTTTCACCCGAGGAGCCTTGCAGCTCGCCTGCCTTGGGCAGCTTGGTCTTGCGGCCGCAGTTTGAACAGTGGATGAAGGCCGCACCTTCAGCCATGCGCTTGAGCACAGCCTCGCGTGTAATGACGTGGCCCTTGGGACAGACTACGAGCTCCAAACGCCGGGCTATGATGCGAGGCCGGAGCAGGAAGCTTTCAAACAATCCCTGGAACAGTGTTTGCACGGATTCGCCCGTGCTCCTTCCAAAGTAGAGCACGAACTCGAGCTGGCCGGCATCCTCGCGTTCCAGGCGGAAGCCGCAGATGCCGTCGCTGCCCACGGTGTAGCGCGCCTCGTTGCGCCACTGATTGGTGCGGGTAAAGGTGGGCGTGTAGCCCATGAGCACCACGAGCGAGGCGTAAAGGTTCTCGACCGCGCCGGTGACAGTGTAGGACACTCCATCATCCCCGCCCCTGCCGGCCTCCTCCGCCGGGCGTTTCAGGTTGATCAGCCCGGGGAAGACGAGGTAGGCCTTGGTGGTGAGCGGATCGGTTTCGCGGAAGCAGACGTGGCGCGCCAGGAACAGCGTTACGGCGGAGTCCAGCAGGATAGGGCGCTCGGCCGCATCGAGCTTGTCGAGCTCCTGGAAGTTGTAGCCGCCGGTGAGCAGGCGGCCTTCTTCCAAGGTGCCCAGGCCGCCCTGGTTGCGGCGCGCCTCCAGCACGAAGGAGGCGGCGAGGTTGTTGAGCATTTCGGGCGAGAGCAGCAGGCGCGGCTCGCCCTGGGAGGTGCGCAGCTTTGCCACATAGCCATGCGTGGCCAGGTGGCCGGTGGCGGCGAGGATCTCCGCTTCGCTCACCTTCCAGTCGGGGCTGGTCTTGGTGAGCAGGGCATGCAGCTCCTGGGGGGTGAAGATCAGGCGCTGGCGGCCGCGGTCTTCCTTGAGCTCCAGCACATGGTCCTTGATGCGCTTGAAGGTTTCGGTGGTCACCGTGGCGGGCTTGTCATCCCAGGCGATGAGCGTCTTCATGCGGCCGGTCAGATCGTTCACGCCCTCCCCCGTCACCGCGCTGGTGGAAAGCCAGCCGCTGATGCCTTGGCGGGTGCAGAATTCGTCGAGTTCCGCATGGGTCAGGCGGCCCAGGCCACGGTCTGAACGGGCGGCGATGAGGATGACCGGGCAGCGTGTCTTCTCCGGGCCGCCGTGCAACTGGCGCAGCCAGTACTCCACGCCGCTGAGCGGGTCATCGGGCCGGGTGGGATCGAACAACAGGAGCACCAGGTCGGCCTCATCGAGAAACAGAGCATGGGTAAGCCGGTAATCCGGCTGCCCGGCCAGGTCCCAGAGAACGGCCTCGCACTGGGCCCCGTCCTTGCGGGTCTGGCACAGGTCGTTCATGAGCCAGAACTGCTGGCCGTGGGTGGAGATGTGCTCCTTGAAATCGCCATGGGTGAGCCGCCAGCCCAGCCCGGTCTTGCCCACGCCGGAGTCGCCGACGAGCAGCAGCTTGGCGCTGGTGTAGGCAGTGGGCGGAGCGGCCGCCACTTCAAGAGCGGGATGCCGCCCCAGCAGGACATCCACGTCCAGCTTCCAAAGATGGACGATATTGCCCTTACTAACGGAAGCCAGCAGCGGCAGGCGCGGGTGGAAGGCCAGATTTGTCAACCATCGGAAAGATGCAGGCTCTTGAATGATTGCCACGGTCCGCCAAGTCTGGCTGTCCCACAGACGAATCGTATGATCGGCGGCCTTGCTGGCGAGCAAGGCACCATCAACGGAGAAGGCCACATCTTCCACGGGCCCTGTGTGGCCTTCTAAACTGATGCTGAGCTTGCCGGTGGCCCGGTCCCACACCTTGATGGACCGGTCATTGCCGCCACTGACAAGAAATTCGCCTGCAGGATGAAACGCCACACCATTCACCCCTCCCGCATGGCCGCTCAAGCTCTGCCAGGTGCCGTCACTCACATTCCAAAGCCTGACGGTGCCATCGTCGCTGGCACTGGCCAGCGTCTCGCCGCCCGGAGCAAAGGCGAGCCCGGCAATCAAACTCTGGTGACCGTGCAGGGTCCGGAGCCGATGGCCGCCAGGAACCTGCCACAGCAGGATTTCATTCCTTTGTGAGGTCGCCAGCACGCGGTCATAAGCGAGGGCCCAGACGGAGCCCGCATCGCCTTTGAAGGAGTGCAACGAACTTCCAGTGGAACTCTCCCAAAGACTTATCACCCCACCCCTTCCTCCGCTCGCCAGGATGGTTCCATCCGGACTGAACGCCACACCCCAAACCTCGTTCAAAGGCCCTTCACCGGAAGGCAGTTTGTGAAGCTCCCGCCCGCTGCTGGTTTCCCAGAGGCGCGCGGTCCCATCACTGCTGGCCGAGGCCATCCTGCTGCCGTCGTTGTTGAAGGCCACGGTAATCACCTGGCCCATATGGCCTTCCAAAGTCCGCAGCAGACTGACCCCTGGCGGCGGCCCCTCGCCTGACTTTTCCTGGGCTGGTTTTTTTGACTGTTCCGAAGGGGGCGAAGGCTGGTCACTCATGGCAGGCGGGAGGAGCTTTCAGTTAATCAGTCCATCAACGTAAGGTTCGCAAAGGGGAGGGCATTCACGGTGGCTGATCAGGTCGGGGGGGACAGGGCACCGCGAACGCAACCTTTGTCACACAGCCGCCCCTGCTACAACAAAAGCATAGGACCAATACTTGGCGGATGGCGAGCATTTTGATTGCCATTTGCCTTTTTGAAATCCTCTCTAGTCTCTTGCCCATGGCCACCAGTCTTCCTCTCAGCGGCATTCGTGTGCATCTCGCGGGCTCCTTGCCGCCGGGGGATGATGGGGGGCCAGAATCGTTGACGGCCCAGTTTGTGCGGCAGTTCGCCAGCGCGGTGCTGTGGAAGGGCGGCACGCTGGTGCATGGCAGCCACCCGAGTTTCATTGCCCCGCTGCGGGCGGCGGCACAGGACTTCATCGCGGAGCGGGGGCCGGAGGCGCGGCAGGCGCTGACGCTGGTGCGGGCGCAACGGTATGCAACGCCGGACTGGGAATGGCAGATCGAGGAGCATCGCACGTTTGCGGCGGTGGAGATCATTTCCAACAAGCCAGGCACGGGCCCGGGGGAGATGGACCAGCTGGTGGAGATGCGGGACTGGATGGCGGAACGCTGCGAGGTGGTGGTGGCGCTGGGCGGCAACAAACAGGAAACGGATGAGGAAACCTCGGGCGTGCTGGTGGAGCTGCAGGCGGCGCTGAAACGGGGCCGGGCGGGCTTTGTGCTGGGCGGCTTTGGCGGCAACGCGCGGGACATCGCGGAGGAGCACCTCCATCTCATGCGGCGGCTGCACAACGGCCTGAACCTGCAGGCGAACCAGGCGCTGGCCGCCTCCACAAACGTGGAGCAACTGGTGCTCCAGATCATCGAGCAGATCGAGCTGCTGCCGTTGCTGCCCCCAAGCGTGACGCGCAAGCACCCGAGGCCGACGAACGGCCGCATGTTCCGCATCCTGGCGCTGGATGGCGGGGGGCTGCGCGGCACCTTCACGGCGGCGGTGCTGGCGAAATGGGCGTGCATGATGGGCGGCAATGGCGGGCGCGACCTGGTGAAGCATTTCGACCTGGTGGCGGGCACTTCCACCGGATCGCTGCTGGCGATCGGCATAGGCCTGGGGCTGACACCGTGCCAGATGCTGGAGTTCTACCGGGACAAGGGGCCGGAGATCTTCAAGCGCCAGGGGTGGCGGGCGCTGGTCAGGCAGCTCTTCCGCTCGAAGCACGATGCAGGGGTGCTGGAGGCAATGCTGAAGGGCGCATTCACCGGCAACCCCAAGCTGTCGGACCCGCAGGCCGGCTCGCGCTGCCGCCTGGTGATTCCGACGGTGGAGGCGTGGCGCGGCCGGGCGCAGGTGATCACCACGGCGCACTCGCTGCGCCGCAGTGAGCACAAGGACACGCGGGCGGTGGAGGCGGGCCTGGCTTCGGCGGCGGCGCCGACTTACTTTGACCCGGCGGTGATCAAGAGCCCGGTGGCGAACCAGCAGTACCTGGACGGCGGGGTGTGGGCGAACAACCCGGTGCTGGCGGCGGTGGCCGAGGCGGTGATGTACCTGGGCATTCCGCTGGAGCGCATCGATGTGCTGAGCGTGGGCACGCTGGCGGCGGAGGCGAATTTCCGCGAGATGCTGGGCCAAGGGGTGAAACGCTGGGCCTCGCCGCTGCGCGGGCTGCCGCTGGTGGAGCTGACCTTCGCAGCGCAGGAAAGCGGCGCGGCGACGATGGCGGAGCAGCTTCTCACCGACTCGCGTCACCTGCGGGTGAACGAGGTGGTCCCCAAGGCAATCACGCTGGATGACGCGAGCCTTGCCACCTTCCAAGACATGGCGGAGCGCGGCAAGGCCATGGCGGCGACCACGTTCAAGGACGTGCAGTCGCGCTTCCTGGACGGCTTCCACGTGCCGGACTGGCGCTCGCTGCCCTTGCCGCCTTGAGGACGGGCGTGCCTCCCCATACCTCCATGATGGCCTGACGGCTCCTATCCATCCAACCGGCCACGATCTGTTCCTTGATCCCCTGCCCCGCCCCATCCCACTGCCATGAGCACC
>OUNM010576561.1_pt1 | contig 20608 bp, 20 predicted proteins | sample 1769961 | NCBI WGS metagenome assembly OUNM01 (sample SAMEA3914820, study PRJEB12502) | metagenome | biome: forest; material: soil | place: USA | collected 2012-03-12 | depth 0.3 m
GCCTGGAGCCTGAACCAGCTGTGCGGCTCGGGCCTGCGCGCGGTGGCCCTGGGCGCCCAGCAGATCGCCGACGGCTCGGCCAGCATCGTCGTGGCCGGCGGCCAGGAGAGCATGAGCCAGGCGCCCCACGCCCAGAACCTGCGCGGCGGCCAGAAGATGGGCGACCTGCAGTTCGTCGACACCATGATCAAGGACGGCCTGTGGGACGCCTTCCACGGCTACCACATGGGCCAGACGGCCGAGAACATCGCCTCGCGCTGGCAGATCACCCGCGAAGACCAGGACAAGTTCGCCGTCGCCTCGCAGAACAAAGCCGAGGCGGCCCAGAAGGGCGGCAAGTTCGACGAGGAGATCGTCCCGGTCACCATCAAGGGCCGCAAGGGCGACACGGTCGTCGACAAGGATGAATTCATCCGCCACGGCGCGACGCTGGAAAGCGTCGCCGGCCTCAAGCCCGTGTTCAACAAGGAAGGCTCGGTCACCGCCGCCAACGCCTCGGGCCTCAATGACGGCGCCGCCGCCCTGGTGCTGATGAGCGCCGACGAAGCCGCCAAGCGCGGTCTCAAGCCCCTGGCCCGCATCGCCTCGTGGGCCAATGCCGGCGTCGAGCCCGAGATCATGGGCACCGGCCCGATCCCGGCCTCGAAGAAGGCGCTGGAGAAGGCCGGCTGGGCCATCTCCGACCTCGACCTGGTCGAGAGCAACGAGGCCTTCGCCGCCCAGTCGCTGTGCGTGGTCCGCGAGCTGGGCCTCGACCCGGCCAAGGTCAACGTGAACGGCGGCGCCATCGCCATCGGCCACCCGATCGGCGCGTCGGGCGCGCGCATCCTGACCACCCTGCTTCACGAGATGAAGCGCTCGGGCGCCAAGAAAGGTCTGGCCACCCTGTGCGTCGGCGGCGGTATGGGCGTTGCCATGTGCGTCGAAGCGGTCTGAACTCCCCCCAGAGCGTGGCAGCCGAAAGTGTCAGCGGTTTCGGCGCCCGCCACGCTCTGAATGTTCAAGAGGGCCAGCGCAACCTTAACCGTAGTCGCGCGCTTCTGACTCTCGGGTAGCCTGCCCAAGGGGAAGCGCGCGGCGAACGGGCGCTCAGGAAACAGGCGACGGGGAGACAGATATGACGAGAGTTGCGTTCGTGACCGGCGGCACCCGCGGCATCGGTCGGGCGATCTGTGAGCGACTGATCGCCGACGGCCACAAGGTGGCGGCGGGCTATTCCGGCAACGAAGAAGCGGCCGCCGCCTGCGCCAAGGAACTGGGCGTGATGGTCGTGAAGGGCAATGTCGGCCACTTCGAAGACTGCCAGGCCGCCGTGAAGAAGGTCGAGGCTGAACTCGGTCCGGTCGACATCCTGGTCAACAACGCCGGCATCACCCGCGACGGCATGCTGCACAAGATGACCTACGAGCAGTGGTCTGAAGTCATCCGGGTCAACATGGACTCTGCCTTCAACATGACCCGTCCGGTGATCGAGGGCATGCGCGATCGCGGCTGGGGCCGGATCGTCAACATCAGCTCGATCAACGGCCAGAAGGGCCAGATGGGCCAGACCAACTATTCGGCCGCCAAGGCCGGCCTGATCGGCTTCACCAAGGCCCTGGCCCTGGAGAACGCCAAGAAGGGCGTGACGGTCAACGTGATCTGCCCCGGCTATATCGACACCGAGATGGTGGCGGCGGTGCCGGAGAACGTCCTGGCCCAGATCGTCGCCGGCATCCCGGTGGGACGCCTGGGCAAGGGCGAGGAGATCGCCGACATGGTCTCGTTCCTGTCGGGCGAACGCGCCGGCTTCGTGACCGGCGCCACGCTCAGCCTCAATGGCGGCCAGTACATGGCCTGATCCTGGCCGCAGACGGCTCCTCCGAAGCCGAAGCTTGACGATGAGTGCGACCTTTTGGCCTCATGCGCCCGGCTTCGGGGGATGGACGTTTTGACGTCCAAGATTCGCCCCAGTCGGCGGGCAGTACGGATCGCATGATATTTCGTAAGGCGGAGTTGAACGACCTGGGGGCGCGATGCGCCCTGGCGATCGCCGCCTTGCTGGCCATGGCGGGAACCGCTAGCGCCCAGCAGTTGCCGCACTCGCTGCGCGATGCGCTCCTGGGCCGGCACGGTCCGCCGGACACCCACCGCATGAGCGCCGCCCCGCCGGTGGCGCGCTACGTCTCCGAGAACGGCGGCGGCTTCATCTTCGACCAGGCCTCGGCCCAGCCGCTGATGAAGTTCGACAACAGCACCGAGGTCTGGGTGCTGTCGGCTCAGCCGGCCTCGCGCGGCGACGTCGTCTATCGCAACGACCTGGGCGAGCCCGTGCTGCGGGTGACCAAGCTGGGCGGGATCATCCTGTTCACCGACGACGCGCCGATGGGCGCGGCGGCCGCCCTGTCGGGCAAGGCCTCGTCGATCCAGCCGCCGGCCGTGCTGTCGGTCGGCGCCCTGTTCCAGCGCCTGGCCCTGGCCGCCAACCGCGCCAGCCGCGTGGCCCAGCGCCAGATCGAATTCGCCACCATCCAGGACGCGCGGCCCGAGACCTCGGTGCTGATCGCCGACTCCGCGTCCCTGACGGCCGAGGCGTTCGAGCGCGCGGCCCGCAAGGATCGCTCGGTGCTGAGCAAGATCATGCGGGTGTTCCTGGCCGAGGGGCGCAAGCCCGGCGCCCAGATGAAGGACGGCGCGCTGGTCGTCACCTATGCGCCCGGCGAGGGCCTTGCCGGCCGGCCGTCGTCCAAGCGGATCTTCAAGGTCATAAACCGCTGATATCTGACTGGCGCTATGATCCGCGCAAGCGTAACCATAAAGCCTCAGGGGCCGTTTACCGGCCTCGAATAGCAGTGTTCGCCAATCACGGCCTCGTGGCGACGCGACGTGCGCTCAACCGCGCGTAATGCGACGCCAGCGAGGCTTTTCGCGCGTTCCCAAGGTTCTATTGTCTCATCATGGATAGCCCCGACCTCGTTGAGGCCCCCGAACGTGGGCGCCTGAAGATGGCCGACATCGCCCGGATGGCCGGGGTGTCGATCTCGACGGTGTCGCGCGCCCTGGCGGGCAATCCGCTGATCCCCAAGACCCTGCGCGACCAGATCGTCGAGATCGCCCAGACCCACGGCTATGTGGTCAATCAGTCGGCCCGCAGCTTGCGCCTGCGCAAGACCGATACGATCGGCGTCATCATCCCCCTGGCCCATGAGGCCGGGCAACTGATCTCCGACCCGTTCTTCCTGGAGATGCTGGGGCGGCTGGCCGACGAGATCACCCGCCGCAACTACTCCGTCCTGCTGAACAAGGTGATCGTCACCGAGCACGGCTGGCTGGAGCGGATCATCCAGTCGCACCGCGCCGACGGCCTCGTCTTGATCGGCCAGAGCACCCAGCACGACGCCCTGAACGCCGTCGCCGACACCTACCGGCCCATGGTGGTCTGGGGCGCCCAGCTGCCGGGCCAGCGCTATTGCGCGGTGGGCAGCGACAATGTCGAGGGCGGCCGGCTGGCCGTCGCGCACCTGGCCGCCGCGGGCCGTAAGCGCATCGCCTTCTTCGGGGCGACCGACGCGCCCGAGGCCGCGCTGCGGTTCGAGGGCTACAGGAAGGGCCTGGCCGAGGCCGGACTGGCCTTCGATCCTGCCCTGGCGGTCGCAACGCCTTACACGATGGAAGAAGCCCAGGAGGCCGCCGCCGCCTTCGTCGCCTCGGGCGTGCCGTTCGACGCGGTCTTCGCCTTCTCGGACGTCATCGCCCTGGCGGCGCTTCAGGCCCTGCACGGCGCCGGACGCAGCGTGCCGGGCGACGTGGCGGTGGTCGGTTTCGACGACATCGTCCTGGCCCGCCACAGCAATCCGCCGCTGACCACCATCCGCCAGGACCTGGAATATGGCGCGCGGGCGATGGTCGATCTGCTGTTCCGCCGCATGGCCGGCGAAGACGCGCCCTCGACCCTGGCCCCGGTCGAGCTCGTCGTTCGGGCTTCCAGCGTCTAGGCGCGCTCCAGCCTCGCGCGGCTTGGATCCTTGATCAGGTTGAAGACCAAGGCGCTGGCCAGGACCAGCGCCATGCCGGTCGCCAGGGCGAAGCCGGCGTGCGGGCCGCCAAAGGTGTCGCTGGCCGCGCCGATCGCCAGGGGCGAGACCACGGCCGACAGGCAGGTGACGAACAGGATGAAGCCTGCCGCCGCCCCATGCCGCGCGGGCGGAAAGCCGCTGATCGCCTTGGAGTTCAGGGTCGGATAGAGCACCGACATGAAGAGGCCCGACAGCGGCAGCAAGCTGGCCGCGGCGCCGCGTCCGCAGGCCAGGGCGCCGGCGAAGCAGGCCAGGATCGCCACCGCGCAGGCCGCCAGCATCCGCGTCCAGCCCAGCCGCTCCAGCGCCCAGGCCCCGGCGAAGCGTCCGACGGCGCGCAGGACGAAGAAGGTCGACAAGGCCCAGGCGCCGGGCAGCAGGGTCCTGGCGCCCTCGGCGGCCAGCAGGCTGGGCATCCAGACATAGACGGCCGTCTCGACCCCGACATAGAGAAAGATGCAGGCCCCGAAGCCGAGGGCGTGCGGATCGCGCGCGATGGCGGCGACGGCCAGGGCGCTGGTGCGCGACACCTCTCCGTCCGTCCTGACCGGCGGAAAGCGGACCACGGCCGCCACGACCAGCGGCGCCAAGGTCAGCAGGGCTGCGAGGCCATAGAGCGCGGTCCAAGGCAGGCCCGCCGCCAGCAGGCGCGCCACGACCGGCGGCCCGGCGATCGCGCCGATGGCGAAGACGCCTTCGGCCACGTTCATGGATCGGGTGTGGGCGCGAGGATCGGGCGACAGGTCGCCGATCAGGGCCAGGGCGCCCGTCTTGAAGACGCCGATCGACAGGCCGCTGGCGAACAACAGGGCCAGCAGCAGGGGAAGGTCGCGGTTCACGGCGACCAGGGCGCAGGCCAAAGCGAACAGCAGAAGACCCGCCAGGACCGTCGGCCGCCGCCCCCAGCGATCGGCCAGGCCGCCCAGCGCCAGGCCGGAGAGCGCGATCCCGGCCATGGTGGCGTACTGCAGCCCGCCGGCCCGCGTCAGGCTCAGGCCATAGGCCTTGGCGACCTGCGGGATCAGCACGCCCACGACGTTCGTCGTCATGGCCGTGACCAGGAACATCAGCCAGACGAGGCCGCGCAGAGCCCGGTCGGCGGAAACGGCGGACATGGACCCTGCTCCGGCGGTAGCGCGGAAGAGAGCTTAGGCCGCCTCGACGCCGATCGTCTTCAGTTCCTTGAGGAAGCGGGTCAGGCTGACGTGCGAGCGCTTCAGGCCGTGCATGACCTCGGGCTTGGCCAGGGCCGATTGCGGGACGATGAAGCCCTCGCGGCCGATACGTTGCGCCATGCCCTTGTCCAGCATCTCGACGAAGCGGCGACGCACGGTCTCGTAGGGCAGGCCCAGGGAGTCGGCGACCTGGCGCACGGTCAGCGGACGACGCTCGTGGTCCGGCGGGATGTCGTCGACATCGGCATAGACGCCGCCCCGGATGTGCGAACAATTGCCGGCCCACAGGGTGGTGAACACCAGGGCGTACAGCAGGTCGGATCCGTGGACCTCGTTGGCGATCTCGACCCAGCGCAGAATGTAATCCGTCGCGTAGCGAGTGGCCGCGCGCGCGTTGACGTACTCATCGGACATAGGTGACTCGGTTCCCCTGGCCGGCGGCTATAGCTCGACCTGAAAAGGATTGCATGGCTCACAGAACGACGCCATGCGACCTAGTTGCCCACTATGGGTACCCATCTCGGGCGCCCGCGACACGCTGCCGCAGGCCCTGAGGGGCTTGGGGAGGGCGCGGGGTTCAGCCCTTCGAGGGGCTCCAGTCCGGCGGGGCCAGCTCGAAACCCTCGAAGCGGAAACCCGGTGCGACCGTGCAGCCGACCAGGGTCCAGGCGCCCAGGCTGACGGCGGTCTGCCACCACAGCGTCGGCACCACCACCTGCGGCCGGCAGCCGGCGCGAAGGTCCGGACCCAGGACGTAGGCCTTGGCGCCCTGGCCGTCGGGCGGCGACAGGGTGATCGAGATCGGCGCGCCGGCGTACCAGTGCCAGGTCTCGACCGCGTCGACCCGGTGCCAGGCCGACATCTGCTCGGCTTCCAGCAGGTAGTAGATGCAGGTCGAATGGGCGCGACCGTCAGGACCCGGCGCGTCCTCGAAGGTGCGCGCGTACCAGCCGCCTTCCGGATGCGGCTGCATGTCCAGCAGCCGGATGATTTCCTTGGCGCCCAGGTCGCCGGCGACACCCTTCTCGATCACGCTGTTCATCCCTTGAAGCTGTCCTTGGCGGCCCGGATCTCGGCGAAGGCCTGGGCGGGCGTCGGCGCGTCCGGCCGCAGCAGCGGGGCGCGCAGGAACGGATTGGTCGCCTTCTCGGCGGCGATGGTGGTCGGCACCGTCGGCTCGCCGCGCTCGCGGGCGGCGAAGATGGCTTCCGAGCGCGCCTTCAGCGCCGGATCGCTGTCGACCGACAAGGCGAAGCGGGCGTTCGAGGCGGTGTATTCGTGGGCGCAGTAGACGGTGGTGGCGTCGGGCAGGTCGGTGATTCGCGTCAGCGAGTCCCACATCTGCTCGGGCGTGCCCTCGAACAGGCGGCCGCAACCCAGGGCGAACAGGGTGTCGCCGACGAAGGCGATGGCGTCCTCGGCGTCGTGATAGGCGATGTGGCCCAGGGTGTGGCCGCCGCTGTCGATCACCTCGAACCGAGTCTCGCCCAGCAGGACGACGTCGCCGCCGCGCACGACGCGGTCCAGCGGCGCAATGCGGGTGACCTCGGCCGGGCCGGCGATCGTCGCGCCGGTGGCCTTCTTGATCGCCTCGTTGCCGCCGGCGTGGTCGGGGTGCCAGTGGGTGTTGAGGATCAGGTCCAGGCTCCAGCCCAGCGTTTCCAGCTCGGCCAGGATCGCGTCGGCGTCCGGCGTGTCGATGGTCGCGACCTTGCCGGTGGCCTCGTCGCGGACGAGGAAGCCGTAGTTGTCGGACAGGCAGGGGAACTGGTGAACGGTCAGGGCCATGGCGCTTGCTCTATCGCGCCGACGCGGGCGCGAATACAAGGATGGGCTTGAGAACCGGGAGAAACAATGCGCCGCGACGTGCTCGATCTCAGGGCCTTCTACGCCGCCCCGCTGGGGCGCGCGGCGCGCACCATGCTGACGCGCAAGGTGGCCGAGGCCTGGGGCGACACCCGCGACCTGGACGTCCTGGGCGTCGGCTACGCCACGCCGTTTCTGGACGCGGCCCGCAGCAACGCCCGCCGGGTTGTGGCGGCCATGCCCGCCCAACAGGGCGTCGAGGTCTGGCCGCACGGCGGCCGCAACCACGCCTGCCTGGTCGAAGAGACCGCTTTGCCGCTGCCCAACGCCCTGTTCGACCGGGTGCTGGCGGTCCATGCGCTGGAGGAGGCCGACGACCCGGCCGCCCTGCTGTCCGAGATCGGCCGGGTGATGGCGCCCATGGGCCGGCTGATCGTCGCCGTGGCCTCGCGCGACGGCGTCTGGGCCGGGGCCGAGGGCACGCCGTTCGGCCATGGCCGCCCCTACAGCCGCAGCCAGCTGGAAAGCCTGATCCGCGAGGCCGATCTGGAGCCGGCCGGCTGGACGCGGGCGCTCTATGTGCCGCCGATGGGGGCGATGTCCGGCTGGGCCGAGGGGTTCGAGCAGGTGGGCGCGCGGCTGTGGCCGCGCTTCGCCGGCGTGATCCTGATGGAGGCCGTCAAGCAGACCTTCGCGGTCAAGCCGAGGGGGCACCGCGCCCGCGCCCGGGTCTTCGCGCCCGGCGTGCTTCTGCCCAGCCCGGCGGGGCCGGCGCCTGCGCGCCACGACGGCGGACGGCCCGTCCCGGGTCATCCGGCGCCCGTTCATCAGGCGCCGAGCCGTAACCCAGTCCAATCTTACTTGGAGCGAAGCGCGCGGACGCCTAGCTTGGAGTCGTAACAACCGTTTGCTCGTAGGAGCCGCGCCATGAAGATGATCGTCGCCGTGATTAAGCCGAGCCGCCTCGATGCGGTGCTCGAAGCGGTCACCGAGGCGGGGGCGTCGGGCCTGACGGTCACCGAGGTCCGCGGCTATGGCCGGCAGAAGGGCAAGACCGAGGTCTATCGCGGCGCCGAGTACGAGGTGAAGCTGCTGCCGAAGGTCAAGCTGGAGATCGCCGTTCCGACCGACGTGCTGGAGCCTGTCATCGAGGCTCTGCAGCGCACCGCCAACACCGGCAAGATCGGCGACGGCAAGGTCTTCGTCATGGACCTGGAGCAGGCCCTGCGCATCCGCACGGGCGAACGCGACGCCGCGGCGATCGCGGGCTAGCCGTCGAGTTCGCGCAGGTCGCGACCGCGGGTCTCGGCGCCGAACCGCGCCGTCAGCAAGGCGGCCAGGGCCAGGGGCGAGATGATCGCCAGGGCGGCGACCTTCAGCGGCGGCACGGCGGCCAGGATGCCCAGGCCCTGGGCGATCAGGCCGCCCGACTTGCTGCAGGCGGCGATCCAGCCCGTGGCCCGGCCGCGCACCGCCAGGGGATAGCTCTCGGCGGCATAGGGCAGCAGGATGGCCAGCAGGCCGTTGGTGCCGATGATCATCAGGGCCACGGGCAGGATCGGGCTGGCGCCGTTCTCGACCGACAGCACGCCGGCCACGCCGATGGCGCTGACCACCATCGTGGCGACCAGCGACCACTTGGTGCTCCAGCGGCTGTAGAGGAACGCGCAGACGAACACGGTCGGGAAGGCGATCAGGGCCGACTTGGCCAGGAGCTGGCTGGAGACGCCCATGCTGTAGCCCTTGGCCACCAGCTCGGCCGGCAGCCAGAGCAGCAGGCCGAAATTGACCAGTCCCCAAGCCACGGCGGCGATGCTGAGCGCGACGGTCATGCCGGCGTAGCGGCGCTCGATCGGCGGCGCGGTCAGGACGTGATGGTGGTCGGCGGCCTCCGCCGGGGTCTCGTCACGCTCGCGCACCACCGAGCCGAAGCGCTTCATGATCGCGTGGGCCGCGTCCAGCCTTCCGATGCTCATCAGGAACTTGGCCGACTCCGGGATCGCGCCGGAGAGGGCGATCAGGATCAGGCCCGTCGGCAGGTTCAGGAACCACATGATCCGCCAGCCGAACTGCGGCTGCAGCAGCGCCGACAGGCTGGACGAGGCCAGGTAGCCGCCCACCGCGCCCAGGCCGCCGACCAGCACCAGGCTCCAGCCGCGATGCTTCGACGGCATGGTTTCGGCCAGCAGGGCGTAGACCACGGGCAGCAGGCCGCCGGCGGCCGCGCCCATCATGAAGCACATGCCGACGTTCCACCAGAAATCGGGCATGGCGCCGCAGATCGAGGTGCCGACGAACATCACCGCCGACAGCAGGATCGACGCGCGGCGACCGAAGATGTCGGCCAGCACGCCCCAGACGATCGAGCCGGCCACCGTGCCGGTCAGGGCCGCGAACGGCAGCCAGGCGACCAGGGCCTTGCCGACCCCGTACTCCTTGATCATGCCCGGCACGACGAAGCCCAGGCTGGCGGGCTTCATCACGTCGATGACCAGCGCTACGACCAGGGTCAGCATCAGCCCCCAATGCGCGGGCGACAGCGGCGCGTCCTCGGGCGGGGTGATGTCGACGGTGTGATGGTCGTGGACGTGGTCGGCGCGACGCGGCAGCAGGCCCCAGCCGGCGATGGCGCAGCCGGGCGGGATCATCAGCATGCCGACCAGCATCCCGGTGTCCATCGGCATGCCCGCCAACCGGTAGCCGATGTTCGCGCCCATCAGGTACATCGGCACGTGCAGCACGACGCCGGCCGTCACCACCAGGCAGCCCAGCCAGAAGGCCCAGAGCCGTCGCCGGTCGGCGAGCACATGCGGAACCTTGGGCGGATCGAGGGCGGTCATCGTGGCTCCGGGGCGGTTAGGCTCTCTTTGTGGAGGACGTGATCCCCAAGCGGAGCCATAACACGGGTCCGCGCGTTGTCGAATCTCACGGCGTCCAGGGCGACATGCTTCCAGCCTCTTCCGTCTTCCGACCGGGCTATAATTGCTGGCGGGTCGAGTCCGCCGATCGCGTGGCGCTGTTCATCGACAACGACGAGGCGTTCGACGCGCTCAAACCGCTGATCCTGTCGGCCAAGAAGTCGATCTGGATCCTGGCCTGGGTGTTCGATCCCCTGACCCGCCTCGACCCGGACCGTGTGAAGAAGAGCCGCGATCCCACCCACGCCGACCGCATCGGACTGATCCTGCGGCGCCAGGCGGCGCTGAATCCGGCGCTGGATGTGCGGGTGCTGACCTGGGACATGCCGTTCCCGATCGCCGCCTCGCAGCTGTTTGGACCCCATCGCGGCGCGGCGTTCTTCGCGGGCTCGCGCGTGAAGTATCGCCTCGACGCCACCCTGCCGGCCAGCGCCTGTCATCATCAGAAGGCTGTGATCATCGACGGCGTCACGGCCTTCGTCAGCGGCGGCGACATCGGCGTCGACCGCTGGGACGACACCCGGCACCTGGACAACAATCCCCTGCGCCGCCTGCCGACCGGCCGCCACTACCCGGCCCGGCACGAGGTCTCGATGCTGGTCGACGGCCGGGCTGGCGAGGCGATGGCCGACCTCTTCATGGATCGCTGGCGCGCCTCGGGCGGCGAGCCGGTCGAGCGTCCGGAGCGGCCCGACGAGACGCCATGGCCGGACTACCTGCTGCCCGACTTGCGCCGCCTGCCGATCGCGGTGGCCCGCACCTCGGCCGCCTGGCAGGGCCGGCCGGAGATCACCGAGTGCATGCTGCTGCACCTCTCGGCCGTTCGGCGCGCCAAGCGGCTGATCTATCTGGAGAACCAGTACCTGACCTCGCCGATCATCGTCGAAGCCCTGGCCGAGCGCCTGGCCGAACCCGACGGTCCCGAGGTGGTCACGGTCGGTCCGGCCCGCAGTCCCAGCTATTTCGACCAGATGACCATGGACAGCGCCCGCACCGCAGCGATCAACCGCCTGCGCGCGGTCGACGTCCACAAGCGGTTCTCGGCCTTCTCGGCCCATACGCCCGGCGGCGGGCCGATCATCGTCCACTCCAAGGTGGCGATCATGGACGACTGGATGCTGCGGATCGGCAGCGCCAATCTCAACAACCGTTCGATCGGCCTGGACAGCGAGTGCGACCTGGCGTTCGAGGCGCACAACGACACCGAACGCGAGACGATCCGCGCCTTCCTGGGCCGCCTGGTCGGCCACTTCATCGACCGCTCGACCGCCGACGTCCTTGAAGCGATGGAGCGCGAGGGCGGCCTGGCCGCGGCGATCAACGCGCTGGACGTCAAGGGCGGCCCGCCCCGGCGGCTGCAGCCGGTGCCGGTCCGCAAACTCTCGGGCCCGCAGAAGTTCATCGCCGACTGGAGCCTGGGCGACGCCATCTCGCCCGACGACGCCTGGCGGCCCTGGGGCCGGCGCTCGCGCCTGAAGCGCGATCTCGTCCGGCTTACCGAGCCGCCGCCGGAGCCTCCGGAACATCTTCAGCCGTGATGCCCAGCTCGACCACCAGCGGCAGGTGGTCGGAGGCCAGGCGGGCGCGTCCGTCATAGGGCGAGCTGACGCTGCGCGTTTCCAGGCCCTTGGTCAGGAACACGTGGTCGATGCGCATGAACGGGAAGCTGGACGGGAAGGTCGCCGTCGCCGGATGCGGCCAGGTCGGACTGGGCGCCTGGGCGTCGCGCAAAGCCGTGCGCAGCATCCGATAGGTGGCCGAATAGGGCGTGGCGTTGAAGTCGCCCAGCACGACGCCGGGCGCGACCCAGCCGTCGGCTCCCATCCAGTCGGGACCCAGCAGGGCGGCGGCCTGGCGCTTCTGCTCCTGGGGCACGAGGCCCAGGTGGGTGTTGATGATCTGGACCTTGGTCCCGCCGACATCGACCTCGATCCACAACGCCCCGCGCGGCTCCAGGCCCGGCACGCGCTTGTAGAGCGGCAGGCCCCTGGCCTTGATGCGGCGTTCGGGCAGGGCGGTCAGGATGGCGTCGCCGTAGAGCTCTTCCTCGACCGTCATGGCCGGATGGAAGTGAAAGCTCATCTTCAAGAGTTCGGCGAGGCGGTGGGCCTGGTCGACGCCCTTGGTGCGGCGGCGGCGGACATCCAGTTCCTGCAGGGCCACGACATCCGGCTTTTCAGCCGCGATGACTTCCGCCACCCGCTCGACATCGAGCGCGCGGTCCGTGCCCACGCAGCGGTGGACGTTGTAGGTCATGAGACGAAGCGTCTTCATCCGTCGAAGAGATCGCCCGAAGCCGTCGGAAGTTCCTTGGACGGCGCCACGCCGTTACGGCTGAGCATGAAGAGGCAGGTCTCGGACCGCCAGTTCTCCAGCGCGCCGGCCGGGTTCATCGGCCGCGCTGGACCTTGTCCCGCGAAGGCCGCGCTGGCGTCGACGCGCAGGTTCAGGTCCGCCGTCAGAGCCATGAAGTCGGCCAGCGTGCAGAGGTGGATGTTCGGCGTCGACCACCAGGGCAGGGGCAGGGCCTTGGTCTCGGGCATCCGGCCGCGGCTCAAGAGCGACCAGCGCACGCGCCAGTGGCCGAAGTTCGGGAACGAGACGATGGCCCGGTCGGCGATGCGCAGCAGCTCGTCCAGCACATGGCGCGGGTTGCGCGTCGCCTGCAGGGTCTGGGACAGCACGGCATAGTCGAACGAGCGGTCGGGGAAGTGGTCGAGGTCCAGGTCCGCATCGCCCTGCACCACCGACAGGCCGCGCGCCATGCAGGCCGCCACGCCCGAGGCGCTGAGCTCCAGCCCGCGCGCGTCGACCTGCTTTTCGTGGCTCAAGAGGTCCAGCAGCACGCCCTCGCCGCAGCCGACGTCCAGCACGCGCGAGCCGGGCCGCACGAGGCGCAGGATCTCACGAAAGTCCTCGCGGATGACGGCGTTGGTCAAATCAGCCCCCGGTCGCGCTCGGCCGAGGCCAGGAAGCCTTCCAGGGCCGCGTCCATGACGGGCTCGTCCAGCAGGAAGGCGTCGTGGCCCTTGTCGCTCTCGATCTCAGCGAAGGCCGCGCGGGCGCCGGCGGCGGTCAGGGCGCGCACGACGTGGCGGTTCTCGGCGGTGGGGTACAGCCAGTCGCTGGAGAAGCTGAGCACGCAGAACCGCACGTGGCGGGCGCGGGTGAAGGCCTTGGCCAGCACCCCGCCGTGGCTGGCGGCGATGTCGAAATAGTCCATGGCCCGCGTGATGTAGAGATAGCTGTTGGCGTCGAACCGGTCGACGAAGCTGGACCCCTGGTGGCGCAGGTAGCTCTCGACCTGGAAGTCGGCGTCGAAGCCCCACGACAGGCCGTCGCGTTGCAGCTCGCGGCCGAACTTCCTCTGCAGGGCGGGCTCGGACAGATAGGTGATGTGCGCGGCCATCCGCGCCACGGCCAGGCCCTTCTCGGGCCGCACGCCGTGGTCGGCATAGGCGCCGCCGCGCCAGTCCGGATCGGCCATGATCGCCTGGCGCCCCACCTCGTGGAACGCGATGTTCTGGGCCGAGTGCCTGGAGGCGGACGCCAGGATCACGGCGCTGGCCATCCGCTCGGGATAGTCCACCGCCCACTGCTGAACCTGCATGCCGCCCATCGAGCCGCCGACCACGGCGAACAGGGTGTCGACGCCCAGGGCGGTGACCAGCATGGCTTGCGCGCGAACCATGTCGGCGATGGTGATCACCGGGAACGACAGGCCGTACGGCTTGCCCGTGGCCGGGTTGGTCGAGGCCGGGCCGGTCGAGCCCATGCAGCCGCCGATCACGTTCGAGCAGATGATGAAGTGCCGCGCCGGATCCAGCGGCTTACCTGGACCCACCAGGCGCGGCCACCAGCCGGGCTTGCCCGTCACCGGGTGCGGCGAGGCCACGTACTGGTCCATGGTCAGCGCGTGGCAGATCAGGACGGCGTTGGACTTGTCGGCGTTGAGCTGGCCGTAGGTCTGATAGGCGACCTCCAGGCCTTCGATCATCCCGCCGGAATCGAGCCGCAGGGGTTCGTTCGCGGGAAACCGCCAGGTTCCCCCGCCGGACAGGACGGGTGTGAACAGATCGAGCGCAGCCATGTCGCCTTGGACCCCCTGGCGAAGAAGGTGTCAACCGCCGGCTTCCTGACCGAGCGACGTCCGGCTATGGAGGATGCCATGGAGCGACTGATCCTGATGCGCCACGGCAAGGCCGAGCGGCATGCCGCGAGCGGCGGCGACTTCGAGCGCGCCCTGGCCGACAGCGGCCGGGCCGACGCAGCCGTCATGGGCCGACTTCTGGCCATGACGGGGCTGGCGCCCGACCTGATGCTGGTCTCCTCGGCCCGCCGCACGCGCGAGACGGCCGAGCAGGTCTCGGCCAGCTTCCCCAAGGCGCGGGTCGAGCACCTGCGCGACCTCTATCACGCCGACCCCGAAGAGATCGTCCAGGCGATCGAGGACGTCGAGGGTTCGGCCGCGACGGTGATGGTGGTCGGCCACAATCCCGGCATGCACGAGCTGGCCCTGAACCTGGCTTTGCAGGGCGACGCCTCGCCGATCCACACCAACAAGCTGCGCGGGCGCTTTCCGACCTCGACCACGGTGGTGTTCGGCTGGGCGGGCGGCAAGCCGATGCTGGAACATCTTTTCTACGCGAACGAGAACGGCGGAGCCGGCGGCGAATGACCCTGATCTACAAGATCCTCTCCCGCGCCGAGTGGGACGCCGCCCAGGCCGCCGGCCAGTTCGACGGCTCGGCCGTCGATCACCAGGACGGTTTCATCCACCTTTCCGCAGCCGATCAGGCCCAGCAGACCGCGGCGCTCTATTTCAAGGGCCAGCCTGACCTCGTCCTGCTGGGCGTTGAGGCCGAAGGCCTGGGCGATGCGTTGAAGTGGGAGGCTTCGCGCGGCGGGGCGCTGTTTCCGCATCTCTTCCGCCCGCTTCTGGTCACCGAGGTCGTGACCGAGAACGGACTTTCGCTGGACGCCGACGGCATTCCGCAACTGGGCGACCATCTCGCATGAGCCTTCACGACGTCGCCGCCCGCGCCCTGCACGTCTTCGATCCCGAGGACGCGCACGGCTGGGCGATCCGCGGCCTGAAGTGGGGCCTGGGCCCGCGCGACAGCGGTCCGGACGATCCGATCCTGGCGGTGAAGATCGCGAGCCTGGAGCTGCCCAACTGCGTGGGCCTGGCCGCCGGCTTCGACAAGAACGCCGAGGTCCCCGACGCCATGCTGGCCGCCGGCTTCGGCTTCGTGGAGGCGGGCACGGTCACGCCCCTGGCCCAGGCCGGCAATCCGCGCCCGCGCCTGTTTCGCCTGACCGAGGACCAGGCGGTGATCAACCGCATGGGCTTCAATAATGGCGGTCTGGACCCGTTCGTGGCGCGGCTGAAGGCCCGCCAGGGAAAGGGCGGGATCGTCGGCGCCAATATCGGGGCCAACAAGGACGCCGGCGACCGCATCCAGGACTACGTCACCGGCCTGACGCGCCTGTGGGGCCTGTCGGACTATTTCACCGCCAACATCTCCTCGCCCAACACGCCGGGCCTGCGCGCCCTGCAGACCAAGGCGGCGCTGGAGGAATTGCTGGGTCGGCTTTCCGAGACACGCGAGGCGCTGAAGGTCGCCTCGGGCGCCGACTATCCGATCTTCCTGAAGGTCGCCCCCGACCTGGAGGACGGCGAGGTCGAGGCCATCGTCGAGACCGTGGTCGACGCCGGCCTGGACGCCATCATCGTCAGCAACACCACCATCGCTCGTCCTGAAACCCTGAAGTCGGCCCAGGCCGGCGAAGGCGGCGGCCTGTCCGGCGCGCCGCTGCTGGAACCCTCGACGCAGGTGCTGAAGCGCTTCCACGCCGCCGCCGGCGGGCGCGTGACCCTGATCGGCGCGGGCGGGATCGCTGACGGCGCAGGCGCCTACGCGAAGATCCGCGCCGGGGCCAGCGCCGTGCAGCTCTATTCGGCGCTGGTCTATGGCGGTCCGGGCCTCGTCACCCGCATCAAGCGCGACCTGGCCGCCCGCCTGCGCGCCGACGGCTTCACCGCCGTCGAGGACGCGGTCGGCGCGCCATGACCTCCGAACGCGCCCTGACCCTGCTGCGCCGCTTCGGACCGCTGGCGATCATCGTCATCCTGTTCGTCGCCGCCTTCGCCAGCGGACTGCCCGAGCACCTGTCGCTGGAAGAACTACGTGCGCGGGGCGCCGAGCTGCAGGCCTATGCCCGCACCCATCCTGTGCTGTGCGTCCTGATCTATCTGGCGATCTACATCAGCTCGGTGGCGATCTCGCTGCCGGGCGCGCTGATCCTGTCGCTGACCGCCGGCTTCCTGTTCGGGCCGCTGGGCGGGATGGCGGCCGTCACCGGCGCGTCAGGCGGCTCGACCGTGACCTATCTGGTCGTGCGCACCGCCTTTGGCGACATGCTGCGCAGGAAGCCCGACGCCTTCATGGCCCGGGTGGCCGAGGGCCTGCGCAAGGACGCCTTCAACTATCTGCTGACCCTGCGCCTGATTCCCGCCTTCCCGCTGCTGGTGGTCAATGTCGCGGCCGGGATCGCCAATATTCCGGTGCGGACCTTCGTGCTGGCCTCGGTGCTGGGCATGATCCCCAGCTCGTTCGTCTATGCCGGGATCGGCGCCGGACTTGGCCATATCTTCGCTCAAGGCGGTCCCGTGACCATCGGCACCCTCTTGTCGCCACGGATCTATATTCCAATCATCGGCATGGGCGTTCTGGCCTTTCTGCCGCCGTTGTGGCGCCATTGGCGTACGAGGCGCGAGGCCGCGCCCCTGGACGAGAAGTAGCCGCGACTGATGGCCGAGACGGCGCCACCGCCGGAGACTGAGACCGCCCCGCTCCGGAAACGATTTCCGTGGCCCGGCGGCCTGTCGGCGCGCCTGCTGCTGTTCACCGCCATCGTCGTCACCTTCGGCGGCCTGCTGGTCCTGCCGCCCACCTTGGCGGCCTATGAGGAGCAATGGCTGCTGGACCGCGTGCGCTCGGGCGAACTGGCCTCGACCATCGCCGAGTCCGATCCGAACCTGCGGGTCAGCGACGCCGTCGCCAACCAGATGTTCGACCAGGCCGGCGCCGTCACCGTCGCGGTGCAGGCCGAGGGCGCCCGGCGCCTGGTCCTGCCGCCCAAGCAGCCGTTCAAGACGCCCTATCTGGTCGATCTGCGCCGCCAGAACCCCGGCTCGTGGCTGGCCGCGCCGTTCTTCACCCTGACCAGCCCGCCCGGCAGCATGGTCCGCGTGATGGCCGAGCCGCGCTTCCGAAAGGCCGAGTTCGTCGAGGTCGTGCTGCCCGACTCGCCGCTGAAGGCCCAGCTGGTCGGCTATCTCTGGAAGCTGACCGGGGTGATCATCTTCGTGGCGGGCCTGGCGGGGCTGTTCGTCTACGCCTTCCTGAACATCTTCCTGGTCCGGCCGATGCAGCGCATCACGCGCGCCATGGAGGCCTTCCGCGGCGATCCCGACGATCCGGCCGCCCGCATCGCCGTCTCCAAGCGCCGCGACGAGATCGGCCGCGCCGAGGCGGAACTCGATCGCATGCAGGCCGACCTGCTGGCCGCCCTGGCCTCCAAGGCGCGTCTGGCGGCCCTGGGCGAGGCGGTGGCCAAGATCAATCACGACCTGCGCAACATGCTGACCAGCGCCCAGATGGCCTCCGACCGTTTGGCCGCCTTGGGTGATCCCAAGGTGGCCCAGGCGCTGCCGCGTCTCGAGCGCGCCCTGGATCGCGCCATCACCCTGGCGTCGGACGTCATGGCCTACGGCAAGTCCAAGGAGCCCGAGCCCGTGGTGCGCGTCATCCCGCTGCGCCCGGCCCTGGACATGGCCGCCGAGGACGCCGGCCTGACGCCCCAGGGCGTGGGCCTGGAGACCGTAATCAGGCCGCGCGAGCAGGTGTCTGCCGATCCGGACCAGCTGCACCGCATTCTCACGAACCTGCTGCGCAACGCCCGCGAAGCCATCGAAGGCGCGCCGGATCGTGGCGGCAAGGGCAAGGTCTTCGTCGAGCTGCGCCGGGCCGAGGGCTTGAGCATCCTGCGCCTGTCGGACGACGGTCCCGGCGTTCCCGAACGGGCGCGCGCCAACCTCTTCCAGCCCTTCGTCGGCTCGGTGCGTCGCGGCGGCACCGGCCTGGGCCTGGCCATCGCCCGCGAGCTGGCGCAGGGTCACGGCGGCGATCTGGTCCTGGTCGAGACCGGTCCTGGCGGTTCGGTGTTCGACCTGACCCTGGCCGGCGTTCCCGAACCGCTGCCCGAGACCCCGTCCGACGCCGACGCTTCGGCGAGCTAGAGGAGGCGCCTATGGCCACGACCTGGACCATCGCGGTGAAGATCGGCGCCTCGCCCGCCGGCGCGCCGATCCACGAGGTCACGCTCGAGGCGCCCGATATCCCGACCGCCCTGCGTCGCCTGGCGGCGATGGTCGAGGTGCAGGAAGCGTCCGACGCCGAATTGCTGGTGGATGGCCAGGAGGAGGTCTTCTCCCGCGCCCGAGGTCGAGACGGGCCTGGAAGAACACCAGGCCCGCACCTAGCCGAAGGGGCCGTTACAGCCCCTTGGCCACGCCCTCGCGGCGGGGGTCCGCGCCGCCTTCCAGGATGCCGCCCTTGCGGACGATCACCCCGTGCAGGCCCGAGCCCTCGATCTGGCCGGTCTTCACGCCGACGCCGCGCGCGTTGAGCGCCGCCAGCATGTCGGGACCGAACAGGTCCGCATCGCCCGAATAGGTGTCGCCGCGCGCCACCAGGTTTGGCAGCGACACCGCCTGCTGCATGTTCAGGCCCCAGTCGAACACGCCGACCATGGCCTTGAGGTTATAGGACAGGATGGCGTTGCCGCCGGGCGAGCCCAGGGCGGCGACGAACTTGCCCGTCTTCTTGTCCAGCACGATGACCGGGGCCATCGACGAGCGCGGCCGCTTGCCCGCCGCCACGGCGTTGGCCGCCGGCGCGCCGTCCTTCTCGACCGGCGCGAACGAGAAGTCGGTCATCTGGTTGTTGAGGAAGAAGCCGTTCACCATCCGGCCGTTGCCGAAGATGCTCTCGACCGTGGTGGTCATCGAGACGACGTTGCCCTGCGGATCGACGATGACGAGATGGGTGGTGCCGCCCGGCTCCTTGGTGGCGTCGACGCCGACCTTGGGCGCGCCGGCCGGATGGCCGAAGGGCGGGGCTTCGCCGGCCGTGGGCGTAATCAGCTTGGCGCGCTCGGCGACATATTTCGGGTCCAGCAGGCCGGCGACCGGCACGGTGACGAACGAAGGATCGCCCACATAGCGGTCGCGGTCGGCGTACATCACCCGCTCGGCCTGGGCCAGCAGCGTCCAGGCCACCGGATCGGTCGGCCCGCGCTTTGCGATGTCGGTGTGCTCCAGCATCTGCAAGGCCTGCAGCAGGCCCACGCCGCTGGACTGCGGATTGGGCACGCAGACGGTGTAGGTCTTCCACGGCTTGCACAGGGCGGCGGCCGAGCGCGGCTTGTAGGTCTTCAGGTCCTCCAGGCTGATGCTGCCGGGCAGGTCGCCCTGGTGGACGCGGTCGACGATGGCCTGGGCGATCGGGCCTTCATACAGCGCCGAAGGACCCTCGGCCGCCAGACGGCGCAGGGTTTCGGCATAGGCCGGGTTCTTCAGCACGTCGCCGGCCTGGTAGCGGGTCCCGTCGGCCTTGGTGAAGTACTTGATCGCGTCCGGCGTCCCGCCCTGCGGGATGCGCGGATTGTTGATCATGCCGGCCAGGCGCGGGCTGACTACAAAGCCGTCGGCGGCCAGTTTCTCGGCGTCCTTGAACAGGACCTTCCAGGCGATCTTGCCGTGTTCCTTCTGGGCCTGGGCCAGCATGCCCACCGCGCCGGGCACGCCGGTCGAGCGGCCTGACATCAGGCCAACCAGGAAGGGCAGCGGCTTGCCATCGGGTCCCAGGAACATGTCCGGCCCCGCGCCGCTGGGCGCCTTCTCGCGGCCGTCATAGGCGGTCACCTTGCCGGTCTTGGCGTCGTAGAACACCAGGAACGAACCGCCGCCCAGACCCGAGCTCTGCGGCTCGACCAGGCCCAGCACCGCCTGGATCGCCACGGCCGCGTCGACCGCGCTGCCGCCTTCGCGCAGCACCCGCAGGCCGGCCTGCACCGCCAGCGGATTGGCGGCGGCGACCATGCCCTTCGACAGGGGTGAGGTGGAGACCGGCTTGGGCTTGGGCATGCCCAGCGGAATCGATTCCGCGTGCGCCGCGATCGGCGCGGCCGCCAGCTGGACGCAGGCGGCGAGAGCGAGCAGGGAGGGCGACCAGATACGACGCATGCGGATCCTCTTGACCAACGCGAAGGCCAGCCTGCCCGCCGACCCGAGAGCCGTTCATGGACACCAAACCTGCCGCGCTGTCACGCCCAGATCCTCTGGGAGCGCCCTCAATCACCGCCGCTGAACCCAGACGCAGCAGGCCCGCGCACGCCATCGAACGCCGGTGCGCGAAACTTTTCGAGATTTCCGAAAAACCGGGCTTGCGTTCCCGGAAGGGACGGGCTACTTCCCCCGCCTCGCCGAAAGGCAGTGCGCGCCCGTAGCTCAGCTGGATAGAGCATCAGACTACGAATCTGAGGGTCGGACGTTCGAATCGTTCCGGGCGCGCCATTTTCTCCAATA
>OUNM010446112.1_pt1 | contig 20586 bp, 17 predicted proteins | sample 1769961 | NCBI WGS metagenome assembly OUNM01 (sample SAMEA3914820, study PRJEB12502) | metagenome | biome: forest; material: soil | place: USA | collected 2012-03-12 | depth 0.3 m
CTGCTGGGCGATGCAGTTGCGGTTGAGGCAGCGCACGACGGCGTCGCCTTCGCGGCGCTCGACCTTGCTTTCGCAGACTGGGCAATGATTAGGGATCTTGAACTTCCGTTCTTTGCCCGTCCTGACGTCGGTGATGACCTTGACGATCTCGGGAATCACGTCGCCGGCGCGCTGGATCACCACCCGGTCGCCGATGCGGATGTCCTTGCGGTCGATCTCGTCCTGATTATGGAGCGTCGCGCGGCGGACGGTCGCGCCGCCGATTCGCACGGCCGAGACGATGGCCACTGGCGTGAGCGCACCGGTGCGGCCTACCTGCACGATGATGTCCTCGATCGTGGTGGTCTCCTGGCGCGGAGGGTACTTGAACGCGATCATGCCGCGCGGGCTGCGCGAGATATAACCGGCGTGGTCGACGTCGGTCATCCGGTTGCACTTGACGACGATCCCGTCGATTTCGAACGGGAGCTTTTCGCGCTGGCTTTCGATTTCACGGTAGAACTTGAGTACGGGCTCGGCGCCCTTGCACACGCGCTTCCACTTGGAGGTCGGAAACCCCCATTTCTCGAGCTGCTCCTCGTACTCGTCGAGCTTGCGAGGCTCGTAGCCGCGGGTCGCGCCCAAGCCGTAAAAGAAAGCGGTGAGAGGCCGGGAAGCCGTGATCGAGGAGTCGAGCTGGCGAAGCGATCCGGCGGCGGCGTTGCGCGGATTGGCGAAAAGCTTCTGGCCCTTCTTCTCCTGCTCTTTGTTGATCTTATCGAAGGCCGCGATCGGGAGGATCACCTCGCCGCGGATCTCGATGAGCTCAGGCGGCTTGGGCGTATTGAGCCGCAGCGGTATGGATCGGATCGTGCGGACGTTCTGCGTGACGTCTTCGCCCGTCTCGCCGTCGCCGCGCGTGGCGGCCGACTTGAGCAGGCCCTTTTCGTAAGTCAGGTTGATCGAGAGGCCGTCGAACTTGAGCTCGGCGAAGTACTCGATGTCCTCGCCTTCGGGGCGGTCGAGCACGCGGTGAAGGCGCTCGTCGAAGTCGACGAACTCCTGTTCGGCCAGCGCGTTGGCCAGCGAGAGCATCGGCACGCCATGCTTGATCTTGGCGAACTGAGACGCCGCTTTGCCGCTCACTCGAAGCGTGGGTGAGTCGCTGAGCCTCAGGTCAGGATGCTTCTCTTCGAGGCCTTGAAGCTCGCGGTAGAGCGCATCGTAAGCGGAGTCGGAGACCTCAGGGTCGTCCAGCACGTAGTATCGGAAATCATGGTGATGGATGAGGGCGGTGAGCTCGCGAATGCGTTCCGCGGCTTGCTTGGAGTTCATTTATAGCCTCCTTTCGCTTCGCGAAAGGTTTACGCCCGGACTCCCGGGCGGGCCGCCCTTGTGGCGGCCTGGGGTCTATTCATTTTTCAGAAGTAATACAACAACGAGGGACAGAAGGTAATGACCTTCTGCGATAACGTGGCGCCTGAGCCGAACTCGGCGCCGTTGGATTGGATGCTCAGCCCCGCGCGGATCGTGACCCGCCGGGTATAACGGTAATAGCCGCCGATGTAGAAGAACCCGTCCGATGCGCTCGAGACCGAGCCGGAGAGCTCGGAGCTCTCGCTCGCGCCCGAGAAGAGGCCGAAGTTGAGGTCCAGTATGCCGCCCCAGTTTTCGTAAACGGGGATGTCCGCGCCGATCCCCACAAAGAGGGACTTGAAGGATATGGCGGTCAGGCTTTCGGCGCTGCTCTGGGCGGCGATCGTCGAGGTCGAGGCGACGTTGGGCAGATTGTACGAGTAGGTGTGGTAACCGAGCTTGACCCAGCCTTTGGGACCGAAGAAGTCATTGGTCAGCAAATAAGAGTAGCCCGCGTCGATCCTGAAGGAGGTCGCGTTGCCGCTCAAGTCGGCTTCTCCCAGGCTAGGCTGGCCTGTGCGCGTGTCCTTTTGCGAATAGCCGATCACGCCGTAGCGAAGCGCGAGGTCGGCGAAGAGATTGCGATTGAGCCAGATCTGGCCCTCGGCGTCCCCGCCGATGTGCGAGCCGCTGCCCGAGTAGGCGTAGGTTCCGCCGGTCGAGGACTTGTCGCGCGAGAAGCCGCCGAGCGAAAGGCCGCCGGCGACGTAGCCGAGCTTGGGCAGCTCTTCCATGGGTTCTTTGTCTTCTTCGCGGACCTTTTCGACGGGCGCGACTTTGGGGATGACCTGAGTGATCTTCTGGTCACGCGTGATCTTGCGGTTGGGTTCCTCGTCGATGACGTGGGCGAAGGCGATGGACTCCTCGACCTGGTCGACCTCGAGCTTGCCGGTCGGCGTCAGGCGCCAGCCGACTACTGAATGGAGAAGCGGATGCTCTTTGACCTCGTCGATCGTGGCGACGGCAAGCGTGTCGCCGCGTTTGAGATCGAGGTTGGCGCCGATGTTGACGGTGACGGCGTTGCCGTCGCGGCCCGTGATGCTCGCGACGTAGGGGACCTTGTCGATGAGGCGCTGGAGCGCCTTCATGAGCTGGGCGTGAAGGTCAGCCATTCCTTCGGAGTTATTGAGATCCTTCAGGACGAAGCGCTCGTCGGCGAGAAGCCGCATATTGGGCGCGAGAAGCCAGTCGATCTTGAATTCGTACTGGGGCCCTTCCTTGGTGATCTTGGTGCGGATCAGCGTTTCGACCCGAGCCGCGCGCGCGACTTGAGCGAGGATCTGCGGATCGTCGATGAGCTTCTTGTAGGAAAGCTTGGAGTTCGAGAGGATCTGATCGGACTTGGAGATTTCCTGAAGGACGAATCGGCTCTGGTGGGCGAAGTAGTCGCGATACGCGCCGGTCACGTACTCGGCGAAGAGCCCGTCGACGTTGTCCCAGGCTTTGAGGATGCCCACGCTCGGAAGCGAGTAGCGACGGTCGAGCTCGCTATTGGCGCGCGCGGGGGCGGCTGTCATCGCGCCGATTGCAAGAGACAGCGCGAATGAGAGGACGGAGCGGATTCGTCTACAGCGGCGATTGAGGCGGATGCGAAATTCCTTCTTCGTAGAGCGCGATCAGCGTCTTGAGCTCACCGATTTCTTCGCGAGCTTTCTTGAGATCTCGTTCGAGCGAGGAGATCCGATCCGACGATGCGCCGGTCGCGGCGGCAGCCGAGGGCTGCTCCACCGGTTTGGCCACGGGCTCCGAGTGACCGATGAGATACCGCCCCTTTTCGATGCGGTATTCGATCTTGCCGGCCTTGATGTACCGACGCAGCGTCGAAAGACTGACGCCGGTCTGCACTGCATACTCCATCAGCGGAATCCAATAGCGTGAAATAACAGCTCCTTATTAAAGACGCGGATCGCCCTATAGTAGATTGTATTTCCTTAAGTTTTTAATTCAAGTAGTCTTAATCGGTATGTTCAGTCCGCGGACCAAGGTCGGTCCCAAGCGAAAGATCGGCTTTGTCTGCAGCGGAGGCGGTGCCAAAGCCGGAGCGTTTCACTTAGGAGTGGCGCTCGCTCTACAAGAGCACGGGTTTAAGTTTTATGGGGGCCTCGTGCCACCGTCGGGGCCTGCCAGGGCCCCAGGCCCCATGGAAATCTCCACTTACGTCGGCTCGAGCGCCGGCTCGATGATCACGGCGCTTCTTGCCGCCGGCTATTCTCTGGATAACATCTTCAACTCGTTCCTGGGTCGAAAACCCGCCGAGCCGATCGATCCGGCTGATATCACGCCCAAGATCCTGCCCAAGCTGACCTATCAGAAGATGTTCAAGCTCAGGCCGGGCCTGGCGCGCGAGCAGATCAGCCAGCTGACGACCTTCCGCAAGATTTTCTCCAACATGCTCGAGGGCAATCTCGAGGCGCTTCTTCAGTTCAAATGGGTCAAGGCGACGGGAATGTTCTCGACGGCCGGCATCGAACAGTACCTTCGCGAGGAGGTCCTGCTCTCGAACCGCTTTCAGGATTACCTGGCGGACCTGTTCATCGTGGGAACGCAACTCAATCATTCGCGCAAGGTCGTCTTCGGCAAGTACAACTACCAGCCGCCTCCGCATGACCTGACTTGCGAGTACGACAACGACGTGCCGATCTCGGATGCGTGCGCGGCCAGCACCGCGCTTCCGGTGATTTTCGCGCCGTATCCGATCAAGCACCAGAACGGCAGCGAGATCTTTTACATCGACGGCGAGATCCGCGACACCCTCTCGACCCACGTCGCGATCGACGCGGGCGCCGACCTGGTGTTCGCGAGCTACACGCACCAGCCGTATCACCTCTATCGCGAGATCGGCTCGCTGACCGACCATGGCCTTCCTGCCATCGCGATCCAGTCGATCTACCTGGTCATCGAGCAGAAGATCAACCAGCACATCCATAACAAGCAGACCCAGCGCAACGCCATCAATGCCGTCGCCGACTACTGCAAGTCGAGCGGGCTCTCGGATGAGCACCGCAAACGGATCCTTCAGATCCTCGAGAACGAGCTTCATCACCGAACGGACGTCGACACGATCTACATCCACCCGAGCCCGTCGGACGCGCAGATGTTCTTCATCGAGCACTTCAGCCTCTCGCCCGCGCGCATGGCCGAAATCGTCAAGAGCGGCTTCCGCTCGGCGATCGACGTGCTCAAGCGCTACGAGTTCGCTGATCGCGCGGTGACTCCGGCGATCGGGACGACAGGGTCTGGAAGAGCGGTTTAATCAAGCCCTACGCTGCCAGCGCCTTGCGCGGCAGATTCACCTTGGTCGCGAGCCGCGTGAGCTTGAGCCCGCGGATGAGGAGATAGGTGACGTCGATCTCCCACCACTTTCGTCCGTGGGCTGCGCAGGAGGGCTCGGCGTGGTGATTATTGTGCCAGCCCTCGCCCGCCGCGAGGATCGCTACCCACCAGCTGTTGCGGGAGTTGTCCGGCGTATCGAAGTTGCGGTAGCCGAAGCAGTGAGTGACCGAGTTCACGCACCAGGTGATGTGAAGCATGAGGGTCACGCGCATGAATCCGCCCCAGAGGACCCAGGACCAGCCGCCAAACCAGTACAAAACGGGCAACGCGGCGAACGCGATCGGAAGATGGCATTTGTGCAGAAAGAGATAGAACTTCTGCTTGGCCAGGTCGGGAGCGTATCGGCATAGACTCTCGAAGCTGGCCTCCGGGCCTGGCTTGTAGAGGAGATGTCCCATGTGGACATAGAAGAAGCCTCGCCTCGAGTTATGCGGATCGTTCTCGGTGTCGGAGTATTGGTGATGCCGCCGGTGGCCCGCGACCCAGGCGAGAGGCGATCCCTGCCCGGAGAGCGCGCCGATGGTTGCCAACGTATACTCGAGCCAGCGGGGCACCTGCAGAGCGCGATGAGTGAGCATGCGGTGATAGGCGAGATTTACGCCGATCGGGCTGATCGTGAACAGGAGCGCGAGGCAGACTCCCAATGCCGACCAGGAGAAGAAGGGGATAGCGGCGAGCGCCCCCAAATGGACGAAGGCCAGCCAGAATACAGCCACAGGGTCGATCTTTTTCAAAACAAATGCCTCTACTCAGCAAACGCTCATGAGTGAGGCGCGAGCATTGAGTGAAGCGAGACTATCGATTTGGACGAGCGCGCGCCACGTCACCAGGGCGCGAGCGGCGTCCTGCGGCCTTTGGCTGTAAGTCTTGTGTAAAGGGTGGGCCGGAGCGTCCGGCCGACGGAGTGAGGGGCCTTTTATGGCCGCTTCCCGCCTCGTGGTAGGATGGAGCCATGAACCCAGTCATCGTTGATGTCCGAGAAGCCGGAGAGTATCGAGCCGAGCACATCGCGGGCTCCATCCATGTTCCGCTGAGTGAATTCGGCCTCAAGGCGCCGGCACTGCTGGCCGCGCTCGCGGATCGCGATGTCACGCTCATGTGCCTCGGCGGAAAGCGCGCAGGGCTCGCGCTTCAAGAAGCGCGGGGATTCGGAACCTCTGCGCGGCTTGCTGTCTACGAGGGCGGCCTCACGGCTTGGAAGCTGGCGGGCAAGCCTACTGTTGCGAGCGCGAAGGTTCCTCTTCCGATCATGCGTCAGGTCCAGATCGTGGCGGGTCTGATGATCCTCACATCGGTTGCGCTCGCGACCCAGATCGCCCCGGCCTGGATCGGGCTAGCCGCCTTTGTCGGCCTAGGATTGACGTTCGCTGGTTTGACTGGTTTTTGTGGGATGGCCGAACTGCTATCCAAAATGCCTTGGAATCGTTGATTACCGGGCGCCGAATGGGCTTGTCGCCCAGGAAGCGGCTGAGATAAAATTGATCGGTGACTAAAGCCGCGGTTTCTATCTTGGTTGGATATCTTTTATTCTCACCGGTCGCCGCATGGACGGATTCGAAGATCGAGACGGACTTGCAGGTGGATTACGATCCCTCTCAGTTCGAGCTGACTGTCGATTCGTCGCATTGCGGCGATAAAGAGCCTTACATCAATGTCTCAGCGATGCCTAAACCCGGCGCGACGGCGCAGTTCATGGTTGTAGCGACAGGCTCTTCGCAAAACTATAACACCTGCACGCCTACCCCCCCCTACAAAGCGGTTCCAACGAAAGAGATCAAGAAACCCGTCGTGCTTGCCACTAATTCAATTTCTGATTCGAGTCAGTGTGTTGCGAAGGCACGCCTTTTGACTGCGAATATCAATTCGGCCAGGCAAAACAACAGTCCGATCAAATTTCACCGTCAGATCTATGTTGTTGAAGGGGAGAAAGGAAGAAAGGGCGCAGCCTGGGTTGATGGTCAATCTCAGCCCTTTGCTCCCGCTGGTACCGCACCCGGCCCCGGTCAGCCCGGCGCCACACCAGCCAAAAATTAATATTCGCACTCGGTAAAATGCCTTGGAATCGTTGAGGTTTTAGTCCAAGCGAAAAGGGGCTTGCACAATATAACGCATCGCGTTAAAAGCGCTCCATGTTTAGCCTATCCCCTGGTTCCCGACTTGTCGTGCTCTGCGCTCTCGCGCTCAATGTATCCAGTTCCGTAGCAGTCGCTGCTCAAACGTCGCGCTACGAGATCCGAAAGCTGACCCGCGCTTACACGGGCGGGTCGACTTCCGAAGCGGCCAATTGGGGCACCATGAAAGAAGCGCGAAAGAAACTTCTCAAATATCTAGGCGACAAAGACCTGGAGCCGGCCCCGCAAACGCGAAATGCCCTGAATCAGTTGGTCCTCGAAGCGGCTTCGGGAGGCGACAAGGAAGTGCTGAAAGCAGCGATGCGTTCGGCGAAACGATTGATCCAAGGGCAGGAAAACGTGATCGAGTTCTTGCGGTCGCAATACGAAGCTTCGAACTTCCAGGTCGTGATGGCTGCGCGAAAAGCGTTGATTAAACAGATCCAGGACCCCGAGCTTCCTCGCACCCGGCCTGTAACCACAGCCTTAGAGAAAGTGCTCAAAGCAGCCCAAGGTGGCCAAGACCGGGAGCTCATCGACCTCGTCGAGGATCGGCTGAGCTAACTTATTCGGCTCACCACTCCCGGCCGAAGCTCAGGCGATCGAAGACCTGGCGATCCGAGCGCGAGCGTAGGAGCTTGACGTACTCGCCGTGCGTCCAGCCGAGCGGCGTGGCCGAGGAGGTCGATTGCGCGGCCTGGGGCCCGCTTTCATACACCTGCTCTGGCAGCATGAAGCTCGGCGTCGCAAAGCTTTCCATCGCGACGAGGTAGGGATTCATCGCGGCATCGATTTCGGTGGGCGATTTGCCCTGCTCGACCGCCTTCTGGATCTCGTAATGGCCGCGTTCGCCCGAGAGGAATGGCCAGAGCATCCCCGGTTGCTCTTCGCCGGTGTTTTCGTTGTAGTTGTAGCGATCGCCGAGGTAGCGGTGGAAGCCCGGCCACTTGCCGTTGACGTCCGTCCGGATCGTCTGGTCATAGACGACGACCGAGTCGAGGATGTGGCGATCGAGCGCCGGGCGCACGCCGAAGCGCACGAGCTCGAGAAACCCGCCGTCGGTCACGTCCTTCTCGCGCCATTCGCCGCCGTGATTGGGCAGATAGAACTTGGTCTCGTCGTTGGGATCCCAGATCTGATCGGTGGTCCGGGCCGCTTCGATGCGGACGAAGTAACGACCGTTTCCATGACCGCCGGTCGTGGTGAACATCCAGGTGTCGAGGTTGTCGTTGGGCTTGTTGCTCCAGGCATCGGCCGTCGACGCATAGAGCCCGGCGCGCTTGGCGTCCTGGGACACCTGCGCGATCTCAGCCGCGGCGTAGAGCGCGGTGATCTCGGCTGCCACGGTCGAGGGAGAGACGCCCTGGGTCTCTTCCCAGCGCTCCATCGGCGACCAGGGGCCGAAGGCCTGGATGAAGTCAGAGGCGCGGCGAACCATGTCCCAGTAGGGAGCAAGCTCGATCTGGCCGGCCTTCCAAAGGCGATAGGTCAGGATGACGGGGACCGCGACCTCGTCCATCTGGAGCCCGGACCAGCAGGTTTCGCCGCTCGTCCAGACGTTCTGAGGAAATGAACCATCCTTGGCGCGGTGGCGCTGATTGCTGAAGTGCCATTCCCCATCATTGGGTCCGTACTGAATCGACTTGAGGAAGTTGAGGCTCGCGATCGCGCCTTTGGGATCGTCGACGGCCATGAAGCTCGTCGCCATCTGGTAAAGATCGCGCGGCCAGATCAGGTGGTAACCCACCGTCGGGCGATTGTTGGAGCAGCGTCCGCCCGGCTTGAACTCGGCGTTCCAGTCGAGCGAAGCCAGTCCCCATGGCACGGCCGGAGATGCCACGAACGCGCCGGGCTGGGTCTTGTCTTCCGACGACTTCATGATGGCGATCGAGGAGCGGAAGAGTTTTCCGCCGTCGTTGGACACGCCGCTCAGGTCGCGGATCGAGGCTTGGTAGGCTTGCCACTGCGCGGTGTACTTCTGAAGCAGGTTCGCGGTTCCGGCCCTGAGCGAGGATTGAGCGACCTGATAAGCTGAGTTGATGTCGCGCGCGAAACCTATGGCGATCTCGACGTCGGACGAGCCCGGCTCCGCCGGGATCTCGAGTTCGCCGGTCAGCACGACATCGCCGAAGTTGGCCTGCGTGTACGGAAGCGTGAGGCGCTTGTTCTTGTTGAGGTCCATCCAGCCGTCGTTCTCGACGGCGAACCCTGCCGAGGCAGCCCGAAGCGGCACGCTGAAGACGACGGCGTGCGCCTGGTCGCCCTGCCAGGCGAAGAGTCCGGCACCCGGGCCCTGCTTGCCGACGCTCGCGAGCCCGGAGTTTCCGAGCGGCGTATTCGCGACCGAAGGGTTGTGCAGGAGATAGAAATGCAATCCCTGGGTGTAACGGCTGATGCGCACGCGCTGCAGGACCGTGTCTCGATCCGGATCCGTGAAGATCACGCGTTCGATCTCGAAGCGGTGCTGCGGATCGCGATTGCGGATCCTGAAGGCGGGCACGCCCGGCTTGATCCACTCGACCGTGGTTTCGGAGTTCTTGCGTTCTTCGAAGAAGAAGCTAGAACCGTCCGTCACGAGAAACTGGCTATCGCGAATCTGCGGGTTGTCGATCGAGGGCCAGTAGGTCTCGGTCAGGACGCCTTGCGCGGCGGTGAACCACACTTTCGAGAGTGGTGCGGTTGAGGATGCGGCAGAGTAGCTGTTGTTCGAGTCATAGGCTTCGTACGCCGTACCGAAGGCTTGCTTGTTTCCGGAGGACCAGAGGCTCGGGCGGGTTTCTCCGTGAGGAGCTTCGTCGCTTGCGGCATGCGCAGGATTGAAGACGCCCATCATTGCGGCGCATACTGCGATGGATGTAATGCGGCCAAACTCCTTGGCAACTCCCATGTCAACCCCCAGAAAATTAGAATTTAATAATGGGTGTAAGAGAAATTAAGTCGGCCGTCAAACAGATAGAATTCAATCTTCAAGCCAAGCGACCGGAGCGCGGCTGTTTCTTGGGAAGGCGCGCGACGAATCTCGTGCGAGTGCTCGCGGTATCCAGAAAGAGTTGCCCATTGTGGCACTGCACGATGCCGCGCGAAAGACTCAGCCCCAGCCCGGTGCCGTAACCCACGGGCTTGGTCGTGAAAAACGGCTCGAAAATCTGCTCGCGGGCTTCCGCGGAGATTCCTGATCCGCTGTCGATCACCGCGAGCTCCACCTCGGTGGGGCTATCGAGGATTTCGATGCGCACCCAGCGGTCAGTGCTTCCGGTGTTTTCGTTCAGCGTGAGCGAGTCGAAGGAGTTGTTCAGGAGATTGAGAAGCACTTCGGAGATTTGGACGGGGCGGCATTCGATGCGCAGCTCGTCTTCCCGCGGCGGAAGAATCAACTCGATGTCCTGGCGCTCGAAACGCTGTTTACAGAAGGTAATCGTCTCCTCGAGAATCCGGTCGATCGCGACCGTCTCGAAATCATCGTTGGAGGCGTCTCGCGAGAACATGCGAAGTCCATCGATGATCTTGCTGATGCGATCGCAGATGTTCTGGATGCGCACCGCCGTCGTGAGGACGTTCTTGGGGTCGAGCTGATTCTTCTCCGCCTGGCGTTTGAGGACCGCGGCGCTCGCCAGGATCACCGAGAGCGGGTTGTTGATTTCGTGCGAGATCCCGCTGGCCATATGTCCCAGGGCAGTCATCTTGGAGTTATTGATGAGGGCCTGATGGCGATCTGTGAGCAGCTCTTCCGCCCGCTTTCGGTCGGTGGTGTCGAGCGAGAGGCCGATGACTCCGTCGATCGACCCGTCCGCGGTTCGGATCGGGAAATAGTGAGTCTCGAGAAAGACGCCCTGGATCCAGAAACGCGCCGTGCTGTTTTGGCCTGAAAGCGCGCACTTGAAGGCCTCGAGAGCCTCGCGATAGTCGCGCGCGAGGTCGTAGAAAGACTTGCCGACGTGCGTGCCGGGAGCCGCGCCGAAAGCTTCGAGGCTCTTGCCCATGTTGAGGGTCATGGTGCCGTTCTTATCGGTCGCGAATAGGATGACTGGGGCGCTTGAGAGGACGGAGAGGAGGACCGAAGTCAGCTCCAAACCAGCCTCCACACCCCCTGCGACTCGCAGTGGATCTCCATCTTGAGATCCTTGATCTTCTTTCGAAGATTGTAGAGGTGCACGTCGAGAGTCTTGTGGTGAACTTTGACATCCGCCCAGATCTCCGAAACCAGCTCGGCACGCGAGACTTTGTGGTCCTTGTTGCGGAGGAAGAGCTGCAGGATCTTCTGTTCTTTGAGCGTCAGATGCGCGAAGCGGCGGTCGTTGAGCGTCGCCTCCGTGATTGGAGTCGCGGATCCGGCGGAGGCTGCTGCTGCGGGAGCTGCGGCCGAAGCGGCGGGGTAATTCTGTTGAGTGCCCTTGCTGGACAAGATGCGCTCGGTCTTGACCATGAGCTCGCCCTTCTTGAAGGGCTTAGTGATGTAATCCAGCGCGCCCTCGTCGAAGCAGAGGCGGAGCGCTTCGAGCTCGTCGACCGAGGAGACGACGAGGAACGGGACATTGAGGACCTTCTTTTCGTCGGAAGCGAGAAGGTCGAGAAAGCTCCCATCCGGAAGCTTGATGTCAGCAATCACCAAGTCGGGGGACTCGCGTGTGCCGCGCAAGCTTGTGAGGAATTTTTCCAGGGTAGGAAAGAACGTCGTTTGATGAGCAGAAGCGAGAACTTCCTCATAAACGAATTGGCAGCCCGGGTCATCTTCGAGGATCCAGATCGCGCTCATAAGTGAGATAGTATCAGAGAGTATTCGGTTCCAGTAACCTCTGAATTTGGCACAAGCGATAGGGAACCTGAATATCGCTCAACCAGTCTTCTGACTAGGCGCAGCCCTAAGCTGCCAGTCATGATGGGATCAGAGGCTGCCCCCACCTTGTATGCGGTCATTCGCTCGAATTCCTCGGGTCCGAGGCCTGTTCCGTTGTCCCGGATGCTGATTTCAGCCTTTCCGTCGAAGGTGCGCTTGAGTTTAAGCGCGACGGTGGGGTCCGGAATCGCATGGGCGAGGAAGTTTTCGATGCTGTTCTTGTAAATATTATAGAGGATGTGGATGAGATCCGAGCGCGCCAGGGCCAGGGAGAGGGGCGAAAGCTCGGGTGAGAGCTCGAACCGCACTTCGGGATACTCGGTCTGTGAGAACTGGGTGCTCAGGAGCCTGAGCACGTAGCCGTGGGCCTGGCCGAAGATGACCTCGTTCTTGGTCGGGACGGGGTTCTTCAGGAACGCCTTGATCGAGTTGACCAGGTCGATTGCTCGGCTGGTGTTGGTGATCAGGTTATCCACGTATTTAGGAATGCGGGGGCCATCTGGGCGCTCCTTGATCTCGGTCGCGCAGAACTGGATCACATGCAGCGGAGTACTCAGGTCATGGGCGATCAGGCCCGAGATCTCGCCCAGTGCGCGAAAGCGGCTCTGCTCGATCTCGGTCAGATGCCAGCGCGCCGTCTCTTCCTCGCTTGCTTTGAGCCTCTGGACGAGGGCATTGAAGGTCCGCTCGAAGCGCGCGAGGAAATTGGACGAATGAAGCGCGATGGTGGCCTGGGGCCCGCCGTGGATATCGAGCGTCTCGAAGTGCCGGCTGATGACGGCCATGGCGTTGGTTAAATAGATGCGTCCCAGGCTCCAAATGCGCCAGGCGAGGGCAAGGCCGATGACGCCGATCCCGAGCAGGGTCGCTTCTTTCTGGGGGGCGGTCAGGCCCGAGCTCACCTGAAGGACGATGATCTGAAGAAAAAAGACCAGCCCGACGATGCCGAGCAGGGTGAGCTCCTGCCACTTGAGATAGTCGCCCTCGCGAGTCTCGGGGGGCGTGACTCGAAAGGCCTCGGACAGGTCGAAACGACCGTGAAACTCGGTGATCTTATTGGAGACGAACTGATGAAGCTCCAGGTAGATCGCTCCGTGGAAAAAGAGCATCAATATGAGGATATAGCCGGCGAGAAGCGCCAGCTGGCCGAGGAAAGGGATCGAGCGCTCCCACCAGAATAGGATGATCAGGCATCCCGGTAGGATCTTGAGGTAGTTGAACCAATAGCAATGCGCGGCCCGTTTTTTAGGAAACGCGGAGAGCTCCTCGAAAAGGGCGAGCTTCTCGGCGGCACCATAGGTCGCGATTTTCGCGAAATCAGGCTCTGGAAAGAACCGCGCTGCGCCCGGATTACAACGCAGAAAAAGTCGTTTCTCCAGAGGAAGCGCGATTGCGAGCGCCATCGTGTCAACAGCCAGCATGATCAAGAATTCACGGAGAGACGGCTTGAAGAGGATGAGGATCGACACTGTGCAGGCGACAATCTGCAGCAACCAGCTGAGGGGAGACATGAGATCCGTAAAACGCTTCAACGCTGTACCTCTAGTTGCACCAAGTCTATGTGAAACCTTTTCGGAACAAAATAGAATCTATAGTGTCGTTCAAGCTGGGTGAAAACGAGCGGTTAATTTTCTTAGGAGCTGTAAGTAGGAGGGGAGTGAAGCGAGGGATTTGAATGGTGGGTGGGGACGGAATCGAACCGCCGACACATGCCTTTTCAGGGCATTGCTCTACCGACTGAGCTACCCACCCGACTTTTCAAATGCGAGAGCTATGAGCTAAACGATCCGCTGCGAAAAGACAACTCTTTCGTTGTCGAGTTATTCGCGTTTTCCAACGGTCGCGTCAATTCCGAGAGGCGTACCATCTCGGATCACTTTCATCGTAATTCGCTGGCCAGGCTTGAGGTTTCGAAGGACAGACATGAAATCCTCGAGTCGCTCAATGGGGGAGTCATCGATCCCCTTGAGCAGGTCTCCTGCTTTGACCCCGGCCTTCTCGGCGGGGCTTCCGGTGCGGACATCGGCGATTTTCACGCCCTTTGGCTTCTTGTCCTCGCTGAGTCCCATCGTCGAGTAGTCAGGTACGGTGCCCAGGTAGGCGCCCGAGCCTCCGCCACCGTGCCCCTGTTCGCCCGTGGAGTGAAAGAGCGAAGCGAGCTTGGGGGGCGTGCGAGATTTGATGAACTGGAAGGGCTTGGCGGGAGTGAGCGCCTCTTTGGCGGCGGCAAGAACGATGTCGATCGTCTGAGTCGCGCCCGTGGCGTTGATCTTCTCGGCCGTGTCGCTCGTCTGGTGGTGATCCGCGTGCGATCCCGTGAAGAAGAAGAGGACGGGCACCTTCTGCTGGTAGAAAGACATCATGTCGCTCGGCCCGTAACCGTCGCCGCCAAAGGTGCAATCGAGGTTCTGCGCCTCGCAGCTGGCCTTGAGGACCGGATTCCACTCGCGAGCCGAGTCGCTGCCGATGATGTTGAGGTGGTTGGCGACCATGCGGCCGATCATGTCGAGATTGAGCATCGCCTTGAGGTGAAAGCCATTTTTCTTGAAAGTCTCGGCGAGCTGGCTGGAGCCGACGATCCCGGCCTCTTCGCCCGTGAAGGCGGCGAAAAGAAGGCAGGAGTCCTTCGGGGTCGCGTCTGGCGAGACAAGCGCGCGCGCGGTTTCAAGGACGCCGGCGACGCCCGACGCGTTGTCGTCGGCACCCGCATAGGGCACCTGCTTGCCGTCCTTGTTGCGCATTCCGAGATGGTCGAGGTGCGCTCCGATGAGCACGGCCGGAGTTTGGGGGTTTTCGCAGCCCCATTTTCCGACCAGGTTATTGCCCCTCTTTCCTTTCACGTCGACCGGCTGGCGAAAGCTTTCGCCGAAGAATGGCTTGAGTCCGAGCGACTTGAACTGGCCCTCGACCCAGTCTTCGGCCTTGGCCAGGCCCGCCGAGCCGGGAGCGCGGCCTTCCATCTCGGGAGCCGAGAGCGTGGCGACGCTTTCGAAGAAGCGATCCGCGGTCGTCGGAATCAGGTTCGCGGCCGGAATCTGCGCAGGGTTCACCCAATCGGCGACGAAGACGTTGGTTTCGTGCGCTTCGCGGGCGTTGCGATTGGAGGAGAAGGCGACGCGCTTTCCGTCCGGGGAAAAGAGCGGGAAGCTCTCGAAGGTGTCCGAGAAGGTCACGCGCTCAAGGCCCGTGCCGTTGACGTTGATCTTGTAAATATCGAATTTGCGACCGCGCGGATCGCGCGGATTGGAGGCGAAAAGCACGGCCTGGTTGTCCGGCGTGAAGCTCGGCGCGAAGCTCGCCGCGCCTACTCGCGTGAGCTGACGGGCGTGGCTGCCGTCGGCATCGGCGACCCAGATCTCAAGCTTGCCGGGGCGCACGAGATGCTTCTTGAGAAGCGCTTTGTACTCCTTGAGCTCTTTGCCGGGCTTGAAGCGCGAGGCGCGCCAGACGAGCTTGGAGCAGTCTTGCGAGAAGAAGGCGCCGCCGTCGTAGCCAGGCGTGTTCGTGATGCGCTTGACGTCCTTCAGCGCGCCCATCGAGTCGAGTTTGCCGACATAGAGCTCGAGATCGCCGTCGCGATCGCTCGTGAAGACGACGCTGCCGTTCTTGCAGATGGTGGCTTCGGCATTGTATGCCGTCGGCGCGCCGGGTTCGATCGCGAACGTATTGGTGTCGCGCTCGGCGGCGTTGGCGGCGTTGGCGGCGTCAGCCGGTGAGCTGTAGATCTGGTAGCTGTTGAAGATCGGCCAGACGTAACCCTTGCTCATGTCCGGGTTGGGAGGGCAGGCGTCGCCGGATTTGTAGGTGCTCGCGTAAATGATGCGGGAGTTGTCGGGCGTGTAATACGAGCAGGTCGTGCGGCCCTTGCCGTTGGAGATCTGCGTGACATCGGTTCCGTCGGAATTCATCCGGAAGATCTGATCGCAGGCAGGGTCGGGATGGGTGGCGCCGCCCTTGTGCTGATACGAAAGATGTTTGCCGTCGAAGGACCAGTAGGCCTCGGCGTTGGTTCCGCCGGCGGTCAGCTGGCGCATGTTCTTGAAGTGCACTTCGCCCGGCTGAATGAGCTCCGCGCCGCCGCTCTTGTCGGGAGTGGGGTGAGCGCAGGAAACGAATGCGGAAACGACGGACGCGAGCGCCAGCGGCTTGAACCAGGTGGATTTCATGATCCATCGGTTCTAACTGAGCGATCCGGGCGTGAAAAGCCTTATCCGCTCGGCGGCGCCGGTAGCGAAGCGCCTTCGCCGGCGTCTATCGGACTGGGCCGGCTCGGCTCGGACTGCTGCGAAGGTTGCTGGGCGGCAGGCTGCTGCTCAGGCGCTTTCGGCGCGGGCTGACCTGCAGCCGCGGCATCGAGCTCGGCGAGGATCTTCTCGAGCTCGGCGATCGTATGGATGCGGTAATCGTAGGCGCGCGCGTGCTTGCGCACGATCTCCTCGACGAGGTGGATCCGGCGGACGAGAGGGTGCATCTGATCCGAAGGAACCAGATCAAAAGCTTCGTCGGCGGGAGCCGGCGCAAGTTTCGCGGCCACAGCCTTCTGGGTCGGGACGATGCCCGGCTGCTGCTGTTTTTCGCGCGGAAGCTCGCGAGAACGAACGACGGGCGCGGCCTTAGGCGCGGCGGCGGATTTGATCGGCGCCTTGCGCTTGAGTTTGACGATCTGATCGGGGTTCAGCGGCCGCGGTGGAGGCAGGTTGTCGACCTCCTCTTCGGTGGCCTCATAAATTTCGTGAGCACCGGCATGCGGTGCAGGCGCAGGCTTGGGTTTGCGCACGCTGGCTTGCGTGACGGACGAGGCTGCCCAGAGGGTGAGTGCGACAGTAATGAGTACGAGGTTCCGCTTCACGAGATCTCCCTTATTAGGAATCGGATTTCGGGAGAGTGTGTCAGGTCTGACACTGGATCTCCAGCCCCTAACTTAGCAGAAGTGGATCAATATAGTCAACAATCGACGAAAAAGCTAAGTCTCTGTAATCATTACAGAACTAAATGAGTCAAATACTTTTTGACACCATGCGTCTTTCCTGCCACACTGAGTGAGTAGAGCTGGTCCCGTACTCGTTGCAAATCTGTACGGGACACCTGTTGCGGGGTGTCGCAGGGCCGGTAGGGCCGTTGCGATGCTTCTTAAAAGCGGAGTGGATTATGTCGAGTTTCATTCGCCTGATTTTAGCTTTTTGCCTAGGTGTGAGTGTTGGAGTCGGCTGTACTCTCAAGCAGCACCAACCCGCCAAGGCCTCCGAAGACGTCACCACAGCCACCTCGCAAATCGTTCCCCCAAAAGACGCTAAGACCGAGAAGCCGAAAGAGGACGAAGATGCCGACGCCGGTGCTCAGCCGGCTCCCGCGACGAAACCTCCGGTTACGGCTCCCCAAGGTCCTAAGACTGAGGCTCCTCCGGCGCCGCCTGCGGATCAGGTGATTCAGGTGACTCAGGATGTCCGCCATGTGACTTTGCCTATCGATGCGAAGGCACCCGCGTTTCAACCGGATCCCGCGCAAGTCCAGGATCCTCGCGATGCCGAAGACGCGAGACTTCGCGCAGAGGCGGATCGCCGCGAGGAAGACCCGCGCGAGAAGCAGGATCGCGCGGACCAGGCCGCGGCCACTGCTGCCCGTTCGGCGAGTTCCGGTGGAGGCGGCGGAAGCGCGCCCATGAACTACCCAGCCCCCTCCTCGCAGGAGCTGACCTACATCGAAGGTCTCACCGTCGAGGGCAGCGAGCCTCCGGTTCGCCTTTATACGCATGAAGAGGCCGTCGCAAAGGCGGATGAGCTGATCAACGCGGGCGTCGAGTACGCCCGGTTCATGGGCCTTCACGCGTTCTTGCTCTCTGTCGAAGACCATCCGTTGCGTGACAAGGCCGCCGTCGACAAGGCGATCGAACTGAGCCGCAGCGGCTTCGATCAGGGCGGCATCCGCGCGACCTACGACTTCCTGAACGAATTGGTCGATCCGAGCTCGAACCAGAAGCTTCAGCCGCCCGCGCAGTCGCTCGACATGGCCATCAACCTCGTCAAGAACTCCTACTTCGATCTCGAGACGCTTCGGACCACGTTCGCCGAGATCTCGCATGACGGGTCGGTGAACATGCAGGCGCTCCACCAGTCGTTCATGCAGCTGGGTCTCAATCCGAACGGAGCTTGATCCGGATGAGTCGCATGGGCATTCTGCAGATCGTTTTGATCATGGGATTCGCTCATGGCGCGAGCGCACAGGATTTCCACCCGGTTGGGTCGCGGCGGGTAGACGGTCCTAAGTACTTCGCTGTACCCCAACATCATTCCGGGAGACCTCACGAGTGGAATCCGCCGGAATGGATGTCTCCTGGTTTAGCTGACCTCATGGTCAGGAGAATTTCGACCGAACGAGTTAGTGAGCTGAACGAACTCGCGGACCAGCTTCTTAGGCTTACTCCCTCGGAACAGGTGAGTGAGATCCTGAGGTTGGGTGACATGTCTAAAACGGAAAGTGGATTTACGGCGCTCGAGCTGACTTATCTCGAGCTTGTGGTCAATAACCAGCTGCCGGGCGTCGTGCGTGGGGCCCAAGAGGGCGTGGTCTTTCTGAAGCGGTCCCCAGACGCGGAGTAACTACTTCGTGTAGCGGCAGTCCGGCTCGCGTGAGCACTCCGAAGGCTCGGGATCATTGTCGAGGCAGCGCTGGACGGCCTGATCGGCTGCCGCTTTCTTGTCCTTGAGGTTGTCGGACCAGTAGTCGCGCTTCGTCGGGGGGCAGGGCCGCGGGTCAGGATTAGGGCTCGGGTTGGGGCAGCTCGTGGGGATTTCCCAGCTTCCGGTGGTCACGCATTGCCAGGTGTTCTTGGGGGCGGGTGCCATGGCAAGCGATTGGGTGATCGAAGCCGAAAGAAGAAACAACGTCGTCGTGAGTTTCATCGGTGGTCTCCTGCTTCGAGAGATACGGCCGAATCGCTTGCGACGCCAGCTTATTCAAGCGGCAGGCGGAAGCAGAATTTCGCGCCGGGTCTCGCGTCCGAGGCGTACCAGAGCTCGCCGCCATGGGCCGCGATGATACCTTTGGCAATGAAGAGTCCCAGACCCGAGCCCAGGTGCGCGGTCTCTCCCGCCTGCCAGTTTCTCTCGAAGAGCTTGGGGACATTCTGGGGATCGATGCCTGGGCCCGAATCTCGAACGCAGGCGACCGCACCGGTTTCGGTCAGCTCGACATGAACGCGAATCATGCCATGAGGCGGCGTGAACTTGATGGCGTTTCCGATGAGGTTGGCAAAGACGCGGCGGATCTGGTTCTCGTCGATCAAGACGAGGCGCTCCTGCGTGTTGTCTCCTGCGGGCCGCTGATCCAGTCGCAAATCGATCGACTTGTTTTGAGCGAGGGGCTGAGACGCATCCACGACTCTTGTCGCGACGGCTCTGAGATCTCCGGGCCGCATATTGACCGTGAGCTTGCCGTTCTGGATACGAGACGAATCCACGAGGTCTTCGATCATGCGGTCGAGTTGAGTGATGGATTCGGAGAACTTTTTGGCCACGGTCAGCGCGACCTGGTCCTTTCCGGCCTGAATCTGCTGCTGGATCAACTCGCTCTGGAGCGCGAGAGCCTGGACCGGTTGCCTCAGGTCGTGCGCGATCGTGGCCAGAAGGCGTTCGCGGTCATGCACGGCGGTGGCGGCGCGTTTCTCGCTTTCGATCGTGTCGAGGAGGGCCTTTGAGAGCAGGCTCGAGATCCGCGTCGTGATGAAGATCACGAGGAGCGTGAAGCTGAAGAACTCGTAGCTGCTCCCGCCCGTGAAGATCGACCCGGTCGGCTGGAAATAGTGAAAGTCCACCGAAAACGCCGCGGTGATGCCAGCGATGAACCCCGGTCCCGTTCCGAAAAAGAAGGCGCTCAGCGCGGCGAGGCCGACATAGAGCACGGCGAAGAGGATCGCGGACTCTCCTTCGATCTTGTACGACAAGAAAAACAGGATGAACTGCGGTATCAGCGCCAATAGGTAGCGCTTCCAGCCTAACCCCGAAAGTTTGCGCGTCCAGCCCGGGATTTGACTCGTAAGACTACCTCCGTTTGGCCTTCTTGGGGGGATTCTTGATCTCCGCCTGCGCGGCCGCGAGGCGGGCGATCGGCACGCGGTACGGAGAGCAGCTCACGTAATCGAGCCCGAGCTTCTGGCAAAGCTCGACGCTGGAGGGTTCGCCACCGTGCTCGCCGCAGATGCCGAGCTTGAGGTCGGGCCGCGTCTGGCGGCCTTCGCGGATCGAAAACTCCATGAGGCGCGCGACGCCGTGCGGGTCGAGCGTCGCGAACGGGTCCTTTTCGTAGATCTTGGCGTCCATGTAGTCCTTGAGGAACATGCCCGAGTCGTCGCGCGAGAGGCCGTAGGTCGTCTGCGTAAGGTCGTTGGTGCCGAAGCTGAAGAACTCGCCGTATTTGGCGATCTCGGCCGCCGTGAGCGCCGCGCGGGGGAGCTCGATCATCGTGCCGATGAGGTAGCGCATGCCTTTGATTTTAGACTCGGCGATGACGGCGTCGGCTTCTTCGCGGCAGTAATCGCCGACGAACTTGAGCTCGCGCCAGTCGCCGACGAGCGGAATCATGATCTCGGGCACGATCTTGAAGCCTTCGTTGCGCGCGAGCTCGCAGGCAGCTTCCATGATCGCCCGCACCTGCGTGCGATAGATCTCCGGAAAGCTCACGCCGAGGCGGCAGCCGCGGTGCCCGAGCATCGGGTTGAACTCGTGCAGGCTCTCGGCTTTGCGCTTGAGACGGTCGAAGGGGACTCCGATCTTGGAGGCCAGCTCGTGAAGCTCGGCGTCCTTGTGCGGAATGAACTCGTGAAGAGGCGGGTCGAGCAGGCGGATCGTCACCGGCAAGCCCTTCATCTCGCGGAAGAGGCCCATGAAGTCGCTCTTCTGCATCGGCAGGATCTTGGCC
>OUNM010271636.1_pt1 | contig 20574 bp, 15 predicted proteins | sample 1769961 | NCBI WGS metagenome assembly OUNM01 (sample SAMEA3914820, study PRJEB12502) | metagenome | biome: forest; material: soil | place: USA | collected 2012-03-12 | depth 0.3 m
AAGGGCGCCATCGAAGACTATTTCGACCATCAGCTCGAGCTCGAGGCGCAACTGACCGCCAAGGGCAAGACCGCCATTCTGGATGAGCTGCTGAGCGAACTGCCGCAGGCCGGCCAGATGAGCTTCGTGCGCCAGATGCAGCCGCATGGCCTCGGCCATGCCGTGTGGTGCGCGCGCGACATCATCGGCGACGAACCCTTCGCTGTCCTTCTGCCGGACATGGTGATGGACGCGAATATCCCGGCGCTCAAGCAGGCGATCGACGCCCAGACGCAAGTCGGCGGCAATATCATCGTCGTCGAGCCCGTACCGCACGACCAGACCCACCAGTACGGTGTCGTGGCGCTGGATGGACAATCCGGCCGTCTCAACAGGATGACCGGCATGGTCGAAAAGCCTGCCAAGGGCACGGCCCCGTCGAACCTGATCGTGTCGGGGCGCTATATCCTGCAGCCCGAGATCTTCGCGCTTCTGGCCGACCAGGAACGCGGCGCCGGCGGCGAGATTCAGCTGACCGACGCCATGGCGCGCCTGATGACCACCCAGACCTTCCACGCCCTCGAATATGACGGCGTCACCTACGACTGCGGCGACAAGATCGGCCTCCTGCGCGCCAATGTCGCCCTGGCCCTGAAACACCCGCAACTTGGCCCAGCCGCCAGGGATGCGCTTTCTCCCTTTTTTAAATAACCCATTTTGTAAGCGAAGGACGATAGATGACACTGCTGCCCAAGGTTGGCGCCAAGCCGAATTCCTATGATTACGAAACCAACGCCGTGGTCGCGCCGACAGGCTTCCGCGAATACGATGCGCGTTGGCTGTTCGGCGACGATCTCAACTATCTCGGCGTCCAGGCGCTGGGCCTCGGCCTCGGCACCTACATCCAGGAACGCGGCGTCAAGCCGCGCGTCGTCACGGGCCACGATTTCCGTTCCTATTCGATCAACATCAAGAACGCGCTGATCCTCGGCCTGATCCAGGCCGGCTGCGAAGTCCTCGATATCGGCCTGTGTCTGTCGCCGATCGCCTATTTCGGCCAGTTCGACCTCGACGCGCCGTGCGTCGCCATGGTCACGGCTTCGCACAACGAAAACGGCTGGACCGGCGTCAAGATGGGCTGCCAGGCGCCGCTGACCTTCGGTCCCGACGAGATCGGCCGCCTGAAGGAAATCGTGCTGTCGGGCCAGGGCGTCGAACGCCCCGGCGGCTCGGTCAAGCTGATCGAAGGCGTGCAGCAGCGCTACATGGACGACATCTCGTCCAAGGTCCACGTCAAACGGCCGCTGAAGGTCGTCTGCGCCTGCGGCAACGGCACGGCCGGTGCCTTCGCGCCCCAGACCCTGCGCGCCATGGGCGTCGAGGTCATCGAGATGGATACGCACCTCGACAACACCTTCCCCAAGTACAATCCGAACCCCGAAGACCATCACATGCTGATGGAAATGGCCAAGGTCGTGAAGGAAACGGGCGCGGACCTGGCACTGGGCTTCGACGGCGACGGCGACCGCTGCGGCGTGGTCGACGACACGGGCCAGGAAATCTTCGCCGACAAGATCGGCCTGATGCTGGCCCGCGACCTGTCGGAACAGTACAAGGACGCGACCTTCGTCGTCGACGTGAAGTCGACCGGCCTCTACGCCACCGACGAGGTTTTGAAAAAGAACGGCGCCACGACCGTCTACTGGAAGACGGGCCACTCCTACATCAAGCGCAAGACTTCCGAACTGAAGGCCCTGGCCGGTTTCGAAAAGTCGGGCCACTTCTTCTTCAACAATCCGCTCGGCCGCGGCTATGACGACGGCCTGGTCGCCGCGTCGTGGATCCTGGCCATGCTCGACCGCAACGCGGGCAAGAAACTGTCGGAACTGAAGGACGCCCTGCCGGTCGCCTATACCTCCCTGACCATGTCGCCCCACTGCGGCGACCTGGTGAAGTACGAGGTTCTGGAGCGCATCGTGAAGGAGTATGAGGACCTCTACAAGGCCGGCGGCGAAATCCTCGGCCGCAAGATCAAGGAAGTCATCACGGTCAACGGAGCGCGCGTCCACCTCGACGACGGCTCGTGGGTGCTGGTGCGCGCCTCGTCGAACAAGCCGGAACTGGTCGTCGTCGTCGAAAGCCTCCGTTCGGAAGACGACATGCGCGACCTTTTCCGCAACGAGGTCAAGCCGCGCCTGGCCAAGTATCCAGAAATCGGTTCGTACAACCAGGAAATCTGATTTGGATTTTCCGGGGAGGGTAAATCGGAGGCGTTCATGCTAAGTCGCATCGCATGACGATGAAACGCCCGCGCGGACGCCCCGCCCACCCCGACCTTCTGACGCCCGCCGAATGGCGGGTCGTCGAAGGCGTGCGCCACGGCATGAGCAATCGTGACATCGCGCAGCGCCGCGGCATCAGTCTCGATGCCGTCAAATACCACCTCGTCAATGCCTGTCAGAAACTGGGCCTGAACGGCCGCGCCGAGCTCCGCCACTGGACGGGCGTGGCGCGGCATACGGCCCTCTTTGCCAAGGCCTCCCTTACCAAGGAACGACGCATGCCGGAACCCCTGTCTCTTGGCCCACTGGGCCAGATTTCCCGCACCGTCAAGGATATCGCCGCAGCGAGGACCTGGTACACCGAAGTGCTGGGCCTGACGCACCTCTATTCGTTTGGCGATCTCGCCTTCTTCGACTGCGGTGGCGTCAGACTTTTCCTGTCGCAGGGCGAAAGCGACGGGCAGTCGATCCTCTATTTCCGCGTCCCCGACGTCCAGGCCGCCCACGCCGAATTGGCAGCGCGCGGCGCGGTCTTTGTCGGCGCCCCGCACATGATACACAAACACGCAGACGGCACAGAGGAATGGATGGCCTTCTTCAACGACAATGACGGCCGGCTATTGGCGATCATGGCGCAGGTTACGCCCTAACGGCACATGTGATAGAGCACGATGCCGCTGGTGGTGGCGACGTTCAAGCTGTCGAAGCCGCCGTGCATGTCGATGCGCACGGTCTGGCACGCCGCCATCAGGTCCGGCCGCAAGCCCGGCCCTTCGGCGCCGAACAGGAAGGCCGAGCGCGGCGCGGGCCGCAACGCATCCAGCGTCGTCTTACCGGACGGACTCAGCGCATAGGCCGTCAGGTCGTGCCCCCGGAATGTCGCGGCCAGATCATCGACACGATAATGCGGGACCTTGAGCACGCCGCCCACGCTCACCCGAATGGCCTTACGATACAGCGGATCGCAGCATTCGCCGTCGAGGACGACGGCATCGACGCCGAAGGCCGCGGCATTGCGCATCAGCCCGCCCATATTGTCGGTATTGGCAATCGCCGACAGCGCCAGCACACGCAGCTTCGGCTTGGTCAGAACATCGGTGAGACTCCCTTTCGGGACGTATCGCCCGAGCGCCAGATAGCCGCGATGGATCGGAAATCCCGCCACGGCATCCATGACGTCCTGCGCTACGACATAGACGGGAACGTCTTCCGAAAGTCTGGAAATATCCAGCGTTTTCAAGCGCTCAGACGTCGTTAGCACACTGATGCAAACGCAGATTTCGGAAGCGAACAAGCGCTCCAGCACCACCTTGCCCTCGGCCATGAACAGTCCGTCGCGCCCGGTCAGGTCGCGGTCCTTGACGTCGCGGTATAGCTCGAGGCGCGGATCGGCGGGATCCAGGATTTCGATCATCGGCATGGCGCTGCTTACCCCGCGCATTTCCCGGCGTCACGGACAAAATATCGCGAGCCTCCACGGCCCCGCTTGCCGGGGCGCCGCGCTTCAGGCATATTGTGATCACAAATTCACGACACTCTTCCGGTGCCCCTGATTTTCGGGGCTGGCCGTCGACAATGGAGCCTTGGATTGGGGTCCCGCCGGTGTCATGATCGTCAAACAACCAATCCGGCAGACGATTCCCATGTCGCACGACAGTCTCAAGTCTTCGCTGAAAGCCCAGATGAAATCCAAGGCCAAACGTAAGAAAGCCTTTTCGAAACGCGGCGTCAGCGGCGTCGACGACGCGCGCGAATGGTTGGCCAGCCAGGGCATAGAAGAGATCGAATGCATCGTGCCGGACCTGGCCGGCGTGGCGCGCGGCAAGATCATGCCTGCCAAGAAGTTCCTCAATTCGCCCTATATGAACCTGCCGCTGGCCATCTTCTACCAGACGATCACCGGCGACTATCCCGACCTGGAAGGCGTGGTCGGCACGGTGCAGTCCGATACCGACATCTTCCTCAGGCCCGATTTCAACACGCTTTCGGTCGTGCCGTGGGCACACGATCCGACCGCCCAGGTCATCCACGACGCCTTCCATCCCGACGGCCGGCCGGTCGAGGAAAGCCCGCGCCAGGTCCTGCGCCGCGTGCTCGGCTATTACGAGGCCAAGGGGTGGGAGCCGGTCATCGCGCCCGAGCTCGAATTCTACCTCGTCGAAAAGAATATCGACCCCGACTACCCGCTGAAACCGCCGATCGGCCGGTCGGGCCGCCCCGAAACCGGCCGCCAGGGCTATTCGATCTCGGCGGTCAACGAGTTCGACGCCCTGTTCGAGGACATGTACGAATACTGCGAAGCGCAGGGGCTGGAAATCGACACCCTGATCCACGAATCCGGCGTGGCGCAGATGGAGATCAACCTGCGCCACGGCAATCCGCTGGAACTGGCCGACCAGGTTCTGATGTTCAAGCGTACGATTAAGGAAACGGCGCTGGAGCACGACATCTATTCGACCTTCATGGCCAAGCCGATGGCGCAGGAGCCGGGCTCGGCCATGCACATCCACCAGTCGATCATCGACCGCAAGACCGGCCAGAATATCTTTTCGGATCCGCAGACCGGCCAGCCGACCGACACCTTCTTCGCCTTCATCGCCGGCCAGCAGAAATACATGCCGGCCATCACCTCGCTGCTGGCGCCCTACGTCAATTCGTACCGCCGCCTGTCCAAGGGCTCCGGCGCGCCGGTCAACACGCAGTGGGGCTACGACAACCGCACGGCGGGCCTGCGCGTGCCGCCGGCCGACAGTGACAATCGCCGCCTGGAAAACCGTATTCCGTCGTCCGACGCCAATCCCTACCTGGCGATCGCCGCCGTGCTGGCCTCGGGCTATCTCGGCATGATCGACAAATTGAAGCCCGCCGATCCGGTCGACTCGGACGCCTCGACCCTGCCGCAGGGCGACCTGCCCTATTCGCTGGTCCAGGCGGTCATCAAGCTCGAGCGCGCCCAGCCGGTCATCGACATGCTGGGGCCGCAATTCGTCACCGCCTACACGCGCGTGAAGCTCTACGAGTACGAGACCTTCATGCAGACGATCAGCCCGTGGGAGCGGGAATTTCTTCTGCTTAATGTCTAAGATCGTCCAATCGTGAGCTTGAGCGGAAATATCGGAGCCTGCATCGCCGTGGGTTTCCCCCTTCCGTCACTCGCTACGCTCGCGCCACCTTCCCCGTAAACGGGGAAGGAATTAGAACGGCTTTCCTTCCCCATTTTGGCTGCCGCCGAGGCCGGGGAAGGTGGCTGGATCGGCGTCAAGCCGAACCAGACGAAAGGGGGAACTTGCAGTGTTATCAGGTGCGGTTTTGTCCAACTTCCCAACACCTTTTGCGGCGCTAAACCCACATGCTTAATACCGGCCATCCCGCAGGCTCCTGGTACCGCGCGACGGTCGAGATGCCGCCCGTCCGGCCGCGTCTTGAAGGCGAGGTCAGCGTCGAAGTCGGCATCGTCGGTGGCGGCTTTACGGGCCTCGGCGCCGCCCTGGAACTGGCGTCCAAGGGCGTCAAGGTTGCCGTGCTCGAAGGCGCGGATATCGGTTCCGGCGCCTCGGGGCGCAACGGCGGACAGATTCATACCGGCCAGCGCATCGATCCGGAAACGCTTTCCCGGCACGTCGGCGCCGACGCCGCACGCCAGTTGTGGGACATGGCCGAGGACGCCAAGGCCAGCCTGCACACCCTGATCGCCCGGCACGGTATCGACTGCGAGCTCAAATCCGGCCTGATCCACGCCTGGCATAAACCGCAATTCGCCGGCGACGACCGCGCCTATGCCGATTACGTTCGGAAGCACTATGGCTACGACAAGGTCTCACTGCTCGACCGCGCCGAGGTTGCCAGGGAACTTGGCACCGGCGTTTATCACGGCGGCATCCATGACGCCGGTGCAGGCCACCTGCATCCGCTGAAACTTGTCCTCGGCATGGCGCGCGCCGCCGAAAGCGCCGGCGCAACCCTGTTCGAACAGTCCAGGGTTTTGCGCACAGATACGACGGGCGCACGGCCGGTTCTGCATACGGACCACGGACGCCTGACCTGCGATACGGTGCTGTTGTGCGGCAACGGTTATATGGAAGGGCTCGACGACACGGTCGACGCCCGAGTCATGCCGATCAACAACTTCATCCTGGTGACCGAGCCGCTCGACGACACCGCCATCCTGCCGCACGACGTGGCCGCGGCCGACTCGCGCTTCGTCGTGAACTATTGGCGCAAAACGCCAGACAACCGTCTGCTGTTCGGCGGCGGCGAAAACTATACGCCGTGGTTCCCCAAGGACATCGCCGGCATGGTCCGCCGCAACATGCTGAAGATCTATCCGCAGCTTGCCGACGTCGTGGTTACCCACGCCTGGGGCGGGACGCTGGCCATAACCTTGAGCCGCGCGCCTTTCGTACGGCAATTGTCGCGAAATATATTTGTCAGCGCGGGCTACAGCGGCCAGGGCGTCGTACTGGCGCCCTACTTCGGAAAGCTACTGGCGCGCGCCGTCACGGGGAATGCAGACGACGTGGAACTGTTGTCGCGCCTGCCCACGCCGGCCTTTTTCGGCGGCCGTTTGTTGCGGTGGCCGGCCCTGGTGGCAGGCCTCAGCTACTATGCCCTGCGCGACCGGCTATAAAAAAACCTCGTTATGTCGTTTCGGTCGTCATCATATGGCTGAAACAATATGAAACACTGTGTAACAACGATCGCGCAATTCAGCATCGATTAACCATTCCCCCGTCAATAAAGTATACAAAATAATCGGGAAATTCCCGGGGGAATCGCACATGCAGGCCGTCAGCATCCGCGACATCGTGGCCCATACGGCCAAGGCGAAATCCGTCACCACCGGCCGCCTGCGCGATATTACCGGCATCACCAACATGTTGCGCATCCTGGCACTCAACGCCCTGATCGAGGCCAAGCGCGCCGGCGACATGGGCGCCGGCTTCGCCGTCGTCGCCGACGAGGTTCGGCAGATCTCCACCCAGGTGGAAACGATCTCGAAGTTGATGGCCGACGAGCTGGGCGTGGAAATCGCGGCCCTGGAACAGATGACGCGCGACATGGCGGCGCAAAGCCAGGGGACGCGCCTTATCGATCTTGCGCTCAATGCCATCGAACTGATCGACCGCAACCTTTATGAGCGGACCTGCGACGTGCGCTGGTGGGCGACCGACGCGGCCGTGGTCGACGCCGCCGCCGAGCCTTCGGCGGGGCACGGCCAGCATGCCTCCCGCCGCCTCGGCGTGATCCTGAACGCCTATACCGTCTATCTCGATCTCTGGCTTTGCGATCTCGACGGGCGCGTCATCGCCAACGGCCGGCCCGATACCTATACGGTTACCGGTAAAAGCGTCGCGAACGAGCCCTGGTTCCAGCAAGCAAAGTCTCTGAGCACCGGTGACGATTTCACCGCCGCCGATATCCGCGCCGAACCGCTGCTCAAGGGCGCCCATGTCGCGACCTATGCCACCGGCGTGCGCGAAGGCGGCGACGCGAAAGGCCGGTTGCTGGGCGTGCTCGGCGTCCATTTCGACTGGCAGCCCCAGGCCGCGGCGATCATGCAGGGACTGCGGCTGTCGGACGCCGAACGCGAAAATACGCGCGCCCTGCTGGTCGACTCCACCGGACGCGTCATCGCGGCCTCGGACGGCCACGGTATCCTCAATGAGCGTATTCAGATGCGGACCGACGGCCGCCCCTCGGGCAGCTATCACGACGCGTCCGGGCGGCTGGTCGCCTTTCACCGCACCCCGGGCTACGAGACCTATCAAGGCCTTGGATGGTACGGCGTGATCGTCCAAGCCTGATTCCTCGGCCGCCGATTGTGCGACGCGTATAATTGCAACCGAAACCAAAATCGTTTCAGCGCAAAAGCAAGCGTGACAAAGGCGCGACAGTTTTCGCGCATGCAACATAATACCCATATGCAATGGTTTGCGAATTTCGGAAATTTACTCCGCGTTAACCCTCACACCTCCAGCGTCGCGCCATATCGCAACGCAATAAAGGTAACCCATGCCCTCCGCAGAACGCTCGGCCGTGTCCCTGGCAGACATCATCGCGCAAACGACGCGCGCCAAGACCGTAACCAGCGCCAAGGTCCGCGACATCCGCGCCGTGACAGGGAAACTGCGTATTCTGGCGCTCAACGCCCTGATCGAAGCCAAGCACGCCGGCGACAAGGGCGCGGGCTTTTCGGTCGTCGCCGACGAGGTGCGCACGATTTCGGGCGAGGTCGAGGACCTTGCGCGCGACCTGGGATCCGAGATCGTCAAGCTCGACGGCCTGACCCAGGACATGGCGGCGCAGTCGCAGGGCGTGCGTTTCACCGATCTGGCGCTCAACGCCGTCGAATTGATCGACCGCAACCTGTATGAACGGACGTGCGACGTGCGCTGGTGGGCCACCGACGCCGCCATGGTCGACCAGGCCGACGCCCCCTCGCCCGAGCGCCGGCGGCACGCCTGCGAGCGGCTGGGCGTGATCCTCGATTCCTACACCGTCTATCTCGATCTGTGGCTATGCGACCTGGAAGGCCGCGTCATCGCCAACGGCCGCCCCGACCGTTACGGTGTCGCCGGCACAGATGTCGGCGACCGCCCGTGGTTCAAGCGCGCCGCGGGGTTACGCAGCGGGACCGAATTCGCCGTGGCCGATATCGTCACCGAGCCGCTTTTGCGGCATTCGCAGATCGCGACCTATGCCACCGGCGTACGGCGCGGCGGCCGCGCCGACGGCGAATTGATCGGCGTGCTGGGAATCCATTTCGACTGGGCGCCGCAGGCCGCGGCGATCGCTGAAGGGGTTCGCCTGTCCGAAGAGGAAAGGGTCAAGACGCGCGCCCTGCTGATCGACTCGACCGGTCTGATCATCGCGGCATCCGACGGCAAGGGCATATTGACCGAACGCATCCACCTGATCACCGGCGGCGCGGCGGCGGGCCACTATCTCGACGCTTCGGGCCGCTTGATCGCCTTCCACCGTACGCCGGGCTACGAAACCTATCAGGGCCTCGGCTGGTACGGTGTCATCATCCAGTCCTGACCGTCACCAGAAATGGAACCGGTCCATGGCGCGGCCGACGGGATGCAGGTCCAGGCCCGTCGCGCCGGCCACGACGCCCATGATCGGCATGATGATGTGGTAGCCGTAGAAAAAGACGGCGATTAGTCCGGCGACCATGATCAGGCCGCCGATCTGCGGCGGGATCATCGCGCCGAAGGCCTTGGGCAGCCATGGGCGCAGCGCCGCGAAACCGTCCAGCCCCGGCACGGGCAGCATGTTGAGCACGAAGGCCATGAGCTCGAAAAAGGTCAGCAGGACCAGGGCGTCGGCCAGCAGCCCCGCGCCGACATATTGCGCGCCGGCGTAGGTCACAAGCGTGCAGGCCAGCGTGGTGAATGGCCCGGCCAGCGCCACCAGCGACTGTTGCCACGGCTTGCGGATCAGGTCGTTACGGATCAAGACCGCCCCGCCCGGAAGCGCGATGCCGCCGAAGATCACGGCCAGGACCGGCAGGATCAGGCTTTGCGCGCCCGTGAAATACAGGCGCGGATCAAGCGTCAGATAGCCGCTGTCGTTGATGCTGGTGTCGCCGAAGGCCGAAGCCGTGGCGGCGTGGGCGTATTCGTGCAGGCACAGGCTGATGATCCAGCCGAGCAGCACGAAGACGAAGGTCTCGACACCGGGATATTGCGGCCAGGCGACCAGCGCGAGGCCGGATAATAGCCAGACTGCGACAAGACCCAGGAAGGTCCAACTGATTTCGGTTTTCATCGCCCAGCCATACCGCAGTCCGGACGCGCCTTACAAGGCGCGCAGGGCCGGTTCCGCCTCGGTCAGCGAGCGCTCGATGATGTCGACCAGGCGATCAATCTCGGCTTCAGTGATGATCAGCGGCGGGCACATGACGATGCTGTCGCGGATGCCGCGCACCATCAGCCCGTTCTTGATGCAGATATCGCGAACGACAGGCCCGGCAACGCCTTCCTTGCCTGTAAAACGTTTGTTTGTACCTTTTTCGGCGACGATTTCGACGGCGCCGATAAGCCCCAGCGACCGCGCCTCGCCGACCAGCGGGTGGGTGTCCAGCCGCTTCAAGGCCTTGGCCAGATACGGCCCGGTGACGTCGCGCGTCCGCGCGATCAGGTCCTCGTTTTCCATGATCTCGATATTGGCCAGCGCCACCGCGGCGCAGGTCGGGTGGCCGGAATAGGTGTAGCCGTGGACGAAGTCTCCGCCCTTTTCCAGCAGGACGTCGACGATCGTCTTCGACACGCCGACCGCCGAGATCGGCAGGTAGCCCGACGACAGGCCCTTGGCCATGGCGATCAGGTCGGGCTTGATGCCGTAGTGCTGGTGGCCGAACCACTCGCCGAGGCGGCCGAAGCCGCAGATGACCTCGTCGCAGATCAGGAGGATGCCGTATTTGCGGCACACGGCCTCGACCTTCTTCCAGTATCCGGCGGGCGGGATGATGACACCGCCCGCGCCCTGCACCGGCTCTCCGATAAAGGCCGCGACGTTTTCCGGGCCGACCTTCAGGATACGGTCCTCGATCGACTGGACCATGCGGTCGGCAAAGGCGCTTTCGTCCTCGCCGAAAGCCTCGCCGAAGCGATAGGGCTGGTCGACGTGCTCTATCCCAGGGATCGGCAGGTCGCCCTGGACATGCATGAAGCTCATCCCGCCGAGGCTGGCGCCGGCCACGGTCGAGCCGTGATAGGCATTCCTGCGGCTGATGAAGACCTTGCGTTTCGGCTGTCCGGCCAGGTCCCAGTAGGTGCGCACCAGGCGGAAGATGGTGTCGTTGGCTTCGGAGCCCGACGAATTGAAGAAGACGTGCGTCAGGTCCGGATTGCCGATCTGCATCTTCTCGGCGATCTTGGCCGCCAGCCGGATCGGCGGCGGCGTCGCCGTCTTGAAGAAGGTGTTGTAGTACGGCAGCTCCAGCATCTGCTCGTAGGCCACACGCGCCAGTTCCTCGCGGCCGTAGCCGACATTGACGCACCACAGCCCGGCCATGCCGTCGAGCAGACTCACGCCGTCCGCGTCGGTGATGGTGCAGCCCTCGGCGCGCGTGATGATGCGCGATCCCCCCAGCTTGTGCTGGAGCTGATAGTCGGTCTGGGCCGGCAGATGGTGCGCCATGTCGAGCTGACGCAGGGCGTCGACATCGTAGTTGCGGATGGGCTTTTGAACGGGAATGGTCATGGCAACGGCCCTGTGAATCTATGATCCCACTTTCCTTCCCCGTTTACGGGGAAGGTGGATCACCCGAAGCCCTTGCGAAGGGTGAGACGGAAGGGGGAAATCTTCACCACGGCCACGACCGAGGCAAATATCCCCCCTCCCACCGCTTCGCGGTCCCCCCTCCCCGGCCTTGGCGGCAGCCAAAACGGGGCGGGAGAAGAGGACGATTATTGCCGTGACTCTCGGTCAAACCGGACCGAAAGTCAAATATTGTGATCACAATTTTGCAGCTTCCAGCCGTTCGGCGTCGATGTGCTGGCCACGCAAGGCCCGCCCCATCAGGCGGAAGAAAACCTGACTGTCAGCGTGGTCCTGTGTGCGCCATTCCGGGTGCCATTGCACGGCCAGGACCTGCGACCCGCCGATATTGGCGCTGACCGCCTCGATCAGTCCGTCGGGCGCAATCGCTTCGACCGTCAGCCCGTCGCCCAGCCGGTCGACGCCCTGGTAATGCACCGAATTGACCGAAATACGCGGGCGGCCGTAGATGCCGGCAAGGATACCGCCGGGCGTCAGATCGACATCGTGATAATAGTCGAACATGGCGTCGAAGCCGGCGCTGTCGGGCGCGTGGTGCGACAGGGCATTGCCCATGCGGCGGCCGACGTCGCGGCGCAGCGACCCGCCCAGCACGACATTGAGTTCCTGGAAGCCGCGGCAGATGCCGAAAACCGGCTTGCCCATCGTGATCATGCACTCGATCATAGCCAGCGACACGGTATCGCGGCCGTCGTCGAACGGCCCTTCGCCGCCGTCCTGGCCGTAGCGCTGCGTGCCGATATTCGAGGGCGATCCGGTCAGCATCAGCCCGTCGAGCCGCTCGGTGACGGCGCCCGACGAAAAGCCTTCCGTCATGGGCGGGATAAGCAGGGCGTGGCAATCGCCGAAGGTCACGGCGGCACGCACATAGCGCTCCATCACGGCGTGGGCGTTTTCCACGCCGACCGTGCGGTTGCACGCCATGATGCCGACAACGGGCTTTTTGCTCGCCATGCGCCGTCTCCCATTTCAGGAAAATGAGAAGGTACGCCAAAAAGGCGAATTTGGAAGCAAAAAATGCCGTGGACGGAGGAAAATTGCCGCTTTTCAGGGCGTGGAAACCGCTCAGGGAAGAGGTCCACAGATTACACAGATTTCACAGATTATTCCGGGCATCGATGTCGTGGTTTGGAGACTTCACATTTGACTGCGCGAAGCGCATTCAGAGCAATTACAGACTGCGGCGCGTAGCGGTAATGCTCTGAAAAATCCGTAAAATCTGTGTAATCTGTGGATCACTTCCTTAACTCAACAGAACCGCCGGCGAGCAGGCGTGGAAGCTGAGCCACACCTTCTCGTCCCAGGTAAAATCTTCCTGGTCCCAGCGCGTCAGGTTCGGCCGCACGACCTTGATCAACCGCCCGCCATTGATCTCGATCTCGTAGATGGTTTCCGAGCCGAGATAGGTCATCAGCTTGATGACGCCGGCGACGACATTATAGCCTTCGGGCGCGTCGTCGACCTTGGGCGGGGTGTCGGTGCGCTTGTGCAGCTCGATCTTCTCCGGGCGGACGGCCGCCCATACCGTGCTCTTCTCGGGCCCGGTGACGCCGTGGTCGAGATAGATCGGGCCGATATCGCGCGTATTGATGACGGCGTGGTCCTTGGCGTCGACGTCGAGCGTGCCTTCGAAGAGGTTCACGCTGCCGATGAAGTCGGCGACGAAGCGCGAATTGGGGAACTCGTACAGGTCCGACGGCGTCGCCACCTGCTGCAGAATGCCCCTGTTCATCACGGCGCAGCGCGTCGCCAGGGCCAGGGCTTCGTCCTGGTCGTGCGTGACCATGATGAAGGTGATGCCGACCTTGTCCTGCAATATGGCCAGCTCGGTGCGCATCTGGTCGCGCAGCTTGGCGTCGAGCGCCGACAGGGGCTCGTCGAGCAGCAGCACGCGCGGCTTTTTTACCAACGCCCGCGCCAGCGCCACGCGCTGGCGCTGGCCGCCCGACAACTGGTCGGGCTTGCGCGTGCCGTAGCCGCCGAGCTGCACCAGGTTCAGGGCTTCTTCGGCGCGGTCGCGGCGTTCGCCCCCGGAGACGCCGTCCATCTTGAGGCCATAGGCGACGTTGTCGAGCACGCTCATGTGCGGGAAGACGGCGTAGGACTGGAAGACCATATTGACCGGGCGCTTGTTCGGCGGGGTGGCCGACACGTCGTTGCCGTCGATCAGGATGCGGCCTTCGGTCGGCATCTCGAAGCCCGCCAGCATGCGCAGAAGCGTCGTCTTGCCGCAGCCCGACGGCCCCAGCAGCGAGAAGAACTCGCCTTCGTTGATGGTCAGCGAGACATTGTCGACCGCCGCCACCTTGCCGAAGCGCTTGGTGATGTTCTCGAACTGGATGATGGGTTTCGCGTCGGCCATGTAAAGGTCCTAGGTGTGGTCGGGCACGCCGTGACCGGCGGTCAGCGCGCTCTTGCCCTGGAAGCGCAGGGCCAGGAAGGTCATGAGAACGGTAATGACGATCAGTATCGTCGAGGCGGCGTTGACTTCCGGCGTCACCGAGAAACGCACCATCGAATAGACCTTGACCGGGAAGGTCACCGTGTCCGGGCCCGCCGTGAAGAAGGTGATGACGAAGTCGTCGAGGCTGAGCGTAAACGCCAGCAGCGCGCCGGCGATCAGCGACGGCCGGATGTGCGGCACCACCACGTCCATCAGGGCGCGATAATCCGAGGCGCCGAGGTCCTTGGCCGCCTCCTCGAGTTCGCGGTTGAACGAGGCCAGCCGCGCGCGGACGACCACGGCCACGAATGGGAAAGAGAAGGAGACGTGAGCGATGATGATATTGCCGAGGCTGAGGGGCCACGGCAGGTTGCCCGGCCACGGCAGGACCTTGGCGAAGAAGACCAGCATGCCGACGCCCATGCAGATTTCCGGCACGACGATCGGGATGGACAGCGCACCGTCGAATGCCGTCTTGCCCGGGAAGCGGAAGCGCCACAGGACGATGGCGGCCATGGCGCCGACAACGACGCTGATGACGGTCGACATAAGCGCGATGGTCAGCGAATTACCGAAGGCCTGGATCAGGTCGTCGTCATGGATCGCCTTGTCGTAATATTTCAGGCTGAAGCCGTGCCAGACGACCGTGTCCTTGATGTCGTTGAAGCTGAAGACCATCATCGACAGGATGGGCACGTAGAGGAACAGCGTCACGGCGATCAGCCAGGCCTGGATCGGCCAGCGGCGGAGATATTCCAGCGGCGCCGGGGCTACCTTCGAAGACGAGCGTTTGTGGGTCATGGCCTCGCTCATGCGCCCCCCGCTTGCGCTTCGCGTTTGCGCGCCTGGCCTTCCAGCACGCCCTGGAGCGCGATGCCGATAAAGGTCATGTAGACAAGGATAAAGGACAGGGCCGCGCCGAACGGCCAGTTATTGGCGCCCTTGAACTGGTTTTCGATGACGTTGGCGATCATCTGCGCCCCCGACCCGCCCAGCATGTCGGGCGTCAGGTACGAGCCCAGCGCCGGGATGAAGGTGATCAGTATGCCCGAACCGATGCCGGCCGACGCCATGGGCACGACAACGTTGAACAGGGTTTGAAGATGGCCGGCGCCGAGGTCGAGGCTGGCTTCCAGCAGCGACTTGTCCATGCGGTCGAGTGTCGAATAGAGCGGCAGGATCATGAACGGCAGGTTGACGAAGACCAGACCCAGCACGACGGCGTTGTTGTTGTACATCAGCTGGATAGGCTCGTACGCAGGCAGGCCGTGCAGCCCCATATGCGCCATCAGCCCGCCGATTCCGTTCCAGCCCCAACCGGCGATATTGTTGATCAGCCCCTGCGAGCCCATGATCGACATCAGGGCGTAGGTGCGGACCAGAAGATTGGTCCAGAAGGGCAGCATGATCAGCAGCAATAGCCACGCCTTGGCCTTTTCCGGTGCGAAGGTGATGGCCAGCGCCACAGGGAAACCGATGACCAGACACAGGAAGGTCGTCACTCCGGCGATCCAGATCGATTTCCAGAAGATGCCGAGATAGAGCGGCGCAAAGGCGTGGGCGTAGTTGGCCCAGGAGCCGGTAAAGGCGATGTCGATCAGGCCCCGGTTTTCCCCGAAGCTGTAGAGCCACACCACGCCCAGCGGCACCATGAAGAAGGCGACGAGCCAGAACAGCGGCGCGCTCAGTGCTCCGGCAAACAATCCCTTGGCCTGACGCCAACTCTGCTCCATCGCCTTCCTCTTCCCCTAGAGCGCAATCCTGTAAAGTGGCCACCACTTTCAGGTTAAATTGCGCGACACCACAAAAACCGGGGCTTGCCTTACATACCTGCGGCGGCTTTGACGCGCGTCACGATCTCTTCGTACTTCTGCGCCTTTTCCGCGCCCGGGAACTGGCCGTATTCGCACTTGGCCAGGCGATCGGCCGGCGGGAAGATCATGTGGTTGTTCTTGTAAGCGTCGTCCATCAGCGCGCGCGCGGCGTCGTTCGGCGTCGGGTACAGGATGGTCTTGGAGATTTCCGCCCCGTTCTGGCCGTCGAGGATGAAGTTGATGAACTTGTGGGCATTGTCCGGTCGCGGCGCCCCCGTGGGAATGGCCAGGGTGTCGGAGTTCAGTTCCGAGCCTTCCTTCGGGATGACGAAGTCGAGGTCGGGATCGTCCTTGGCCTTCTGGGCGATGTCGCCATTGTACTCGATGACGATGTCGACTTCCTTGTGCGCCAAGAGGTCCTGCCCGTCGTCGCTGTGGAACTTCAGGATGTTGCCGGCCTTGACCTGCTTGGTCAGCATGGCCTCGATCTGCGGCAGGACGGCGTCGGGGATGTCGTTGATGCTGTGGCCGAGATACTTGGCGCACAGACGGATCAGGTCGGCCGATTCCGACAGCAGCGCGATCTTGCCGTGATACAGGTCGGATTCGAAGACCCACTTCCACGAATCCGGCGTCAGCGACCCACCCATGTCCTTCATCTTCGACTTGCGGTAGCCGATACCCAGCGCCAGCCACGTATAGGGCATCGAGTACTTCCGGCCCGGATCGTAGGGCGGATCGAGGAAGTCCTTGTTGATATTCTTCATGTTCGGGATCTTGGAGTGATCCAGCGGCAGGAGCAGCCCCGCCTGGCTCATCCGCGCCACGAAGTCGTTCGACGGCACGATGACGTCGTATCCGGCATTGCCCGCCTTCATCTTGGCGAACAGTTCGTCGTTCGTCGAGAACAGGTCCATCTTGACGTCGATGCCCGAGGCCTTCTTGAAGTCGGCCAGGGTCGTGTCGCCGATATAGGTATCCCAGTTGTAGAAGTTGAGTTTGGGCTCTTCAGGCCCGCTGGCCTTGGGCGCCTCCGGCTTGGTACAGCCTTCGAGGCCCGCAAAGCTGATGCCGACGGCGGCCGCGCCCAACGCGGTCAAAAGCGAACGGCGGGATGTACGTGAACTCATGGCTGGGCTCCTGGATTGTTCCGGTGGGCTGGGGGCACGCGACACAAATCGTTAACAAAGAGGAGTACGGCTTTCAGGCCTTGTCAATCGCTAATGTGATCACAGGGACGCACAGTTTTCGATTTCCACGCACAGTGGCCCCCCGCGCACGAAAGTCTCAGGCGTTACGCAGGTACCACTCGTAATCCAGTTCGCCGACCGCCTCGAAAAAGCGCGCCTGTTCCGTCCGTTTGACGCGGACGTACATGTCAACGAAACGGTCGCCGAGATATTCCCGAAGCGTCTTCGATTTATCGAGATAATCCACAGCCGCGTACCAGTTGGTCGGCAGGACGGCGCCCGATTCGGCCGCGGCCGCATAGCCGTTGCCGACGACAGCGGGGCCGGGATCGGTCTTCTGCGTGATGCCATGGTGGGCGCACGCCAGGATCACTGCCAGCACGAGGTAAGGATTGCCGTCGGCGCCGGCGACGCGGTGTTCGACGTGGCGCGTGTGCGCCGGACCGGCCGTGACGCGGAGCGACACCGTGCGGTTATTGACGCCCCAGGTCAGGCCGACCGGGGCGTAAGAATTGGCCTTGAAGCGCTTGTAGCTGTTGGCGCCCGGCGCCAGGATCCCCATGCAATCGGCCAGGTGGTCCTTCATGCCGCCGATCATATGGTGCAGAAGCGGCGAACCGGAAGCATCGTCGGACGCGCACAGGTTTTTTCCGTCCTTGCCGGCGACCGAGATATGGACGTGAAAGCCCGATCCGGCGCGGTCCGCCCAGGGCTTCGGCATGAAGGTCGCCTCGATGCCGATGGTGAGCGCCACGCCCTTGGCCAGGCGCTTGTACATGACGGCGTCGTCGGCGGCGCGGAGCGCATCGGGCTTGTGCTTCAGCGTCAGTTCAACCTGCCCCGGCGCGAACTCGGAAATCGCCCCTTCCAGCGGGATGTTCTGCGCATCCGCCGTTTCCCAAAGCTGGCGGAAGAAGGCGCCGTGCGCCTCGATCTCGGGCAGGCCATAGACCTGGATGCCCTGCGGTGTTTCCGACGTGGTGAAGCTGGTGGCGGGCATCAGTTCGCCGTTGGCGCCACGCGCGATGTCGACCAGATAGTATTCGAGCTCGCACGCCACCACCGGCGTCAGGCCGTCGGCCTCATAGCGGTCGAGCACGCGCTTGAGCACATGGCGGGGATCGATATCGTTGGGCGTGCCGTCGAGCTCATACAGCGAAAGCATGACCTGGCCGACGTCGTCGCCCAGCCACGGCGCGGGCACCAGCGTTCCCGGCACGGGTCGCGCGACACGGTCGGCGTCGCCGTCCTCCCACACCAGGCCCGTTTCTTCGACGTCGGCGCCTTGGGTATCGACCACCAGGATCGAGCCCGGCAGGAAGCGGCCGTATTCGTAGATCGGCAAAAGCTCGTGGCGGCGCAGGCGTTTGCCGCGCGGCACTCCCGTCATCGAGGTAAAGAAGACTTCGAAATAGTTGATGTGCGGGTGCGCGTCGAGAAAGGCCTTGGCCTCGTCGGGCGTGGCGACCATCGGGTGGGGCGGCAGGCTCATCGTCGGTGTCTTTCTCAGGTCGTCGGAATGTGGTCGGGCGGCAGGCCGTCGCGATAACGTTGGTGCATAATCGTGTACGCCGATTCCAGGTCGCGCGTGGCGCGTCGCGTATCGAAAAGCGGACCGGTGGCGACGCCAAGGGCCAGTTTTTCCCGCGTCCGCGCCAACTTCGCCGGGTCGGCGGCCAGCGCCACGGCCATGTCTTCGTAGTCTTGCGGCGTCTCGGTAATCAGGTCCGGCGTTCCGGCGGTGGTCAAAAGACTGGCGCCCATACGCGCCGCGTATGACCGGCCGATACGCGTCAGGACCGGCAGCCCGGCCTTCAACGCATTGCTGGCCGTGGCGCCGGCATTATAGGGATGAGTGTCGAGAAACAGATCGGCGCACTTTTGGCGGGCAAGGTGCTCGGCAGGCGGCACGCGCCCGGCGAAGACGATCCGGTCGGGGGCGACGCCATGCTTGTTCGCCCCGGCTTTCAGATTGGCACGGGCGATTTCGGACTTCGCATAGAGCCACAGGACGCTGCCGGGCACGCGCGTCAGGATACGCATCCAGCCTTCAAAGACGTCGGGCGTGATCTTGTAGACCATGTTGAAGCAGCAGAAGACGAAGCCGTTCTCCGGTAGTCCGGCCTCACGCCGCGACGGGATGGGCAGCGCCTCCGCCGGGCGGTCGTCATTGACCTGGAAGACCGGCAGATGGACGATTTTTTCGGCATAATCGGCCTCGGCCGCCTCCAACGGGAGGACGACGGGGTCGGCGATCGCGTAGTCGATATAGTCAGCGGCCATGGTGCCGAGAAAGCCGATATAGTTCACCTGAACGGGCGCGGCGCGCGCGGCGAAGATCAGGGTGCGGCAGTCCTGTGTATAACCGTTGAGATCGACGGCTATGTCGATCTCGAGCTCACGCATCAGGGCGGTCACTTCGGCGTCCGTCTTGCCGGACACGTCGATAAAATGATCGACGGCGGCGACGACGCGGCCGCGCCAGCCGGCGTCGGCCTCTTTTTTCGTCGAGATGGCGTAGACCTCGAAACGCGCGCGGTCGTGGTGTTCAAGCACGCCGGCCATAAGGTGCGTCACGGGGTGGTCGCCGAAGTCCGACGACACGTAGGCCAGGCGGATGCGGTCGTGCGCCGGCGGAGCCGCAAGCGGTGCGCCGTCGCGCGGCAGGTAGCGTTCGGTGAGGAAGTCGTGCGCGGCTCGCCGGTGCAGATCCGGGGCATCGACCATGGAATGCAGCATGAAGGGCGTCGCCGGCGTCTCGCCGTTGCGGATGCGCCGGTCAAGGTCCGCCACCGCGTCTTCGAAACCCTCCCAGTCCGCCATTTGCATGCGGTAGTGCAGAAGCTGGCCCGGCACCCAGGGCATATCGGGCTTAAGGTCGAGCGCCCACCGGTACGAGACGACGGCCTCTTCCAATCGCTCCAGCCGCTGCAGGGCGTTGCCGCGATTGCTCCACGCCTGGGCGTAGGCCGGATCGATCGCGATGGCGTTGTCATAGCAGACCACGGCTTCGGCCAGGCGCTCCAGGCCCTGCAGCGCATTGCCGCGGTTCGAATGGGCTTCGGCCATACGGGGCGCCAGCCGCACGGCGTGATCGAACTCGACCAGGGCCTCGGCAAAGCGTTCAAGACCCAGGAGCGCACTGCCGCGATTGTTATGCGTCTCGGGCACGTCCGGCAAGAGGGCCAGGGCCTCATCGCAACTGGCGATCGCTTCGGCGAAACGCTTGAGGTTCATCAGCGCGCCGCCACGGTTGCCAAGCGCTTCGGCATAGCCGGGCTGCAAGGCCAGCGCCCGGTCGTAGCTTTTCAGGGCGTCTTCGAAGCGGCGCAGCGCCATCTCGGCATTGCCGCGAATATTGAAAGCCCTGGCGAAGCCGGGATGGAGCTTCAGCGCCGCCTCGCAAGCCGCAACGGCTTCGTCATGGCGGCCGAGGTGTTTGAGCGCGTTACCGCGATTGGTATGCGCGTCGGCCAGGTCCGGATCGAGGCTGAGCGCCCGATCGTAGCTGTCGAGCGCCTCGGCATAACGCTCGAGATCGATCAGCGCCGTGCCGCGGTTCGACCAGGCATAGGCCA
>OUNM011071167.1_pt1 | contig 20574 bp, 23 predicted proteins | sample 1769961 | NCBI WGS metagenome assembly OUNM01 (sample SAMEA3914820, study PRJEB12502) | metagenome | biome: forest; material: soil | place: USA | collected 2012-03-12 | depth 0.3 m
CGCTGACGCAGGGCGACGTGGGCAAGTCGATCTTCGGCACGCTGGAAAAAGCGGGCGTGGTGCCGCTGGCCTGGGGCGAGAACGGTTTCCGCGAGGTATCGAACTCCAAGCATGAAATCCGCAAGCCGGAGGACCTCAAGGGCCTGAAGCTGCGCGTGGTGGGTTCGCCGCTGTATATCGAGACGTTCAACGCGCTGGGCGCCAACCCGACGCAGATGAGCTGGGCCGATGCGCAGCCCGCGATGGCGTCGGGCGCCGTGGATGGCCAGGAAAACCCGCAAAGCGTGTTCGCCGCCGCCAAGCTCTACACGGTAGGCCAGAAGTACGTGACCACGTGGGGCTACGTGGCCGACCCGCTAATCTTTGTCGTCAACAAGCAGATCTGGGAAAGCTGGACGCCGGCTGACCGCGAGATCGTGAAGCAGGCCGCCATCGACGCCGGCAAGCAGGAAATCGTGCTGGCTCGCAAGGGCCTGAACGAAGCAGGCGCGCCGGCGTGGAAGGAGATGGAGCAGCACGGCGTGAAGGTGACCGCGCTGACCCCGACCGAGCACGACGCATTCCGCAAGGCCACGGCCAAGGTCTACGACAAGTGGAAGAAGCAGATCGGCACCGACCTGGTGGCCAAGGCCGAAGCGTCGATTTCCAAGCGCTGAGCGCGATGGGTTGAACGGCGATGAAGCACGTCTTCACCTGCGTGATGCCGATCCGGTGGGGTGACATGGACGCCATGGGCCATGTCAACAACACCGTCTACTTCCGCTACATGGAGCAGGCGCGGCTCGAGTGGTTCGAATCGCTGGGCCGTACCGGCAGGGATGCCAGCGGCCACGGCCCGGTGATCATCAACGCCAGCATGACGTTCCTTAAGCAGCTGCGCTACCCCGGCGACATCGAGTGCCGGGTGTATGCAGGCAAGGTTGGCCGCACCAGCTTCGAGACGTGGACGGAGATTCGCCGTGCCGACCTGCCCGATGTCATCTGGGCCGAGGGCGGGGCGAAGGTGGTGTGGTGCGACTACGCAGCGGAGAAGTCCGTGCCGGTGCCCGATGCACTGCGGGCGCTGATGGCGGAGTAGGGCGCTTTTCTTCGTTGGCGCGTTGCCTGCCCGGTCAGTGGTTCACCAGCCGCTGTACCAGGTCCACGACGGTATGCGCGCCGTATTTCTTCATCAGCCGCGCACGGTAGATGTCCACCGTGCGCGGGCTGATCGACAGCAGCTTGCCGATCTGCTTGCTGGTCTTGCCCTCCACCAGCTGCGCCGCGATGTCGCGTTCGCGCGCGGTGAGCTCGGCCGTGACTGGCCGCTTCTGCGACAAATCCTCGAAGGTCCAGATGCCGGCGCCCAGCGGATCCTTGCGGTCCAGCGCTCGGCCGGTGACGTGGCACCAGAACAGCTCGCCGCTGGCGCGCTTCATGATCCGTTCGTCGGAGTACAGACCCTTGGTGTTCATGACCGGCACGATCCGGGCACCGGTTCGCTCGAATTCGTCGGCGGTGGGATAGAGCACCTGGAACGACTCGCCAAGCAACGCATCGCGCGTGGTGCCGAAGATCCGGCAGAGCTCGTCGTTGCAATCCTCGATCATGCGGGCGCGCGACAGCACCAGGCCGACGGGAGCCAGCTGGAAGGCGGTCTGGTAGTCGATGGAGGGCATTATCCCTTATGTACTTTTACGTAATGGCGTTGCCGGCAGGCGTTGACGTATGCTGTCGGTCGTCAACAGGCGGTGTCTGACCGCCGATTGTACCGTTACAATTTCCGCGCGTGGCCAGCTGGTCATTTGCGGGCCAAGAACGTCGTCGGACGGCCGGGGCTGCCTCGGACCGATCCGCGCGGGACTACCGAGGAAGGAGCAAACATGAACAAGGTCTACGCCAGTGCTGCCGAGGCGCTCGCGGGCGTCGTGCGCGACGGCCAGACGATCGCCGTGGGCGGTTTCGGTCTGTGCGGCATCCCTGAAGCCCTGATCGCGTCGCTGCGCGACAGCGGCGCCAAGCAGCTTACCTGCATCTCCAACAACGCCGGCGTGGACGGCTTCGGCCTGGGCCTGCTGCTGGCCACCCGCCAGATCAAGAAGATGATCTCGTCGTACGTGGGCGAGAACAAGGAGTTCGAGCGCCAGTTCCTGGCCGGCGAACTGGAGCTGGAGTTCAACCCGCAGGGCACGCTGGCCGAGAAGCTGCGCGCCGGCGGCGCCGGTATCCCGGCATTCTTCACCAAGACCGGCGTGGGCACGGTGGTGGCCGAAGGCAAGGAAATCCGCGAATTCGACGGCCAGCAGTACGTGATGGAGCGTTCGCTGACGGCCGACGTGGCGCTGGTCAAGGCCCACAAGGCGGACAAGTCGGGCAACCTCGTGTTCCGCCGCACCGCGCGCAACTTCAACCCGATGTGCGCGATGGCCGGCAAGGTCACGGTGGCCGAAGTGGAGGAGATCGTCGAGATCGGCGAGATCGATCCGGACGACATCCATCTGCCCGGCATCTTCGTGCAGCGCCTGGTGCTGAACACGAGCCCCGAGAAACGCATCGAACAGCGCACCGTGCGTGCCAAGTAAGGAGACAGATCATGGCATGGACACGTGATGAAATGGCTGCACGCGCAGCCAGCGAGCTGCAGGACGGCTTCTATGTAAACCTCGGTATCGGCCTGCCGACGCTGGTGGCCAACCACGTGCCGCAAGGCATGGAAGTGTGGCTGCAATCGGAAAACGGCCTGCTCGGCATCGGCCCGTTCCCGACCGAGGAAGAAGTGGATGCCGACATGATCAACGCCGGCAAGCAGACCGTGACGACGCTGCCCGGTTCGTCGATCTTCTCGTCGGCCGACTCGTTCGCGATGATCCGCGGCGGCCATATCAACCTGGCGATCCTGGGTGCGATGCAGGTCAGCGAGGGCGGTGACCTGGCCAACTGGATGATTCCGGGCAAGATGGTCAAGGGCATGGGCGGCGCGATGGATCTCGTGGCCGGCGTGGGCCGCGTGGTGGTGCTGATGGAACATACCGCCAAGAAGAAGGACGGTACCGAGGACATCAAGATCCTGAAGGATTGCAACCTGCCGCTGACCGGCGTCGGTGTGGTGAACCGCATCATCACCGACCTGGCCGTCATCGACGTGACGCCGGAGGGTCTGAAGCTCGTGGAAACCGCTCCGGGCCTGAGCCGCGAGGATGTCCAGGCGAAGACCGGTGCGAAGCTGATCTGACAGCTGGCGGGTTCTGGCGCCGTTGGCGCCTGGAACCCAGGGTCCTGAGGCCCATGATTCGCGTCGGTGGCTTCGGTGCCATCGCGATGGAAAGCAAAAGCCCCCGCAGGCGTGAGCCGGCGGGGGCTTTTTGCTGGGTAACGATGGCCCTACGACTTCGCCTTGTTGTGGCTCGTAAACACCGAGGCCGCGCCGTCAGGCTTCACCAGCAGCACGTCGAACGGATCCTTGCGCGAACCGTATTCCATGCCCGGCGAGCCGGCCGGCATGCCCGGCACGGCGAGGCCCGCGGCGCGCGGCTTGGTGGCGACCAGCTTCCTGATGTCGGCGGCCGGCACGTGGCCTTCGATCCCGTAGCCATCGATGACGCCGGTATGGCAGGAGCCGAAGCGCTCGGGAATGCCGAACTTCTTGCGATACACGCCGGTATCTTCCACATCATGCGTGGCCACCGTGAAGCCGTTGTCCCGCAGATGCTTGACCCAGTCTTCGCAGCAGCCGCAGGTCGCGGTCTTGTAGACGTCGATGGTCAGTGGCTTGCGCGCCTGAGCCGCCGCCACCAGCGGCGAGAGCGCCAGCGCGCCGACGCCCAGTGCGCGCAGTACTGCGCGGCGAGATTGACGACGTTCGGTCATGGCGTCTCCCTTCATGGCCCCTCCCTTACTGCGCCACCCAGCCGCCATCCATGTTCCAGATCGCGCCGCGCACCTGTTTGGCCGCTTCGCTCGACAGGAAGACCGCCAGCGCGCCCAGTTCGTCGGGCGTGACGAACTGGCCGGAAGGTTGCTTTTCCAGCACCAGTTCGCGTTTGGCCTGTTCGACAGGAATGCCTTCCTTCTGCGCGCGGGCTTCCACCTGCTTCTGCACCAGCGGGGTGAGCACCCAGCCCGGACAGATGGCGTTGGCGGTGATACCGGTTTGCGCGGTCTCCAGCGCGGTGACCTTGGTGAAACCCACGATGCCGTGCTTGGCGGCCACGTAGGCCGATTTTTCCGCGGAAGCCACCAGGCCGTGGGTCGACGCCACGTTGATGATGCGGCCCCAGTTCTTGGCCTTCATCGACGGCAGCGCAAGACGGGTAGTGTGGAATGCGGAGGTCAGGTTGATGGCGATGATGGCGTCCCAGCGGTCCACTGGGAACTCCTCGATCTTCGCCACGAACTGGATGCCGGCGTTGTTGACCAGGATGTCCACGCCGCCGAAATCCTTCTCGGCATAGCGCATCATGTCCTCGATCTCGGCGGCCTTGCTCATGTCGGCGCCGTGGTACCCCACCTGGATGCCGCCGCCGGCCTTGGCGATTTCCGCCTTTGCGCCGTCGGCGTCACCGAATCCATTGACGATGATATTGGCGCCTTGCGCGGCCAGTGCCTGCGCGATGCCGAGTCCGATTCCGCTGGTCGAGCCCGTGACCAGTGCCGTCTTGCCTTTGAGCATGTATGCCTCCATCGGGGGTGTCAGGATGTGCTGTGGCATTGTACTCGCAGGGCGTACAATTCGGCTCTGGCCGATCGCCTGCACTTTGCCTTGTCACAGGTGCTGCCTGAAGAGAATTTTCGTTCGAACAACCAGCACGCCGCGGGGAACGCGGTGGCAATCGCAGGGAGTCAAGATGTCCGCCAGTCCGCGCCTCGGCTTCGTTCAGTGCATCAGCCCGGCAGGCCTGCATCGCATGGCCTATCACGAGTGGGGCGATCCCGCGAATCCGCGTGTGCTGATGTGCGTGCATGGCCTGACGCGCACGGGTCGCGATTTCGATGCGCTGGCGCGCGCGCTGTCCGACGAATACCGCGTGGTCTGCCCAGACGTGGTGGGTCGCGGACGATCGACGTGGCTGGCCGATCCGCATCACTACATCGTGCCGCAGTATGTGTCCGATATGGTCACGCTGATCGCGCGGCTCAATGTGGAGCAGGTGGACTGGTTCGGCACGTCGATGGGCGGCCTGATCGGCATGGGCCTGGCAGGCCTGCCGAACTCGCCGGTGCGCAAGCTGCTGCTCAACGACGTGGGGCCACGCATTGCGCTGCAGGCCATGGAACGGATTGGCGCGTACCTGGGCCTGGCCGTGCGCTTCAAGACCTTCGAGGAAGGCCTGGCTTACCTGCAGACGATCAGTACCTCGTTCGGCCGTCATACGCCCGAGCAGTGGCGCGATCTGAATTCGGCGATCCTCAAGCCCGTGCAGGGCGTCGAGGGGCTGGAGTGGGGGCTGCACTACGACCCCGCGCTCGCCGTCCCGTTCAAGGAGACGCCGCCGGAGGTGGTGCAGGCGGGCGAGGCGGCGCTGTGGCGGCTGTTCGAGGCGGGAGCGGGTCCGACGCTGATCGTGCGCGGCGCACAGTCCGACCTGCTGCTGCGCGAGACCGTGGCCGAGATGGTGGCGCGCGGCAAGCAGGTGTCGACCGTGGAAATTCCCGACGTGGGGCACGCACCCACGTTCGTCGATCCGGCCCAGATTGCCATTGCCCGGAATTTCTTCCTGGGCATGAACCATCCTCAGTAGAACGCAGTTGAACAAAGAATCCGACATGAGCACCAACACCCTGAAGCGCGCCCACGTGGGCAAGCGACTGTCCGAGTATGCGGTTTATAACGGCGTGGTCTACCTGGCCGGCCAGGTGCCCGAGGTCGACCCGAAGGCCGACCTGCGTGGCCAGACCCGCGAGGTGCTGGGCCATATCGACCGGCTGCTGGCGGAAGCCGGCAGCGACAAGACGCGCATCCTGATGTGCCAGATCTTTCTCACGGACGTGACGCGTATCGGCGAGATGAACGAGGTCTGGGATGCATGGGTGCCGCAGGGCCATACGCCGCCGCGTGCGACGGTGGAAGCCCGGCTGGCCAATCCCGACTATCTGATCGAAGTGGTGGTGACCGCCGCTCTCAACTGATGCCAGGCGTAGTGACATGGTGACGTCGACGGAGCTGACGGGCCAGACAGCTGGCGTACCCGACGCCGGGCTCGTCGAGCGCGCACTGGCCTTTGTGCGCGAGGTGGCGGACGGCGACACGCCGACGCTGCTGCCAACTGGGGAAAGCGTGCTGTCGCATGCCGAAGGGATGCTGCGCATCCTCGATGGCCTGCGCGTGGACGACGCCGCGCGTGCCGCGGCGTGCCTGTTCGCGGCGGCGGCGTTCGTGCCGGGCGCCGAAGAGCAGATCGAAGCGCGCTTCGGCGAAGAAGTGGCGCGGCTCGTGAAAGGTGTGCGCCAGCTGCTGCGTATCGGCGCGATCGCGGTCACGCAGACCGACGTTTCCGAATCGTCGAAATCGCAGGCGGCCGCGCGGCAGGAACAGGTCGAGGCGCTGCGCAAGATGCTGCTGGCCTTCGCGCAGGATATCCGCGTGGTGCTGGTGCGGCTGGCGTCCCGGCTGCAGACGCTGCGCTGGCTGGCGCAGACCAAGACCCCGCCGCTGGCCGGCGTGGCACGCGAAACGCTCGACATCTACGCGCCGCTGGCGAACCGGCTCGGTATCTGGCAGATGAAGTGGGAACTGGAAGACCTGGCCTTCCGCTTCGAGCAGCCCGATACCTACAAGCGCATCGCCAAGCTGCTGGACGAGAAACGGATCGAGCGCGAAGGCTATATCGGGCAGGCGATCGGCCGGCTGCAATCGGAGCTTGCCGATGCCGGCATCCGCGCCGAGGTGACCGGGCGGCCCAAGCACATCTTCAGTATCTGGAAGAAGATGCGCGGCAAGGAGCTCGATTTTGCCGATCTCTACGATGTGCGCGCGTTCCGTGTGATCGTCGACGATATCAAGGACTGCTACACGGTGCTCGGCATCGTGCACCACATCTGGCAGCCGATCCCGCGCGAATTCGACGACTATATCTCGCGGCCGAAGGCCAACGGCTACATGTCGCTGCACACCGTGGTGATTGGCGACGATGGCCGTGCCTTCGAGGTGCAGATCCGCACGCACGAGATGCATCACTTCGCCGAGTACGGCGTGGCCGCGCACTGGCGCTACAAGGAAGCGGGCAGCAAGGGATACGGCGGTCAGTTCGCGGCAGACAATGCCTACGACGAGAAGATCGCGTGGCTGCGGCAACTGCTGGCGTGGAAGGACGATGCCGATCACTCCGTGGCGCATGAGGATTCGCCGTGGGAGCAGCTCAAGCACGCCGCCATCGATGACCACATCTATGTGCTGACTCCGCAGGCCCGTGTGGTGGCGCTGCCGCAGGGCGCCACGCCGGTCGATTTTGCCTACTACCTGCACAGCGACCTGGGGCACCGTTGCCGCGGCGCGCGCGTGGATGGCGCCATGGTGCCGCTCAATACGCCGCTCAAGAACGGGCAGACCGTGGAGATCGTCGCGGTGAAGCAAGGTGGCCCGTCGCGCGACTGGCTCAACACGGAGCTGGGTTACCTGGCCAGCAGCCGGGCGCGCGCGAAGGTGAGGGCATGGTTCAACGCGCTCGATTCGCAGGAAACGCTGGCCCAGGGCCGTGCGCTGATCGAAAAGACGCTCCAGCGCGAGGGCAAGACAGCGGTCAATCTCGACGACCTGGCGACGCGACTCAACTTCAAGACGACGGATGACCTCTACGCGGCCGTCGCCAAGGAAGAATTCAGCCTGCGTCACGTGGAGCAGGCGCTGCGCCATCCGGAAGGCGAGGCGCAGCCGCAGTTCAGCGAGGAAGAGGCGGTCACCAAGAAGAGTCGCGCCACCAGCGTGGCGCGCGGCGCCAAGAGCGGCGTGCTGGTGGTGGGCGTGGATTCGCTGATGACGCAGATGTCGCGCTGCTGCAAGCCGGCGCCGCCGGACGAGATCGTGGGCTTCGTCACGCGCGGCCGCGGGGTGTCGATCCATCGCCGCAACTGCAGTACGTTCCTGCAGTTGTCGGGGCGCGCACCCGAGCGCGTGATCCAGACCGAGTGGGGCAAGCGCAGCGATGCGGTGTATCCGGTCGATATCCACGTCGAGGCCGTCGACCGGCAGGGGCTGCTGCGCGATATCTCCGAAGTGCTCTCGCGCGAGAAGATCAACGTGACCGGCGTGAAGACGCTGTCGAGCAAGGGTGTCGCGCGCATGCAGTTCACGGCGGAGGTGTCGGAGGCCACGCAGCTGCAGCGGGCGCTTTCGCTGATCGAGGATGTGCAGGGGGTGTTGCAGGCCCGGCGGAAATAGGGTTATACTCTGCGCTTCGCTAGGCTCGTAGCTCAGCTGGTTAGAGCACCACCTTGACATGGTGGGGGTCGTTGGTTCGAGTCCAATCGAGCCTACCAACGAACACGCAGTACCCGTAACATCGTCGGCAATCGAAGGCTGGCGTGACATGCGAACGGCAAGCAGATCCGAGAAACCTGACAAGGCACGGAAAAGCATCATGAACATGACAACTCGAACTACTACCGCTGGCTAGCGACAGTAGTCGAGGTGCGCCTTCGAACCGCAGTGTGAAGCGGGGATTCAAAGAAAAACGCGGCCTTGGCCGCGTTTTTTTTCGTCTGTCGCTTCCCGGCATCCTGCTAAGCTGCCGCCGCGTTGCCCGGTCGTTGCGCGGGGCAGTCAGAAGATTTCCTGCCGGCGCTGCCTGATGTGCGTGATGTCGCATCGGGTGGCCCGGTACTACAACAGTTGCTTTGCTCCGCTCGTCATGGCGCCCAGTTGCCGGCAGCGGACTCCACAAGAGGTGCAATGATGATCGCAATCACGCTGCCGGATGGTTCCCGTCGCGAGTATCCCGGCCCAGTCACGGTGGCCGAAGTGGCACAGAGCATCGGCTCGGGCCTCGCCAAGGCGGCGCTCGCCGGCAAGGTGGACGGCCGCATGGTCGACACGAGCCACACGATCGACCGCGATGCTTCGCTGGCCATCGTCACGGACAAGGACGCTGATGGCGTCGACGTGATTCGCCACTCGACGGCTCACCTGCTGGCGTATGCGGTCAAGGAGCTGTATCCGGATGCGCAGGTCACGATCGGCCCGGTCATCGAGAACGGCTTCTACTACGACTTTTCCTACAAGCGCCCCTTCACGCCGGAGGACCTCGCCGCCATCGAGAAGAAGATGACGGAGCTGTCGCGCAAGGACGAAAAAGTCACGCGCGAAGTGTGGAGCCGCGATGAGGCGGTGGCGCTGTTCGAGTCGATGGGCGAGAAGTACAAGGCCGAGATCATTGCGTCGATTCCGCAGGACCAGGAGATCGGTCTGTATCGCGAAGGCAATTTCGTCGACCTGTGCCGGGGGCCGCACGTGCCGTCCACGGGCAAGCTCAAGGTCTTCAAGCTGATGAAGGTGGCGGGTGCCTACTGGCGCGGCGATGCCAACAACGAGATGCTCCAGCGCATCTACGGTACGGCCTGGGCGAAGAAGGAAGACCAGGATGCCTACCTGACGATGCTGGAAGAGGCCGAGAAGCGCGACCACCGCAAGCTGGGCAAGACGCTGGATCTGTTCCACCTGCAGGAAGAAGCGCCGGGCATGGTGTTCTGGCATCCGAAGGGCTGGCAGGTGTGGCAGGCCGTGGAGCAATACATGCGTGGCCGTCTCACGGACGCGCGCTATCAGGAAGTGCGCACGCCGCAGGTGATGGATCGTTCGCTGTGGGAGAAGTCCGGTCACTGGGACAACTACAAGGAGAACATGTTCGTCACGGAGTCGGAGAAGCGCGACTACGCGATCAAGCCGATGAATTGCCCGGGCCACGTTCAGATCTTCAACCACGGTCTGCGTTCGTACCGCGACCTGCCGCTGCGCTTCGCCGAGTTCGGCGCCTGCCATCGCAACGAGCCGTCGGGCGCGCTGCACGGCCTGATGCGGGTGCGTGGCTTTGTGCAGGATGATGCGCACATCTTCTGCACGGAAGAGCAGATCGTCGAAGAGGCGAAGGCCTTCAACGAACTTGCGTTCTCGGTTTATGACGACTTCGGCTTCAAGGATGTGAAGGTGAAGCTGTCGCTGCGCCCCGAGAAGCGTGCCGGCTCGGATGCCATCTGGGATCACGCCGAGGAAGGCCTGCGCCTGGCGCTGCGCGCATGCGGCGTGGAGTGGGAGGAGTTGCCGGGCGAGGGTGCGTTCTACGGCCCGAAGGTCGAGTACCACATCAAGGACGCGATCGGTCGCTCGTGGCAGTGCGGGACGCTGCAGCTGGATCTGGTGCTGCCGGAGCGACTGGATGCCGAGTACGTCTCCGAGGACAATTCGCGCAAACGCCCGGTCATGCTGCACCGTGCCATCCTTGGATCGTTCGAGCGTTTCCTGGGCATCCTGCTCGAAAACCATGCGGGTGCGCTGCCCGCCTGGCTCGCGCCGGAGCAGGTGGTGGTGATGAATATCGCCGAATCGCAGGCGGAATATGCCGAAAGCGTCGTGCAACTCTTGCAAAAACAAGGGTTTAGGGTGAAGGCGGATTTGCGTAACGAGAAAATTACGTATAAAATCCGCGAGCATTCTCTCCAGAAGATCCCTTACCTGCTAGTGGTAGGCGACAAGGAGCGGGATGCCAATCAAGTGGCCGTGCGTGCCCGTGGCAATGTGGATCTGGGTGTCATGCCTGTTTCCGCGTTTGTGGAGCGTCTGCAACAGGACGTTGCCAGCAAAGCCTGAGGGTGTCGAGCACGGCTTGTTTTTTTGTCTTCTTGAGGTAACGGAACATCGCTACAGACAAAGGTCACCGTATCAACCGGGAGATCAGCGCGCCGGAATTGCGCCTGGTAGGGGTTGATAACGAGCAGCTCGGCATCGTCAAGTTCATGGACGCACTGCGCATGGCCGAGGAAAAGGACTTGGATCTCGTGGAGATCGCGCCCAACGCGGCTCCGCCCGTAGCCCGCATCATGGACTACGGCAAGTTCAAGTACGAGGAAGCCAAGCGCGCCCATGAGGCCAAGCTCAAGCAGAAGATCATCCAGGTCAAGGAAGTGAAGTTCCGCCCTGGCACGGATGATGGCGACTACAACGTCAAGCTGCGCAACCTGAAGCGCTTCCTGGAAGATGGGGACAAGACCAAGATCACGCTGCGGTTCCGTGGTCGCGAGATGGCCCACCAGGAAATCGGTGCGCGCATGCTCGAGCGTCTGAAGTCTGACCTGGAAGAGCTCGGTCAGGTCGAACAGATGCCGAAGATGGAAGGCCGCCAGATGGTGATGGTGCTGGCCCCCAAGAAGAAGAAGTAATTCCTGCGCGGGGCGACGGCCGGGATGCCAGTTGCATCCCGGCGTTGCCTTGCGTGGAAGTCGTGCGTGGTGCCCCGGGCGCTGCGTACAAAAACAAGTGGATGCGGGTCTTGCAAGCGATGGCGTGAGTCATCCACCTGCATGCATGTCATAGAGCTGGAGTTTTTCATGCCTAAGATGAAGACCAAAAAAAGCGCTTCCAAGCGCTTTACGGCGCGCCCGAACGGTTCGTTCAAGCGCGGCCAGGCCTTCAAGCGTCACATCCTGACCAAGAAGACCACCAAGAACAAGCGTCAACTGCGCGGCACCCAGGACGTCCATGAGACGAACCTGAAGTCCGTTCGCGCAATGATGCCCTACGCATAACCCCAAACGATAACGAAAGGAGTTTTACATGCCTCGAGTCAAACGTGGGGTCACTGCACGGGCCCGTCACAAGAAAGTCATCGACGCTGCCAAGGGTTACCGCGGCCGTCGCAATAATGTCTATCGCATCGCCAAGCAGGCGGTCATGCGTGCTGGGCAGTACGCCTACCGCGATCGTCGCAACAAGAAGCGCGTGTTCCGCGCACTCTGGATTGCACGTATCAATGCTGCAACGCGCGAGCATGGCATGACCTACAGCGTGTTCATGAACGGTCTGAAGCGGGCCTCGATTGAACTGGACCGCAAGGTGCTGTCGGACATGGCTATCCATGACAAGCCTGCCTTTGCCGCCATCGTCAACCAGGTGAAAGCCACCGTTGCCTGATGCCGGCTGCGGAAGCGCGTCAAGGCGCTTCCGGGCAAGCACCGACCGCAAGGTCTGCTGAAACGGGGCTCCTCACCGAGCCCCGTTTTCATTTCGAATGCCGTGTCGATGCCATGACACCGATCGATGAATCTGAAACGGCATTCGAAATGCATCGCCGCATGTGACATACCGCACGTGTAGTGCAACCCTTCCACGTACCGTCCACGTATTGCCGTCATGTCCCTGGATCTGGATCAAATCGTCGCCGACGCTCAGGCCGCTTTCGCTGCCGCCAACGACAACGCCACGCTGGAAAACGAAAAGGCCCGCTTCCTGGGCAAGACCGGCGCGCTGACCGAGCTGCTCAAGGGCCTTGGCAAGCTGGACCCTGAGGCACGCAAGGCCGAAGGCGCCCGTATCAACCAGGTCAAGCAGCAGGTGGAAGCCGCGCTGCAGGCCCGCCGCCAGGCGCTGGCCGATGCGCTGATGAACGCGCGTCTGGCCGCCGAGGCCATCGACGTGACGCTGCCTGGCCGTGCCGTGGCACGTGGCAGCGTGCACCCGGTGATGCGCACCTGGGAGCGCGTGGAGCAGATCTTCGGTTCGGTCGGCTTCGATGTGGCCGATGGTCCCGAGATCGAAACCGACTGGATGAACTTCACGGCGCTGAACAACCCGGACAATCACCCGGCGCGTTCGATGCAGGACACGTTCTATGTCGATGGCCGCGACAGCGACGACAAGCTCCTGCTGCTGCGCACCCATACCAGCCCGATGCAGGTGCGCTACGCGCGCATGCACGTGCAGAAGTACGCGGGCAAGCCGATGCCGCCGATCAAGGTGATCTGCCCGGGTCGCACATACCGCGTGGATAGCGACGCCACGCATTCGCCGATGTTCAACCAGGTGGAAGGCCTGTGGATTGGCGAGGATGTCAGCTTCGCGGACCTCAAGGGCGTCTACACCGATTTCCTGCGCAAGTTCTTCGAGCGCGACGATATCCAGGTGCGCTTCCGCCCGTCGTACTTCCCGTTCACCGAACCGTCGGCCGAAATCGACATGGCGTTCGGCAACGGCAAGTGGCTGGAGATTTCCGGCTCGGGCCAGGTGCATCCCAACGTGATGCGCAACATGGGCCTCGATCCCGAGCGCTATATCGGCTTCGCGTTCGGCTCCGGCCTGGAGCGCCTGACGATGCTGCGCTATGGCATCAACGACCTGCGTCTGTTCTTCGAAGGCGACGTGCGCTTCCTGCGCCAGTTCGCCTGACTGCCGCCGACTGCCTGACGCATCGGCACAGATTGCACATCGTCCCAGACATCACAGAATACCTACCGGATCAGAAGCGCCATGCAATTCTCGGAATCCTGGCTTCGCACGTTCGCCAACCCTGAAAAGATTTCCACCGACGCGCTGTCGCACAGGCTGACCATGGCCGGGCTGGAAGTGGAAGAGGTGGGCCCGGTTGCGCCGCCGTTCAACAAGATCGTGGTGGCCAGCGTACTGGCCACCGAACGTCATCCCAATGCCGACCGGCTGAACGTCTGCCAGGTGGACGCTGGCACCGGCGAGACGCTGCAGATCGTCTGCGGCGCGCCCAACGTGAAGCCCGGCATCAAGGTGCCGTGCGCGCTCGTGGGCGCGGTGCTGCCGCCGGCCGAGGACGGCGGCAAGCCGTTCGAGATCAAGGTGGGCAAGCTCCGTGGCGTGGACAGCTACGGCATGCTGTGCTCGGCCCGCGAACTGAAGCTGTCGGAAGACCACGGCGGCCTGCTGGTGCTGCCCGAAGACGCGCCGGTGGGGCAGGACATCCGCGAATATCTCGACCTGGACGACCAGGTCTTCACGATCAAGCTGACGCCGAACAAGGCCGATTGCCTGTCGATCCACGGCGTGGCCCGTGAAGTCTCGGCGCTGACTGGCGCCGCGCTGACGCTGCCGGACATGGCGCCGGTGCCCGTGACGCTGCAGGACAAGCTGCCGGTCAAGATCTCCGCGCCGGACCTGTGCGGCCGTTTCTCGGGCCGCGTCATTCGTGGCGTGAACGCGCGTGCCGCCACGCCGGCATGGATGGTTCAGCGCCTCGAGCGCTCGGGGCAACGTAGCATTTCGGCGCTGGTCGATATCTCGAACTATGTGATGCTCGAACTGGGGCGCCCGTCGCACGTGTTCGATCTGCACAAGATCCATGGCGGCCTGGACGTGCGCTGGGGTCGCAAGGGCGAGCAGCTCAAGCTGCTCAACGGCAACACCGTGGAAGTGGACGAGCAGGTTGGCGTGATCGCCGACGACAAGGAAATCGAGAGCCTGGCCGGCATCATGGGCGGTGACAGCACCGCCGTGACGCTCGACACGACCGATATCTACCTGGAGGCCGCTTTCTGGTGGCCCAATGCCATCCAGGGCCGCGCGCGCCGCTACAACTTCTCGACCGACGCCGCACACCGCTTCGAGCGCGGCGTGGACTATGCCACCACGGTGGAGCACATCGAACGCATCAGCGCGCTGATCCTGGCGATCTGCGGAGGCCAGGCCGGTCCGGTGGACGACCAGATCGTCAATCTGCCGCAGCGCCCGCCGGTCAAGTTGCGTGTGGCACGTGCCGAGCGTGTGTTGGGCATCGAACTGTCCTCGGCGGAAATCGCCGATGTGTTCCAGCGCCTGAATCTCGCATTCACGCGCACGCAAGGTGATGACGGCGAAGTCTTCGAGGTCACGCCGCCGAGCTACCGCTTCGATATCGAAATCGAAGAGGACCTGATCGAGGAAGTCGCGCGTATCTACGGCTTCGAGCGCATTCCGGCACGACCGCCGGTGGCCGAAAGCGAAATGCGTCCGACCAACGAAGGTCGCCGCTCGCAGCACGTGGTGCGCCATGCGCTGGCCGCACGCGACTTCAACGAGGTGATCAACTTCGCCTTCGTGGAAGAGCAGTGGGAGCGGGATTTTGCCGCCAACGACAACCCGATCCGATTGCTGAACCCGATCGCCAGCCAGTTGGCCGTGATGCGTTCCACGCTGATCGGTGGCCTGGTTGACAAGGTGCGCTACAACCTCAATCGCAAGGCATCGCGCGTACGCCTGTTCGAAGTGGGTCGCGTGTTTCACCGCGATGCGAACGTGGTCGATGGCGGCCTCACGGTGGCCGGCTACCATCAGCCGATGATGGCGGCAGGCATTGCCTTCGGCCCGGCCTTTGAAGAGCAGTGGGGCGTGGGCACGCGCATGGTGGACTTCTTCGACATCAAGGGCGATGTGGAGGCACTGTTCCATCCGCGCACGCCGCGATTCGAACCGGTGGAGCATCCCGCGCTGCACCCGGGCCGCGCCGCGCGCGTGATCGTCGACGGCAAGCCGGTGGGCGTGGTGGGCGAATTGCATCCGCGCTGGCTGCAGGAATACGAACTGGCCCATGCGCCGGTCGTGTTCGAACTGGAGCTCGAAGCGCTGCGCAACGTGGGCCTGCCCGTGTACGGCGAGATCTCGAAATTCCCGGCTGCGGTGCGCGATCTGGCCGTGGTGGTCAAGCAGCAGGTACGCGTGCAGGACATGATCGACGCCATGCGTGCCGCGCTGGACAAGGCAGGCTTCGGCCACTTCGTCCAGGGCCTCGTGTTGTTCGACGAGTTCCGTCCGAAGGCGGCATCGGCGGCCATTGGTGCCGACGAGAAAAGCCTTGCGTTCCGTGTAACCTTGCAAGATACTGGGGCGACCCTCCAGGACGAGACAGTCGACAGTGCGGTACGCTGCATGATCGATGCGCTGGCGGCAGGCTTCGAAGCCCGCCTGCGCGGTTAAGCGGTACACCACCAGTTGGAGCGCCCGGACACAGCTTCCGGGCGGATCGCCAGACAGTACTTTGACAGAGCGATCAAGGATGAACGACCGAGACGCGATTTCCATGAATGCTGCAGACCTGGGCGAGGCGAGCGACCGGCACGCTGCCTCCCTCGACGACGCATCGCCGGAAGCCCGCGCGACCGAGGTGCCTACCCTGACCAAGGCCGAACTCGCAGAGATGCTGTTCGACCAGGTTGGCCTGAACAAGCGCGAATCGAAAGACATGGTGGAAGCCTTCTTCGACGTGATTCGCGAAGCGTTGGAGCAGGGCGACAGCGTCAAGCTGTCCGGCTTCGGCAACTTCCAGTTGCGCGACAAGGCGCAACGTCCCGGCCGCAACCCCAAGACGGGCGAGATCATTCCGATCACCGCGCGCCGTGTGGTGACGTTCCACGCCAGCCAGAAACTCAAGAGCCAGGTAGAGGAACACGCAGACCTGGCCGTTCCGGGCTGACGCATCGCACAGGCTGGCGCCGTGCAACAGCGTGCGACGGTTGTTACATCGCCGTCGCGGCTGCCACACACCCCTATCGAATTGCCCCATTCGGCGGATTGCCCGCGGCGATAGCAGTCTGTATCCTGCAGTGCCGCGCGCGCGTCGCGCCAACCGAGTCTCGCCCAACGGCCTGACGTCAGCTCTCCCATCGCATGACGGACAAATCCAGCGAGCGCATTGCGCTGCCGCCGATTCCCGCAAAACGCTACTTCACGATCGGTGAGGTCAGCGAACTTTGCGCCGTCAAGCCGCACGTGCTGCGGTACTGGGAGCAGGAGTTCACGCAGCTCAAGCCGGTGAAACGTCGCGGCAATCGCAGGTACTACCAACACCACGAAGTCCTGTTGATCCGACGTATTCGCGAACTGCTCTACGAGCAAGGCTTCACGATCAACGGGGCGCGCAACCGCTTGGACGAAGGACGTCATCACGGTCCTGTCGCGAGCGGCGCACCGACGCAAGCCGATGACGTGCCGGCGGATACCCCAGTGGAAGCCCCGGTGCTTACCGTCGACCTCAATGCCTTGCGTGGCGAACTGGTCGAAGTGCAGCACCTGTTGGCTCAACTGAAGGAAATCGCCAGGCACGAATAAATTGCCTGCAAACCACTAGCCATTGTGGTTGGCTCTGATATAATCTCTTTCTTCTTCGGGGCGTAGCGCAGCCTGGTAGCGTACCTGCATGGGGTGCAGGTGGTCGGAGGTTCAAATCCTCTCGCCCCGACCAGAATAAAGCCCGCACAATCTATCGGTTGTGCGGGCTTCGTCTTTTCTGATCTCCGGCTTTTAATAGCGAATATTGGACAGTGTCCAAAATCACGCTGCCGGCAGCTTCAATTTCACGATCGAGAGCGGTACGTCGCGCTGCTTGATGTATCCCTCCGTCGTCGACCGATCGGCGTGTGCGCCGGCCACCTGCAGCGCCTCGATGTCTCCCGCACGCTTCGCATCCGTGAGCGCCGTCGCTCGAATGTCCTTCACCACGTAGTCGACCTCGCCGAGCTTCGCGCGTTCGATCGCGTCACGCCACGCCTCCCTGCATGCTGCTGCGGTCTTTGGTTTCCCTTGGCGATTCACCACTACGTAATCGTCTGCGGTCAGTGCCCGGACCTTGGCGCCGCGCGTCGCTGTCCGAGCGCGGCGCAGCACGCGCGCGATCTCCGGCGTGATCGGCCAGTCCACTGCCTGGTGCCGCTTGAGGCCGGTCACGTCCCGCAGGTCCTGCTCGCTCATCAGTCGGTTGTCCATCTGCTGGTCCCAGAGTTGCCGGGTGATCTCGATAATACGTGCTGCTGCTTGGATGATTTATAGCGGTCACCCATACTGGGATTCGGACCGAGTGATCCGATCACCCATGGGAGAAGAAAAATGGCCGAGAACGAAGATTCCTTATCCTGCGATGCAGCAAGTTGCATTGCCGGCGCCGCTGTGGGGCTGGCGATTGGGCTCATTGGGTTCGCTCTCATGTATCTCTCCATTCGCCGGCGTCCCGGTGGGCTCGTCATGCGGCCAATGCGCGACACCTGGTACGAAAAGGGCAACGGGTAGCAGTGGAGTGGCTCCAGTCATAGCGCGCTGCCTGGTGTAGCGTTGAAGCGTTGCGGCCGCGTGCTGGCGGAGATGTATAGCGGGTGTTTTGGGCTGCCATCCGTGTTCAGGCCCAAATGGTGGAGCAGGGTGCGGCGGCCTCGCCGTCCAGCGTGGTTTCGATCAGTCGCTTCATGACAGCTCCTGCTCCGCCTGCCGCATGGCGGCGGTGAGTTGGGCCATGTCGTCGTGCGAGCCGCCTGGCCGATCTGGGTGCTCGGTTTGTGCACGGCGCCGATATGCGGGACGCTAGCCGATTCAGCTTCAGGGGCCGTCGACAGACCAGAAAAATGCCGCGGCGCAGGGATGCCGCGGCAAACGATTCAGGATCAAGGTGCTGTTTCCAGCAGCGCAATGTTCTTCAATTTCGCCCAAGACCGGCAGCCCCCGTTCGAGGTAGGTTCGCGTCCTACAGTGGAAGCCCTAGACGCGGGCCTCGTTCGGTGTGTCAAACGGCATTCTTGCTTCTCCAATGGCCGAGCTGTCCATCGTGTGGATCGCGGCCATGGTTTGATCGCGCTGCCGGCGCAATGCCGCCAGTGCTTTCCGCATACTTTGGAGTTCATGGCGAGCGCGAGACCCGTCACCGCCCTGTGATTCGAGGTTTGCGATGTAGCAGCGAAGGCGCTCCACATTGCGCGACACGTCTACGATGTAGCGCTCCGTCACCAGCAACTGTTGGAAGATGTCGTGATCTGACATACCGCTCCTTCCCGGAATTTCCTATCCGTCTGCTCGATAGGGGCCAAGGCGCTGCACAGGGCTTGAACAATAGCGAGTGTCTGCGGGCCCCGGTGCCATTCCGCGATTGGCCACGTCGTCTCCCCGGCGGGCGCCGAGGCGCGGAACGCTTGCCTTAGCCTTTGATGTCGCGTGGATCATGGCCGAAGGAGTTGCGCTCTCGGATCTGGCCGTCACGGCCGTGGATCAGGATCTCGACTTTGTCGCGCCTTGCGATCTCGATGCCGGCGGCGATGGCTTCTTCCTGGGTAGCGAACATTGTTCGCTTTCCGCCGCCGACTGCTTCGACTGCCCAGCCATCGCCGGCCGGCACCACGTGAATATCCTTAGACATGACTGTCTCCATGACCATTGGAATGGATTTAGTCTGGCCCCGGCTCGCAGTGCTTTGGTATCAGGCGCGGTCTGACAAATGCGCCTGTCGAAAGGATCGTCCGAAGCACTACGGCGAAAGAGGAAATTAGCGGGCCAGCGTTACGGGTTGGGAGTAGCGTGGCGGCGCCACGGCACTGATATCAGGCACATCCACGACGCAGAATCCATGGACCGTGATGTCGTAAAGGATGGCCGGAGGCGACAGGCCAAGCATCGGTGTATCCGCCTTGAGTTCGGCGTCGGCGGACGACTCGATGGTGCCGAGCCAGTGGAGTGCATAGAGGGGAACTTCCGTAATGGGTGTGCCAGCGCGGACGAAGAGCGCGCGTTGCCCATGGCGGTGGATGGTGATGAACATGGCGACCTCAGCACAGGAAACGTTAAACAGCTTTGCTGGCGAAACTCGTCAAGGCAGTAGGAAATATATGTCTGGATTCTGACTTTTTCCAGCGCGTGCGCACCCGCCAATTTCCATCGCGGCGTGATGCAAATTCAGGCGACCTTGTCAGCGCTTGCCGCGCGGCGGCAGTGGGGCGGGTTCTGTCACCAAGGCGTCGGCGGGCATGAGGCGCAGGAACGTTTGGGCCGCCTCCGGGTGGCGGCAGGAGTCCGCACGGTGATCAGCATGTCGCCAAACTCCCCCATGCTACGATCCCAGCGAATGGTTGGGAGACTGTCATGGAACGCGTCACCGAGTACCGAGGATTCGACATTCACGCTGATATACAGCGGGTGGACGCGGACATGTACAACGTCTGGTTCCAGGTTGAGGGTCCCATGCGTCCGCCAGGTGTCGCCGCGTTCGGAAAACGTATCAGGGTATTTGGCGGCCCGTACTCCCGACGTTGGGCATACCTCGTCGCCGAACTGGCAGGCAGAGCCGCAGTTGATGTCATTCTCGGCGGCGTCGAGGAGTAAGCGACGTGGCAGAATTCAATCGATTCAGGCTGGGAATCAACAGCGCCCCGACCAAAAGCAAGAAGCCCACGTAATCTTTCGATTCCGCGGGCTTTGTTTTTCTCGGCGGGTATCCAGGTCGCCCGCCGGTCCTGTCGATATCAGCTCTTGCTGGCGTTCACCAATACCGCGTCATTCCGATACACCTCCGGGAACATCTTCTTCAGGTTGCCAATCTTCGGCAGGTCGTTGAAGACGATATACGGATAGTTAGGATTCTTGACGAGGAAGTCCTGGTGATAGTTCTCCGCCGCGTAGAAACCCTTGTAGTCCTCTACGCGCGTGACGATCGGTGATGACCACGCCTTGGTGGCGCCCAGTTGCGCGATGTAGGACTCGGCGATCGAGCGCTGTACCGGTGTGAGCGGGAAGATCGCCGAGCGATACTGCGTGCCGTGGTCCGGGCCCTGGTAGTTCAGCTGCGTCGGGTTGTGTGCTACGGAGAAGAAAATCTGCAGCAACCGGCCGTAACTGATCTGTTTCGGGTCATAGCGGATCTCCAC
>OUNM010147682.1_pt1 | contig 20573 bp, 16 predicted proteins | sample 1769961 | NCBI WGS metagenome assembly OUNM01 (sample SAMEA3914820, study PRJEB12502) | metagenome | biome: forest; material: soil | place: USA | collected 2012-03-12 | depth 0.3 m
CCACGTCGTCGCACCAGCGACGATCCCCATGAGGGCGGCTCGGCGGGAGACGTGCATGATCTACGCGCGGTGGAACGGAAGGTAGCGAGCCTGCCACGCCTTCGCCCGGACGTAGTCGCCGAGGCCCTCCTTCGGGAGGCGCTCCGAGCGCGCGACGCCTTCGCGGACTGCGCATGCGACGACGCGCGTGGCGACCTCGAGGCATGTCGCGCGGAGCTGGCTGACCGGCGGATACAGGAGCCCGGGGTGATTCGCGAGCGTGGTGTCGGCGAGGGCGTAGGCAGCCTCGAGCACCATGCCGTCGGTGATCGCGCTCGCGCCGGCGAGGATGGCGCCGAAGCCGAGCCCCGGGAAGATGAACGCGTTGTTGCCCTGTCCGATCCGAACGTCGCGATCGCCCACGCGCACGTCGGCGAACGGGCTACCGGTGGCGACGCGCGCGCGACCCGAGGTCCACGCGAGGATGTCGGCGGGCTGCGCCTCGCAGCTGCTCGTCGGGTTGGAGAGCGCGAACACGACCGGCCGCTCTGCGAACGGCATGAGCGCCTTCACGACGGGCTCGGTGAACGTGCCGGGCTGGCCGGAGAGACCGAGCAGCACCGTGGCGCGCGCGTTCTCGATCGTCTCCTGCAGATCCCAGCTCTTGCCGGCGGGCGCGCGCCATCCGCTCACGCGCTCGCGCGTCTGTGCGAGTCGCTCCTTGTACGGCTCCATGGCGCGGCCTTCGACGACCAGGCCCTGCGAGTCGAGCACGAACACGCGTGCGCGCGCTTCGTCCTCGGTCAGGCCTTCGCGCATCATGCCGTCGCGCACGGCTTGCGCCACGCCGCCGCCGCCCGCGCCGGCGCCGAAGACGACGACGCGCTCGTCGGACAGCTTGCGGCCCGCCTGCTTGCACGCGACGACGAGGCCCGCGAGCGCGACGGCGCCCGTGCCCTGGATGTCGTCGTTGAACGACGGCAGCACCTTGCGATAGCGATCGAGCACGGCGAACGCCGTGTCCTTCGAGAGGTCCTCCCACTGGAGGATCATGCGCGGCCAGCGACGCTTGAGCGCGTCGACGACCTTGTCCATGAACGCGAAGTACTCGTCGCCGGTGAGGCGCGGGTGACGGACGCCGAGGTAGGCGGGGTTGTCGAGGAGGCCGGCGCGGTTGGTGCCGACGTCGAGCCCGACGGGCAGCGAGCGGTAGGGGCTCACGCCTCCGGCGACTGTGTAGAGGGCGAGCTTGCCGATGGAGATGGCGATCCCGCCGTAGCCCTGGTCGCCGATGCCGAGGATGGCCGACGAGTCGGTGGCGACGACCATGCGCACGTCGTCGAGCAGGCAGTTGTTGGCGGCCGCCGCAGCGCGGTCGATGTTCTCGACGGAGAGCGAGAGGCCGCGCGCATTCTGGTAGAGCGCGTGGAACTTCTGGACCGCCTCGCCGACGGTGGGCGTGTAGACGATCGGGAGCATCTCCTCGACGTGCTCTTCGAGCAGCCGATAGAAGAGCACCTCGTTGCGCTCCTGGAGCGAGCGCAGATAGCTGTATTGTGCAACCGCCGTGGGCTCGCGTCGGAACGCGGCGTAGACCCGCTCGAGCTGCTCTTCCATCGTCGCGACGTGCGGCGGCAGGAGGCCGTCGAGCCCGAGCTCGATGCGCTCTTCGACCGGGAACGCGGTCCCCTTGTTGGTCAGCGCCGTCCGGAGGAGCGCTGCGCCGTCGAGACCTACCGAGAGGTGTCGGCCTTCACCGGTCTTTTTGAGCTCGAAATAGCGGGATAGGCGGGGCATGGCAGGGGCCACCCTGCCACGCGAGGGGCGGGTCGTCCAGGCGGCCATCCGGGGCCGGGAAGCGCGTGTGCCCGCCTGTGCCAACGCTTCCTGGAGCGCGCGCGGTGTCAGCGGGCCGCTCGCCTGATACCCCTATTTTTCCGAGATATCGTGGGCGCGGCGGGATGGCCTGCCGATTGCTCGGTGGAAGGCATGGAAGCCCGCGCCGCCATGCCGAAGGTCGAACCCACATCGAGCGTCGTGCAGAGGGCGACCGACGCGGCGGACGCAGGCGAGCGCGCGGCGATCGCGTTCACGAACAAGCACGGCGTCACGATGCTGCGCGTGGCCGTCGCGATCGTCTTCCTCTGGTTCGGAGCGCTCAAGGTGATGGGCGTGAGCCCCGTCGAGGACCTCGTCACGAAGGTGGTGTTCTGGGTCCCGAAGGCCGCCGCGCTCCAGGTCCTGGGGTGGACGGAGATCTTCGTCGGGCTCGCGCTCATGTTCCGCTTCGCATCGCGTCTCGCGATGGCGCTCTTCTTCGTGCACATGCCCGGAACGTTCCTGATCCTCGTGCTTCATCCGGAGCTCGCGTTCCAGCACGGCAACCCGCTGCTCCTCACGACCATCGGCGAGTTCGTGCTGAAGAACATCGTGCTGCTCGCCGCGGGCACCATCCTGCTCGGCACGCTGCGCCGTCGCGACGACAGCAAGGTGCGTGTCGCCGAATGCCGGGCCGTCGCGTAGCCAGCGGAAGCCTGCGGTCTCGAGCACGCCTTCGAGCTCGGCGTCGACGTCTCGCGCATCGAAGTCGAACGGCACGTAGGCGATGTGCGCCGGCAGCTTCACGCCGGCTTCGGCGAGCGCTTCGCGCTTGCGATCGAGCTGGAAAGGCGTGTCGACCTCGAAGACCTTCTCTCCTCTAGGTTCAAACCCAGCGCGGTACGCGCTTCTTGTAGTCGGAGTATGCATCACCGAAGCGGCGCGCGAGGTATTCCTCTTCGCGGCGCACCACGCCGACGTGAGTGATCACGAAGACGAACGGCAAGAGCGCGAGCGACAAAGGCTGGAGGAGCACGAGCGCGAGCCCCGCGTAGGCGATCGAACCGAACAGGTACATCGGGTTTCGCGTGCGGGCGAACGGGCCGCTCTCGACCAGCGCCGTCGACGCCTTCCCGTTGTGGATCGGTGTCTGCGCTTTCTTCATCGTCCGTACCATCCACGCCAATCCCGCCATGCCGCTCGCCAGCACGACCGCGCCGGCGCCGCGCAGCATCGTCTGCGTCGGGGCCGAGATCCATCGCTCGATCGGGAAGGGCTGATCGAGCACGACTCCGAGCACGAACGCGGTCAGCGGGATCACGGGCGGGAAGACGACCGGCTGCGAGTGCTCGGTCATGGAATGCGTCGCGCTCAAGGCTTGCCCATCCAGACGTGCACCGCCGGCATCTCCTCGCGCCGCGCCTCGCCCTGGGGAACGAAGCCGATCTCCTGGAAGACGCCGAAGACGGCCGGGTGGATGCGCTCGTCGAACGCTGCATCGCACGACGCCTTGTCCTTCCAGACGTCGACGTAGCGCAGCTTGCCGTCGTCACGGCGGAGCACGAGGTGCATGACGAGGCCTGCCGGCGGCTCGGGCCCGAGCTTCGCGCGGATCTGCTCGTAGATGTCCTCCCCGATCGGGACGTCTTGAATGAATGCGTACATGAGGATGGCCTTTGGAAATTTGTCCGAATATACTTCGGATGAATTCAGCATGGCGAGAGAACGGAGTCGTGTCAAGCGACGGACCTACCGATCCACCGTCCGCGCCGAGGCCGCGGTGGAGACGCGCCACCGCATTCTCGACGCGGCGCACGAGCTGTTCGTGCGTCAGGGCTACGACGCGATGACGATGCACGCCGTCGCCGAGCGGGCGGAGGTCGCGCTCGATACCGTGTACGAGGTCGTCGGAAAGAAGCCTCTTCTCGCGCGGCTGCTCGTGGAGACGGCGATCTCACGCACCGGTCACGTCATTCCGGCCGAGGAGCGCGATTACGTCCGTCGGATCCAGGCCGAGCCGGACGCGAGGACGAAGCTCGCCATCTACGCAGGCGCGGTCGTCGCGATCCACGGACGGCTCGCGCCGCTCGTCCGTGCGCTCGAGGGCGCGGCAGCGCGACATCCCGAGCTCGCGGCGATGTGGCGCGAGATCGCCGAACGCCGCGCGCGCAACATGCGGCTCTTTGCGTCGAGCCTCGCAGCGACGGGCGCCACGCGCGCGGACCTCACCGTCGAGCGCATCGCGGACATCGTGTGGGGGCTCGCGGCGCCCGAAGTGTATCTCCTCTTCGTCGAGCAACGCCGATGGTCACCGGCCGATTTCGAGTCGTTTCTGCGCGAAGCGTGGGAGCGCCTGCTGCTCGCGTCTTGACGAGCCGCGGCACCAGGGCTCAGGCGTTGCACCGCGCCCTGCGACGCTGCTGACGAAGCGTTCGATGCTACGATCGATCCGTGAAGTGGTTCTCCGTCGCTGCGCTCCTCCTGTGGCTGGGCGCGGGCGCCACCGTCGCGATCGGCGCGACGCTCGCGGCATGCACGTCGTTCGACTCCACGGGCGACGACGGATCGACCGGCGCCAACGAGGGCGGCGCCGGTGACGCGGTCGCGCCGTCGGCCGACGCGGGCGGAGACGTCCCGGCGGCGGACGCGAGCGCCGCCGATGGCGGCTCGAACGACGCCGCCGCGAACGACGGCGCGTCGATGGCCGCCTCGACCGTCGACTTCGGCGCGCCGTGCGCGCTCGCGCCGGCCTGCAATCGCGTGGTGTTCGCGACGAACGCGACGGTGCCGGCGAGCTTCGGGGGCGTGGCGGCCGCTGACAAAGTCTGCGCGGACGCCGCCTCGGCGTCGATGCTCGCCTCCGTGCGCGCACGGACGTTCAAGGCGTGGATGAGCGACCCGAGCACGACGCCCGCGACGCGGCTCGTGCAAGGCACCGGTGAGTACCTCCGCACCGACGGACTACCGATCGCGGCGAGCTGGGCGATCCTGATCAAGGGCACGCTCCAGAACCCACTGCAGGCCGACGAGAACGGACACCTGATCAGCGGCGCGGCGTGGACCGGCACGAGCGCGAGCGGTAGCGCTCTCGGCAACGCGACCTCGAGGTGCGGCGACTGGATGAGCGTGAGCTCCACCCAGTACGGAGGCGTCGGCTCGTCGACGGCCACCGCCTCCGGCATGTGGACGTTCACCGGGGCGCTCGCGCAGTGCTCGATCAGCGGACACATCTACTGCTTCGAGCAGTGACGTTCACTATTGGCGCCTGAGTGGAATCGCGTCTAGCGACGACGGACTCTTCTCGTCGTGCCGTTCCGCATCACGAAGATCGCCAATAACGTTGGTGCGCGACGAGTCCGCGCTGCTACGCCCTTGGTGTTGCTGGAGGAGCGGACATCATGAGCCAGAACGACGCCACGGTGGATGACGACTACGTCGTGAAGCTTCCGAACGGTGACGCGCGTGTCATGAGCATCGACGAGCTCGACGCAGCGCTCGAGGCCGGCACCATCCACACGGACTCACCGGTGCTCGCTCCGGGGACCGTCACATGGACGACGCTCGGCGTGCTCGCTGGTCTCGACGACAGCGCGACGCCCGTCTCGCTCCCGCCGCCCAGCGCGCCGTCGAGCATGGCACCCATGGCGTACACGCCGGCCTCGCACGACGAGCACCACGCCGTCGACGTCGACCTCGCGCTCGACGGTGATGACGGCGCGGCGTTCGTGCCGCGCCGCCGCGCCGGAAAGGTGATCGGCGTGGTCTTCGGAGCGGTTGCCGTGCTTGCGGTGGGCTTCGCCATCAAGAGCGCCGTCGGTCAGGCGATCGCGACGCGTGCGGGAGAAGCAGCGCTTGCTGCACAGCCGGTCTCCGCTCCGCCGCCCGCGCCCGCGCCGATTCCGCTGCCTGTCTCCGCTCCCGTCGTCGAGGCCGCGCCCCCGCCGCCTGCGCCCGTCGCTGCTGCCGCTCCCGCGACGTCGAAGGGGGCTGCCGCCGACAAGGACAAGAAGAAGGGCAAGCTGCCCGGCGCTCCGAGCGCGAAGAAGAAGAAGTAGCTCCTCTCTGGTGCGCTAAAAACAACGGCTCCGCCCGGCCGACGAGGCCAGACGGAGCCGTGCTCCACTGCGGCGCTGCGCTCGCGCGCGCGCGTTTGTCGAGTCGCTCGATCAGGACGGCATCGGGTGCGCGCCGAAGGTCGTCCCGTTCTGGCTGTCGCGGAGCGCGCTTCGAACGGCGTCGCCGACACGCTCGCGGATTTCCTCGCCGATGCGCTCACGAATCGAGTCGGCCACGCGCTCACGGATGACGTCCGCGAAGCGCTGTGCGTCGACGCCTGCGCCGCCGACGTTGCCGCCGGCATTGCCGCCGAACGCGCCGAGGCCCGCATGGAGCTGCGATTGCTGCATGCGCTCCTCGAACGCCTTGCGCACCGCCTCACCTACGCGCTCGCGCAGGTGCTCGCCGATGCGGCTGTTGATCCGATCGAGCACGCGCTCACGCACGGCGCTCGCGACCTGCTCGCGATCGATCTGCGCGCTCTGGGCGTGCTGAACGAGCGCGCTGCGCAGAGCCTCGCCGAGGCGCTCGCGGATCGTCTCCGTGATCCGCTCGCGGGCCGCGGTCGCGACGCGCTCGCGCACCGCCTGGGCGATCTGGCTCGGGTCGTTGCCGTAGGTGCCCTGCGACATGGCGCTACGGAGAGCCTCGGAGATCTTCTCGCGGAGCGCGTCGCGGATGCGATCGCGCAGGCCCTCGGCGATGCGCTCGCGGACGACGTCCGCGATGCGGTCGACGTCGACGTTGGGCGCGCCGTGCAGCGTGGAGCGGAGTGAATCGACGACGTGCTCGCGCACCTCGCTCGTGATGCGCTCGTGGAGCGACTCCGCGACGTTGTCGCGGATCGTCTTCACGATCGGCTCGAGGTCGAAGCCGGGACGGCCCTGGTACTGCCGCCCGCTCCACATGCCGAATTCGCCGTGCTGCTGGAACGGCTGGAACTGCTGCTGGAGCTGCTGGAACCGGCCGTGCCGCGTGAGGGCATGACGGACGGCGTCGCCGAGGTGCTCGCGAACGGCCTCGCGCATCCGCTCGCGGATACGCTCGGCCGCGCGATCGCGGACGCGCTCGGCGAGCATGTTCGTGTCGACGCCGCCGTAGGCCCCGAGCTGCTCCCAGAGCTCCGTGCGGAGAGCGTCGTAGAGCCGCTCGCGGATCGCTTCGACGACGCGCCGGTGCATCGGATCGGCGAGCCGATCGCGAAGGACCGCGACGAGGCGCCCCGGATCGGACGCGAGCTCGGCGCCGCGCTGCACGAGCACCTCGCGCAGGCCCTCGCGGAAACGCTCGCGCGCCGCGTCGCCCAGCCGCTCGCGGACCGCGTCCCAGACGCGCTCGCGCACGGCGCTCGCGATGCCCTCGACGTCGAGCCGGCGCGGATCGGCGCCGAGCTGCCAGATCGCGCTCCGGAGCTCGTCGCCGACCTCCGTGCGGATCGCGCTGAGAACCCGCTCGCGGAGCGACTGCGCGAACCGATAGCGAATCGCGTCGGAGAGCGATTCGATGTCGCTGTTCATGCCCATGCCGCCCATGGCGCCCATGTTCATGCCCATGCCGCCCATGGCTCCCATGTTCATGGCGCCCATGCCCATGCCCATCCCCATGCGGCTGCTTCCGAAGCGCGTGAGCAGCCCGCTACGCAGAGCCTCCGTGATCGGCTCCCGAAAAGCGTCACCGATCCTGGAGCGAACCACCTCGATGACGCGCTCGCGCAGGTCGTCCGTCACGCTCTCGATGTCCATTCCCTGAGAAAACTCTCCCCTTTGCTGCACGTCGAAGTTTTGCATGGTCAGTCCACTCTTTCTGCGCCAAGCGCGCCGCGCGCCCGTGCACGCGGCGTTCCGTTCGGCACGGCAGGCGGCGCCGCGCATGTCGGCGGCTGTCGTCGTTACGCGGCGACAAACCGGACGCTGCATTTCTTTGCATCCTGCCGGTCACGGCGCGTGGACGACTTGCAGTGTGCGAGAGCAAGAGCGAGTAAAAGCGGCCGCTGACCGCTGAATTGCTTCCGTGCCGCACTCGTCTATACGTGCCCCATGGCCCGGCACGCGCTCGCTACGTTCTTCCTTCTCGGAACGCTCACCGCCGCGTGCGGCTCGAGCGCGATCAAGAATCCCGGCTCTTCACGCGAGTCGGGCCAGAGCAACCTCATCGAGAAGTCGTTCGCCGGAAAGAATCGCTGCAACCCGCAGGATCACACCCGGCCGTTCGTCATCGAGTGGGACGGCACGGACATCTCGAGCTTCGAATCGCGCGCCACGACCGACGTGGTGTTCGTGCGCTACGAAGGGTGCAATCTGCAAGTACTCGACGGGTGCACCAACGACTCGATCCGCGGCTCGCTCGGCTCCTACGGCGCCGTCGACTGGACGAGCGGCGCCGTCGAGAAGGTCGACATCCTCAACGAGGACGAGCTCTACGCGAAGCTGCCGCTCGGCGCGACCGTCCTAGGGGCGCGCGTCCAGGGCGGCGAGCGCTTCCACATGGAGTACTTCGTGTCGGGCACGCGGAAGGCGACCCGGCCTGCCGTGTACCGCAGCGAGCTCGATCGCATCCCTGGCTGTCGCGGCGCCACGCACTACGTCTATGCGTACAACGTCGGTGCGTTTGCGCTCGGCAGCTTCTCGAGGCTCGAGGGCTCGGCGGGCGGCACGATCTGGGGCGTGGGCGGCGGCGGCAGCCGCAAGAACGAGAGCGCGATCGAGAAGCAGGGCGGCGTGCTCGCGTCGTGTCGCGGCGAATCCGCGACCGAGGTCGCGACATGCAAGACGCCGATCCGCCTGTCGCTCCGCGAGGTCGAAGCGGGGGACAACCCCGATGCGAAGGCCGCCGTCGCACCGGAGACGCCGGACGCGTTGAACCTCGCCGGAAAGATCGCGGCGAGCAACGAGCGCTCGAACCTCGCCAACGAGCACCTCAACAGCGCGCAGCGCAAGCTCACCGCCGGCGACGGCAAGGGATGCCTCGCCGAGCTCGACGCCTACGATCACCTCGACGCGAAGCCCGGCACCCAGACGACGGAGCCGAAGGCGGTGTACAGCTTCATGCGCGCGCAGTGCCTCATGGTGAGCGGACAGTGCGACGCCGGCCGATCGCTCATGCGACGCGCGAACCAGGCGCGCTCGCCCAACATGGGCGCGTCCCAGCTCGACGACACGGTGGACGGTCAGGTCGCGCTCTACTGCGGCGAGGCCGCGAAGGCGCCGCGCGATCGTCTGCTCACGGCGCTCGCGGTCCTGAGCGAAGGCTCCTCGCGGTCGCGGCTCACCCCGAAGCAGTGCGCGAACGCCGTCGAGAGCGCCTTTGCCGCGTACCCGAAGGTCACGCCGCGCGATGCGGAGGATCGGCTCGTGAAGAGCGCGCCGAGGGCGATCGCCAACGACGGCACGCGATGCCTCGCCCGCGCGAACGACTGCACGACGGCGTGGAAGAAGTTCGGTCCGCTCCTCGCGCAGTGGGGCAAGGCAGAAGGACACGAATTCGGCGGCAGCGAGGAGCGGATCCGTTCGTCGTTCGAGAGCGCGAGCTATGGCGAGTGTGTCGGCAAGGAGCAGGGGCCCATGTCGACCCGCGAGGATCTGGCGCGCTCGATCGAGGAGCTGAAGTGGGCGGAGGGGCACGACACGACGACGGCGAGCGTCGCGCTCTGCAGGTCGCTCATCGATCGGGGTAAGCGCTCGCTCCAGTCGCTCCAGTCGCTCCAGAACGACAAGAGCGACGAGGTGAAGTACAGCGCTGGCTATCTGCGCGTCGCGGGCGCCAAGTGCCTGACCAAGGCCGGCGACTGCGCGGGTTCGCGTGCACATTACATGGAATCGTACCTGGCCGAGCATCCCGGCGAGCAGCTTCGCGGCGAGGACGCCTTCATGAGCGACCAGAACGGCGGCGCCTGCAACGCCAAGCTCGTCTCGGGGCTCCCGCCCAAGGAGGCCGTGGCGCATGCGCTCCGCGTGCTCCACGGTGCGGAGCGCGCGAAGGGGGCGTGCAGCGAGGCCTTCGAGTCACTCAAGAAGAACGTCGCGGCCGCGCACGACCCCGACATGCAGCAGAAGCTGGAGCACGAGCTGTGGCGCAGGCCGCTCTCGTGCTTCGACGAAGCAGGCCAGTGCAACGAGGCGTGGGCGTCGCTGCAGACCACGAATGCGTGGCGAAAGAAGCCGGAGGACGTGCGTGGGATCCGCTCCATGTTCACGTCGTTCGCGAACAAGTGCGCCGACGCGACCATCCCCGGCCTGTCGCCCGCGGAGCAGTTCTGGGCCGCGCTCGATCAGATGTCGCACGCGAAGAAGACGACGAAGGAGAAGTGCAGCGCGCTCTACCAGACCGCGAAGCGCACGACGGCGGCGGCGGCGCCGCCCGCGAACGACAGCCGGACCGACATCGAGTACGCGCTCGCGCAGTGCCTCGGTCGCGGCGCGCGCGATTGCGCGGGCGCGAAGGAGGCGCTCGCGCGGAGCAAGCGCGCCTCGTCCACGAGCGCCGTCAGGGACATCTGCGCGGGAAGCGAGTAGTCACGACGTCACGCTGCGGTTCGTCGGGCGAGCAGCCGTGGATCGCGCGACGTGCCGAGCTCGTCGCGACAGTAGCGACAGCGGAACGCGATCCAGTCGGGGCGCGGCGTGACGCCGAAGATGCTCAGCATGATCCAGCCGAGGAACCCGTACTCGGGCTCTTGTTGGATGGCCGGGTCTCCGTGGCGATGGCCGCAGTGGCACGCGCGGTCGCTTGTCTTCTTCATCGATGGGAAGCATCGCAAGCGCCGGGCCACCACGATCAGAGGGAAAAAGCCGGGGCTCGTGCGAACGCTGCCGAATTTTCGGCAGGGCTGCTGCCGAATCCTCGGCGGCGTCGGCCGGGTACGCCGGGGTAGACTGAGGGCGCGATGGAACGGCAGCGAGCGCGCGAGACGACCCTCGGCCGGATCAGTCTCCGGATGGCGAGCTCGCTCGACCTCGACGGCGTGCTCACCGAGATCACCAGCGGGCTCGTCCGCGATCTCGACGCCGCCATGGCTCGGGTGTGGCTGCTCCGCGATGCCGACGCCACCGCATACCTCGAGCTCGTCGCCAGCGCCGGCCTCTCCACGCGTCTCGACGGGACGCGCAGCCGGGTGCCGGTCGGCTCCCTGAAGATCGGCGAGATCGCCTCGACGCGTACGCGCGTGTGCACGAACGAGCTGGAGCGCGATCCTCGCTTCGTCGACAAGGCGTGGATCCGCGAGAACGCGCTCACCTCGTTCTGCGGCTATCCGCTCGTGTTCGGCGACGAGCTCCTCGGCGTGGTCGCGATGTTCGCGCGCCGCGAGCTCACGGAGGCGGAGCTGGACGACCTCGGGGTCTTCGCTGCGCAAGCGTCGGTCGCGATCAAGAACGCGCTCCTCTTTGCCGAGGTCTCGGATCTGTCACGGCGCCTCGAGGCCGAGAATGCGTATCTCCGTGAAGAGCAGCGCGACCGGCGACCCGCCGGGATCGTCGGCCACAGCGCGTCGATCGCGCGCGTCATCCACGAGATGGAGCGTGTCGCCCCGACCATGTCGACTGTGCTCCTGCGCGGCGAGACCGGCACGGGCAAGGAGCTCTTCGCGCGCGCGATCCACGAGAAGAGCGCGCGCAAGACCGGGCCGCTCGTCGAGGTGAACTGCGCGGCCATCTCTCCGTCGCTCATCGAGAGCGAGCTCTTCGGCCACGAGCGTGGCGCGTTCACCGGCGCCGTGCAGCGTCGGCTCGGGCGCTTCGAGCTCGCGCAGGGCGGCACGCTGTTCCTCGACGAGATCGGCGAGCTCTCGGTCGAAGCGCAGGCAAAGCTCCTGCGGGCGCTGCAGGAGCACGAGATCGATCGCGTCGGAGGCACGCGAAGCATCCAGCTCGACGTGCGCATCGTCGCCGCCACGAACCGCGACCTCGAGGCGCTCGTGCGCGAGAATCGCTTTCGCGCCGATCTCTTCTATCGGCTCGCCGTCTTCCCGATCGTGGTGCCGCCGCTGCGCGAGCGGCGCGAGGACATCCCCGATCTCGTCGCCGTGATGCTGCGTTCGCTCACGGCGCGTCGCGTGTCGCACGTCGAGGCCATCGACGAAGATGCGCTCGCGTACCTCCAGGCCTACGACTGGCCGGGCAACGTGCGAGAGCTGCAGAACGTGCTGGAGCGCGCGGCAGTGCTCGCGCGCGGAACGACGATCGGGATCGCCGATCTACCGGAGCTCCAGAGCCGGACGGCGGCGATCGAGCCGCCTCCCGAGCCGAATGGGGCCACGCTCAAGGAGCGCGTCGATGCGCACGAGCGGTCGCTCGTCGCCGAGGCGCTCGCGCGCGCGAACGGCAATCAGTCCGAGGCCGCGCGTCAGCTCGGCACGAGCCGCGCGACGCTGCAGTACAAGATCAAGATCTACAAGCTCTGACGGCCACGTCGCATTCCATGCCGCAAAAATGGCGGCTGGATCACGTCCCACGCCGCCGGTCCGCTCAAGGGCGAGCCCGGCAGCTGGGGTTGGTGATCGTGGGAGCGGCGCTCAGGTCGGGCCGGGTGACGTCGGCGACGAACAGTCGTGCGACTGGATGTTGCCCTGCAGCGTCCCCGAGTTCGTGTGGAACGGCGGGGAAGTCAAGAAGCCCCCGAGCCCATCGACGTCCCGCCAGAGGCCGACGGCGACGAAGTCTGCGCTGTCGGCCTTCTTGCCCTCACCGGCGTCACGAACGCAGAGGAGAGCCGTGCCGCTTCCGGGTTGCTTCGGGTTCCTCGATTCCCATCTCGCGACCGCCATGTAACTGATGCTGGCGGCGCCCCCGTTGACGCCGTTGACGCCCAGGCCGCCGACGAAGTCACACCAGCCAGGAAGGGGCGCGCTGATGTACACGAGGTCACCCTTCACCGACACGTCGCTGTTCTTGTCCTTGTAGAGAAACCCGCCCTGCGCCTGGTCGATGCCCTTGCACGAGTCGAAGTTCGCCGTGAACGTCGCACGGTCTCCGTCCAGACCCCGGAGCGAGCCGCCGCCCGTGACCTTGCTGTTGCATCCAACCGCCGCGAACCCCACCACCGCAGCCGCTACCATCACCATTCGATTGTTCATGCTCGCTCCTTGTTCCGTTTGCCCAACGTCCCGCGAGCGCGAGCGTTAAGGGGCGATCGGACGCGTCGGAACCCTGCGTGCTCGCGACGGTATTTTACGATGTAAAATTGTACGGGCGCGTCGCCCGACGCGGTGTTAATGTCCGCCGTATGCGCGCCAAACAGGCAGGTGTCTCGGCTGTCGTCCTCGCGAGTGTCGTCCTCTCGTCGCTCGCCGTCGCATGCCACGCGTCCAGCGAAGGAACCTCCGCGCCTTCCACGATCGACGTGGCCGGAGGCGTCGACCCCGAGAACGCCGGGCCGCTCGCGCCGTGGCTCTCTGACGCGCGCGTGGTCGTGGCGGGGCCCGACGACACGTCGCTCGACTGCCGCACCGCCATCTGCCGCCACAACGAGAACACCGACCTCACGACGTGGAACGGCGCTCTCTGGTTCGTCCATCGCACGTCGAACAGTCAGGTGCTCGGACCGAACAGTGCGCTCCACGTCTACAAGTCGACCGACGACGGCGCGACCTTCACGAGAACGGCGAGGATCCCCGCGCCTCCGGATCGCGACGTCCGCGATCCGCATTTCTACGTCGTCGGAAACAGGCTGTTCGTGAAGGCGCTCACGCGCCTCCCCGTGTTGTCGGCGCGCGACTCCAACGTCGACACCGTCACCGTGGAGATGCACTCCGACGACGGCGTGGCGTGGTCATCGTTCGCGCCCATCGCCGCGAGCAAGCAGAGCTTCTGGCGGATCAAGGAGCACGCGGGCACGTATTTCTCGGCCTCCTACGCAGACGGCGATGCGTCGGTCACGCTCTTCACGTCGGCCGACGGCGCCTCGTGGACGAAGGGCGCATCGATCTTCGACGTCGCGAAGGACGGACCGCTCGAGACGGAGCTGACCTTCATGCCGTCGGGCAAGCTGCTCGCGCTCGTTCGTGTCGACGGCACCGATGCCGAGATGATGGGCGACGAGGGGAGGCTCCGCACCATCGCGTGCTGGGCCGATCCGCCGACGTATTCGAAGTTCACGTGCCCGCAGGAGATCCTCGGCGAGAGGTTCGACGGCCCGGTCTCGTTCTTCGTAGGGTCACGGGTCTTCGTGATCGCGCGCAAGCACCTCCAGGGCACCGGCCGCAAGCGCATGTCGCTCTTCGAGCTCGGCGGCAATCTCGAAGGAGGCCCGCTCACCGTCAAGGACTGGGGCAATTTCCCGAGCGCCGGTGACACCTCGTACGCGGGCGTCGTGATGAAGGCCGACGGACGCGCGCTGGTGAGCTGGTACTCGGGTCAGCTCGCGAAGGACGAGCCGTGGATCCTCGGCATGATCGATCCGACGAACATCTGGCAGGGCGAGATCGACTTCTCGAAGCTGCAGTAGACGGATCGCTAGCGATCCCCGTCGAGCAACGCCCGCACCTTCGCGGTCAACACTTCGCCGGAGAATGGCTTCGCGATGAAGCTCATGTCCTCGTCGACCATGTCGTGACCTGCGAAGGCGTCGGCGGTGTGTCCCGACATGAAGAGCTCCTTGAGCCCATGGAATCTGGACCTCAGCGCCTTGGCCAGATCCGGGCCGTTCATCTCCGGCATGATGACGTCGGTGAGCAGCAGGTGGATCGCGCCGGAGTGCTCGGCGGCAATGCGGAGCGCTTCGCTCGGAGAGCTCGTCGCCAGCACGACGTACCCCGACTGCTCGAGCACCTTCCTGGCAATCGTCAACAAGGCCGGTTCGTCCTCGACGAGGAGGATCGTCTCGGTCGCGCGCCGCACAGGGCGCTCCACCGGAGCTGCCGCCCGCTCGGGCTCGGCCACCGAACGTGGCAGGTAGATCTCGAATGTCGTCCCCGCCCCAGGCGCGCTGACGACATGCATGAACCCGTGGTTCTGATCGACGATGCCGTGGATCGTCGGGAGCCCGAGGCCGGTGCCCTTGCCGACGCCCTTCGTCGTGAAGAACGGCTCGAACAGATGCGCCTGCGTTTCTTGGGTCATGCCGCTGCCGTCGTCGCGCACGGCGAGCCGAACGTAGTCGCCAGGAGACCGGCCAGGATGCTTGGCGCACTCGTCGTCGGTGACCGTGACGTTGGTCACCTCGATCGTGATCGTGCCGGCGTCGACGATGGCGTCCCTCGCGTTGATGCACAGGTTGGTCAAGATCCGATCGATCTGGGTCGGATCCATGACGACGTGCCACAGCTCCGGCACCGGCTGCCAGCGCAGGTCGATGTTCTCGCCGATCAACCGGCGGAGCATCGCGACGATCGCATCCACCGCCTCGTTGAGATCCAGCAGCCTCGGCAGGATGGGTTGTTTCCGCGCGAAGGCGAGCAGCTGTCGGACGAGGTCGGCGGAGTGTTGCGCCGCGTCGCGGATCTCGCGGAGGTCGTCGCGGACCTCGGTCGAGCCTGCGTGCCTCACTGCCAGCTCCACGCGTCCGAGGATCACCGCCAGCATGTTGTTGAAATCGTGCGCCACGCCGCCCGCGAGTCGACCTACGAGCTCCATCTTCGCGCTGTGGAGGAGCTGGTTCTGCAGCCGCGCTCGCTCGTCCTCGGCGAGCTTCCGGTCGGTGATGTCGACGACGACTCCGACGTGGCCGAGGTACTCGCCGGCGGGTGAGATCCGTGGCTCGGAGACCACGTCGATCCAGCGCCATTCGCCGGAGTGACCGCGAACTCTCGTCTCTTCCCTGAACGGAGCTCGCTCGCGCACTGCCGTCATGAAGCTCGCCACGTACTCGCCAGCGTCATCGGGGTGGAGAAGTGGCTGCCACTTGCCGGCTTCTGCCTCCTCTGGGGTGACGCCGAAGTACTCGCAGTAGGTCCGGTTCACGAAGCGGTTCCCACCGTCGACGTCGGAGACGAAGAGGACGACCGGCGCGCCGTCAGCCAGGACGCGGAACCGTGTTTCGCTGTCGCGCAGCGCGTCTTCCACGTGTCTGCGCTCGGAGATGTCGACGTGCGTGCCGATCATCCGCAGCGGCTTGTGGTTCTCTCCCCAGGCCGAGACCAGACTGCGGGACTGGACCCAGATCCAGTGTCCCAGCTTGTGCTCGAGGCGATGCTCGACCGCATGCAGAGCCTTGCGCCCCGCGAGGACCTCCTCGATGTCGGCGAGAGCCATGGGCAGGTCGTCGGGGTGGACGAGCGAAGTCAGCGCGTCGACGTGCGCGGGGAGCTCGTCGCGCGCGTAGCCCGTGATGCTCAGCCAGCGATCCGAGAACGTCATCGCTCCGGTCGAGATGTCCCAGTCCAGCACCCCCACCCCGGTCCCCTCGATGGCCAACAGCCAGCGAGCGTCGTGCTCGCGGAGCGACTGTTCGGCGCGCTCGAGCTCCAGACGCAGATCGCGCTCGCTCTCGACGCTCCGGGTCAGCGATGCGATCTGCGCCCGCGCATCTTCGAGCTCCGCGCTCAGCTGCGCGACCGTCTTTTCGGTGCCGAGCTCGCCCATGGTCGTCCCCCAGCCGACGAACCTATCACGCGATCGAATCCCGCCGCGCAAGGCCCCGCCTGCCGCGATGCTCACTCCACATCGGCTTCACGTTGAACAAGTTCGTGAAGGTCACCGAGGGCGCGATGACCCCGGGGCTCCGCGATCCGGTGAAGAGGTAGGCTGCACCGTCGCTGCGGGCGCGACGGATCTTGGCGTATGATGAGTGGCTCGCGGGCCGCGCGCGGCGGCCGCCTACCCGACGAACTCATGTCTGAACACCGCTGGGAATGGACGCTGCCAGGCAGCGAGCGCACGGAGGTCGCGGCTACCCTCGATCCGACCGCGGGCATCGAGACGGTGACCGTCGATGGGCGTGTCGTCTCCCGCTCCGCGCGCGGCGCGATGCCGAATGGCCACGTCATCGCGATACCCGGTGCCAGCGACGGAGCCGAGGAGGTCGTCGTCTCGTTCGATCCGCGCCTCGTCATCTGCATCCTCCGCGTGGGTCGCGAGGAGGTCGCTCCGCAGCGCTGGCCAGCTCCACAGTCCGCAAAGCGCGCGCCAGCGCCGCGTTCGTCGAGCTCGATCGTCGTGGTGGCTGGCGTGCTTGCGATCGCCGTGCTCGGCGGCGGCGCGGCGTTCGTCGTCAGCACGCGCACGCGCACCGCTCCGCCGTCTGGCCCGATGACCGGCGTGCATCGCGCCGACAACGGCCTCTTCGTCGCGCACTTTCCGACGCGCTTCGTGGCGCAGCCTGCGCGCGTCCCCGGCGCGAGCGGCGTCGTGCTCGATGACCGCGCGAGCAGCGAGGCGATCGTGATCGTCGCGCTCGCGACCGGCGAAGGTATCGACGAGCCGTGGGCGATCCAGAAGCGCATCCACGGCGAGGCGCTCAGCAACTTGCCGCGCGGAGGCGGCGCGCACGAGGAGACGTCTCGGACCGACGGCACCTGCCTCGGGCATCCCGGCGCGATCGTGCGCGGAAGGGTCACGGCGACGAGCGGCACCCGCGCCAACCTCTGGTCGTGCGCGTTCCGCGCGGGTGCCGCCGGCTACCTCGTGATGTATGCGGTTCCCGAGAACGACACCACCGGCGCCGCGCCGCGTCTACAGGACGTCGTCGACGCGACGGAGCTCACGCGGCTCGGCGAGCTGACGGGCGCGGGACCATGAGCGAGCGCGCCTCGTGAGCGCTGATCACGGCTTGGCGAAGGTCACCACGATGAGCTGGTAGGAGGTGACCCCGGAGGCCGCGTCCGTGTTGCGGATGATCACCGTCCGCCAGATGGCGCCGGCAGAGACATCCTGCCCGACGAGGCCGAAGGAGCTCGCAGGGATGCGGAGCGAGGTCAGATCCGCCAGGTTCCCGGAAGACGAGGCTCCCGAGTAGGCGGTAGCGAGCTGCTCGAGGGTCGCGGACGAGGTCAGCGCCTGGGAGGAGATCGCGAAGGTCTGACCGGTGGCTGCGCCTTCCGTCAACTGTGCATAGCCGGTCGCGCTCGTCACCCTGTCGTTGACATCGGTGAGCATCGTGAGGTCGGCGAGGCTGATCGTGTAGCTGGGAGCAGGCACGTTGCTCGCATCGACCGTCGAGCTCTGCGTCGCGAAGGCGCCCTGCTTCGAGCCGCTCGCGCTGTCGTTCGTATCGTCGGAGATGAGGAGATTGATCGTGAAGTCCGCGCCAAACGTGAGCGAGTCGATCTTGGCGTTGGCGTAGAACGCAACCGGGTCTTCCGCGGCAGCCTTGAACGCCGAGGCAGATCCCGCGTAGCTGGTCGCGAGCAAGATGTTCGGAGCGCCGGCATACGTCGTGCCGCTGGCCACGACTTCGGTGACGGTCAGCTCGCAGTTACTGTCGTTCATGCGGACAGCGAGCGCGGGGTGCGCGAGCAATGCTCCGTTGACGAGCGCGCTCCACGCCTCGCCGTCCGAGCGCCCACTGCAGCCGGTGTACACGCCATTGATCACCTCGATTCCGCTGGCGGTCAGCGCGCTGCGAGAATGGTCGGTCACGTCGACCTTGGGCGAGACCATGTCATTCGTGGGGTTCGTGCAGCCCGAGGCGAGCGCGACGAGGACTGCGGCGGAAGCAACTGCGTTTCGGCGAGACGTGATCGTGAACATGGTTCGTGTGGACTCCAGGCGTGAGGTGAGGTGTGCGTTCCGCTGGCACCGTCGAAACCTGGTTGGTTTGGAGGTTGCGTGAAGGAGAGAAACGGCCGCCGCGCAGGCGGCTTAAGCGGCGACACCGCGCTCTCGTGCTGCTCGAGCGCTAGAGCGATCCCGCGAAGTGGTCGACGCCGCACTTCGCGCCGTGGCCGCACGTCGCGTTGGAGTCACCCCAGGCCGAGACCATGAGATGGAGATCGTTCGCCGTCGACGATGGATGAATGAAACCGCCGTACAGGCACGGCTGCTCGGCGGCCGTGACCTGGACGTGCTCGTCGGTCCACGGGCCTTCCGGCTTCGACGCCGTGCGCGTGACGATTCTCCCGCCCGCGAGGTAAGCCATCGCCCAGACGCAGTTATCGAGCTTGCGCACCGAGGGCTCACCGAAGTCGGTCTCGGGCACGACCGACGAGCAGCTCTTGCCCCACGTGCCGCCGTTGTTGCCGTTGTTGCCGTTACCCGACGAGCTCCAGCACTCGTACGCGCCTCGGTCCAAGATGTCCTTCGCGGTTACGCGCTGGAGCATCATCGGCCCGACCTGCCGGCCCGCGCGGACGCTGTAGAAGTAGACGTAGCCGGAGACGTCGTCGTACTGCATCGTCTGCATCTGGAAGGGATCGAGGTTCCCGAGGTCGTTGCCGAACTGGATCGGCGCCCGCTGGAAGTGGTCGCCGGTCGCCGTCGACGTCGTCGTCGAGACCGCGAGCCCCGCGTAATTCGTGCGCCACTGGCCGGGAAACGCGTCGGGGCAGAGGCCGGCCCAGTCGCGGACGGACATGAACGACACGACCGTGCGACCGTCGGGTAGCCGGACGCCGTCGTTCGGGATGACGGTGAACTCGCCGCCGCAGCCGCTGTGCGCGCTGTCGACGATCTGGGGGGCAAAGCCAGACCCCGAAAAGCTGATGCCGTCGGCGGGCCGGTCCATCGATAGGAGGAGCACGGGCGATCGCCATCCGGGACCGCCGACGCCCGGAGCGTCGAACGTGTCACCGAACAGGAAGCCGGTCGTTCCCTTTCCGAGCGCGAACGGAATGCCGAGGTCGGTGCCGTTGACGTGCCACTGCAGGCTGGATGTCCCCGGGCCGGTCAGCGCCTCTCGGCGCGCGGCGGGCCCGTTGCCGCTCGGGGGAGGCGAGTCGGTGCAGCTGTGATCCTTGCACTGCTTCACCTTGTCTTGATCCTGCGGTGCCTGCGCGGCGCCTTGGCTGCACGCGGGCGAGCCCGGATCGGCGCCGCAGTCCGTGGTCGTCTGTCCGGCGTTGGCGGCTGCGTTGGTGACGAGCTGGTCGCACTCGATGAGCGGCCGCGGCCCGTTGTCGACGAGCGGCGCGTCGAGCGGCCGGATGCTGGCTGTGGTCGTGGTCGTCGTCGTGCTCGTCGTTGTCGGGCGCGCGAGCCCGGACCTCAGGTCCGCCACCATGCGCGCGAGCACCGCGTTCGATGCGCTGTCGCCCGCGAGTGAGCTCTGGACCACGGTCGCCTGCGCGCCATCTCGCAGCTCGATCCGTAGCGTCGGATGGCGCGTGCCTGCGTCGAGCGCGGCATCGATCGTCGTCGTCGTCCCTGGCGCTCGTGAGACACGATATTCGAACGTCACGACGGGCGATCGCTGCGAGTCGTAGCCCTTCACGATCGTCGACGTGCCGTCGTTGCGGATCTCCCACGACGAGACGCCGATCGCCGCGCGCGTATCCGCCGATGCGTCGACGACGACGCCGTCGCCGTCCGTCGACATCGACGTGGACGTCGCGGAGCCGGCCGTGTCCGCACCCGAGCAAGCCGCAACGACACCCGCCGAAAGCACCGCGACCCAAGAAAAACCAATCCTCACGCGGAACCCTTCGAGCAATGGTCGCGCCATCGCTCGAGGCCGAATTTTTCGCTGGGAGCACCCAAGATCCGCAAGCCCGCGTCTGGAGGGTCACGACAGTGACCGGTGCCGTGAGCCGGAGTACGCTCCGTCGTGCGGCGACGCGACGATGCCGTTCACTCCGGCGTTCATGCGGTCGCCAGGCCGACCTTCATCACCCACGCGGTCGGGTATGGCTCGCC
>OUNM011093167.1_pt1 | contig 20566 bp, 33 predicted proteins | sample 1769961 | NCBI WGS metagenome assembly OUNM01 (sample SAMEA3914820, study PRJEB12502) | metagenome | biome: forest; material: soil | place: USA | collected 2012-03-12 | depth 0.3 m
AGAACGTATCCTCTATTATTCTGGAGTTAGCCATAAAATTGGGGAAGTACACGAAGGTGCTGCCACTATGGACTGGATGGCACAAGAACAAGAAAGAGGGATCACCATTACTTCGGCCGCTACAACGGTAAATTGGAAATGGAGAAACCAGAATTACCACGTCAACATTATCGATACTCCTGGTCACGTGGACTTTACCGTAGAGGTAAACCGCTCTCTTCGTGTATTGGATGGTTTGGTATTCTTATTCAGCTCCGTAGACGGAGTTGAACCACAGTCCGAAACAAACTGGCGTTTGGCAGATAACTACAAAGTAGCCCGTCTCGGGTTTGTCAATAAGATGGACCGCTCAGGTGCAGACTTTTTGAACGTAGTGAAACAAGTAAAAGAAATGTTGGGCAGCAATGCGGTAGCGTTGCAATTGCCGATTGGTGCCGAAGACAACTTCAAAGGAGTAGTAGATTTGGTAAACTTCCGTGGGATCGAATGGAACGAGCACGATAAAGGGATGACCTTTAAAGAAGTTCCAATTCCTGCCGACATGATGGAAGAGGCGAAAGAATACCGCGAAAAATTATTGGAAGCAGTGGCTGATTACGATGAGTCATTGATGGAGAAATTTTTTGAAGATCCCGCTTCTATCACAGAAGATGAAATTTTGACTGCCCTTCGCAAAGCGACGATCGATATGAAAATCGTCCCGATGCTTTGTGGTTCTTCTTTCAAGAACAAAGGAGTGCAGACAATGTTGGATTATGTAATGGCTTTGTTGCCGTCTCCTATGGACAAGGACAGCATCACAGGTACAGACCCTGACACTGGCAATGATGTAGTGCGTCAGCCTAGCGAAAAAGATCCTTTCTGTGGTTTGGCTTTCAAAATCGCGACTGACCCATTTGTAGGACGTTTGTGTTTCGTAAGGGCATATTCAGGAGTACTTGAGTCAGGATCTTACATTTTCAACACACGATCAGATAGCAAAGAACGTATTTCCCGGATCTTCCAGATGCACGCTAACAAGCAGAACCAAATCGAAAGATTGGCTGCGGGTGACATTGGAGCCGTAGTTGGTTTTAAGGACATTAAAACGGGTGATACGCTTTGTGCGGAAAACAGCAAAATCGTATTAGAGTCTATGGTATTCCCAGAACCTGTAATCGGGTATGCCATCGAAGCCAAAAAACAGGCTGACGTTGACAAATTGAGCAACGGAATCTCGAAGTTGATCGAAGAGGATCCAACCTTGAGGGTGCATACAGATCAAGAAACAGGCCAAACCATCTTGAGAGGGATGGGCGAGTTGCACTTGGAAATTATCATTGATCGTTTGAAACGTGAATTTAACGTGGAGATCAACCAAGGAGCTCCTCAGGTAGCGTACAAAGAGAAATTGACAAAAAGCGTGGAGCACCGTGAGGTATACAAAAAACAAACGGGTGGTCGTGGTAAATTTGCCGATATCGTATTTGAAATGGGCCCTCGTGACGACGAAAAAGAAGATCTTTTGTTCGTAAACGAAATTGTAGGAGGTGTAATTCCAAGAGAATTTATTCCTGCAATACAAAAAGGATTCCAAGAGTCCATCAAAAATGGTCCTTTGGCAGGCTTCCCATTGGATTCTTTCAAAGTTAGATTGTACCACGGGTCTTTCCATGATGTAGACTCGGATTCATTGTCTTTTGAAATGGCGGCTAGGATCGGATTCAAAGAGGCTGCGAAACTATGTGGGCCACAATTGTTGGAGCCGATCATGAGCGTAGACGTGGTGACACCGGATGAATATACAGGTCCTGTAACAGGCGACTTGAACAGAAGAAGAGGTTTGATGAGGGGCATGGATACAAAAGGCACAGCTACGGTGGTAAAAGCCGCTGTTCCGTTGTCCGAATTATTCGGGTATGTAACCGACCTTCGTACCATTACTTCAGGTCGTGCTACTGCTTCTTTGACCTTTTCTCATTACGAACCAGTACCTAACAACTTGGCAGAAAGCATTATTGCCAAGACGAAGGGAACCGTTAAAGCATAATTACCATGAGCCAAAAAATAAGAATCAAACTAAAATCCTTTGACCACAATTTGGTGGACAAATCATCGGAGAAAATTGTGAGAGCAGTGAAAGCGACTGGTGCCATCGTGAGCGGCCCTATCCCATTGCCTACAGAGAAAGAAGTGTTCACAGTACTTCGTTCACCCCACGTGAACAAAAAAGCAAGAGAACAATTCCAACTTTGTACGTACAAAAGATTGGTGGATATCTATTCTACAAGTGCTAAAACGGTAGATGCCCTCATGAAATTGGAGCTTCCTAGCGGTGTAGATGTAGAGATCAAGGTCTGAGTCGACTTCTTTAAAAGGGGGAAATATAGAGATAATATTTCCCCCTTTTTTGTTGCTCTTAATAAAACATTCACTAACTTTGCACTCCCGTTTTCAGGAGGGGTCAAAAAAAAGAAAAAAGCTAATTTATAACGTCATGTTAGGGCTTATTGGAAAAAAAATTGGAATGGCGAGGATCTTCGAAGCAGAAGGCAAGGCAGTCCCTTGTACCTTGGTCGAAGTAGGCCCCTGTGTCGTTTCCCATGTTAAAACGGTAGATTCGGACGGGTATGAAGCTGTCCAATTGGGGTATGGCGAAGCCAAAGAGAAAAATGTATCGGCAGCGATGTTGGGGCATTTTAAGAAGGCCAATACCACGCCAAAGCGTAAACTTGTGGAATTCAAAGAGTTTAGCAAAGAAGTAAGCTTAGGTGACACGCTCACGGCCGCAGATGTTTTTGTGGAAGGTGATTTTGTAGACGTAGTAGGCACTTCTAAAGGAAAAGGATTCCAAGGGGTAGTGAAAAGACATGGTTTCGCAGGTGTTGGCGGACAAACGCACGGACAACATAACAGAGCACGCCACGCAGGTTCGATCGGATCTTGTTCTTTCCCTTCTCGCGTATTTAAAGGAATTCGCATGGCAGGTAGAATGGGTGGTGACCGCGTCACTGTTCAGAATTTGCGTGTGATGAAAGTGATTGCCGAAAAGAACATCGTCATTATAAGCGGGTCAGTACCTGGCGGTAAAAATGGTTACCTTATACTAGAGAAATAAGATGGATTTCGCAGTAATAAACATACAAGGAAAGGAAACGGGGAAGAAAGTGAATTTTCCCGTCGACTTGGCAGAGGCGACTCCAAATGACCACGTCATTTGGTTGGATGTGAAGCATTATTTGGCCGCACAACGCCAAGGAACGCACAAAGCGAAAGAGAAAGCGGAAATGGCTTACTCTACGAAGAAGATCAAAAAGCAAAAAGGAACGGGCGGTGCACGTGCCGGCAGCATTAAATCTGGTGTATTTGTAGGAGGTGGTCGTATTTTCGGACCGAAGCCACGCGATTACAGTTTTAAGTTGAACAAGAAAGTGAAGCAATTGGCTCGTCAGTCGGCCGTTGCTTACAAGGCGAAAGAGAACGCCTTGATTTTCTTGGACGAATTTTCCTTGGCAGCCCCTAAAACAAAGGAATTTGTCTCCATCATGAAAAATCTGAAAGTGGAAGAAGCAAAAACATTGTTCTTGCTTCCAAACGAAGAGAAGACACAAAATATCCACTTATCGGCACGGAATATCCCAAATGCGAAAGTGTTGCACGTGAATGAGGTAAATACCTACGAAATCATGAATGCAGATAAATTGGTTATCGGAGTGAAAGCAGTGGATACATTGGTAGAATTAATAAGCTAAGAAGATGTCGATTCTCATAAAACCGGTCATTACCGAAAAATATTCGAAAATGAGTGAAAAAGGCAGATATGCCTTTGAGGTAAGCCGCGATGCCAATAAAATTGAAATAAGAAAGGCCATAGAAAAAGAATATGGCGTGAATGTGGAAAGTGTCAATACTTATATCACTCCTGGTAAAACAAAAACTAGGATGACAAAGTCTAAAGTGATGACAGGAAGGGTTTCTCCAAAGAAGAAAGCCATTATTACACTTGCCAAAGGGGAAGTAATAGATATTTATTCTAGTATTTAATCAGCAATAGAATGGCTGCAATTAAGAAACTAAAACCCACCACACCTGGACAAAGACACCGGGTAGCTCCTACATTCGAGGACATTACAACCAATGTTCCCGAGAAGAGTTTACTTGTCAAGATTTCAAAAACAGGTGGTCGTAACAACCAAGGAAAGCGTACCATGCGCCACATTGGTGGGGGACACAAACAAATGTACCGTATTATCGATTTCAAAAGAGATAAAGACGGGGTTCCTGCAAAAGTAAATTCGATCGAATACGATCCAAACCGCACTGCACGCATCGCATTGTTGCATTATGTGGACGGAGAGAAACGTTATATTATTTGCCCTGCCAAACTAAAAGTAGGCCAAACCTTGGTTTCAGGCAAAGATGCAGCACCTGAATTGGGCAATGCACTTTTCCTGTCAGACATACCACTCGGTACCTTTATCCACAATATCGAATTGAAGCCTGGCAAAGGCGGAGCATTGGCGAGAAGTGCTGGGGGATATGCTCAGTTGGTGGGTCGTGATGATAAATATGCCAGCATCAAATTGCCTTCTGGCGAAATTAGGTTGGTACTTGGAACATGCAAGGCAACTGTCGGAACAGTTTCAAACGCAGACCATATCAATACCACGCTCGGGAAAGCAGGAAGAAGTCGTTGGTTGGGAAGAAATCCACGAGTGCGTGCTGTAGCAATGAACCCAGTTGACCACCCTATGGGAGGTGGGGAAGGAAGAGCTTCCGGCGGACATCCAAGATCTAGAAAAGGCTTGTATACCAAAGGTCTCAAGACTAGGAAGCCAAATAAATATTCAGATTCTTTAATTGTTTCTAAGAAGAAGTAATGGGACGTTCGACGAAAAAGGGGCCATACATCGATTTTAGGCTCGAAAACAAAATATTTGCATTGAATGACACCAATAAGAAGTCGGTCATCAAAACATGGTCTAGGAGATCTACCATCTCCCCAGATTTTGTGGGCCATACCTTTGCGGTACACAATGGAAACAAGTTTATTCCGGTTTTTGTAACAGAGAACATGGTAGGACACAAATTGGGTGAATTCTCTCCTACACGGAATTTTAGGGGCCACGCAGCAAAAAAGGATAAGACAGGCAAAAAATAATCAGAATGGAAGCCGTTGCAAAATTGAATAACGTTCCTACATCTCCTCGCAAGATGAGATTGGTGGCCGATATGATCAGAGGCAAGAAAGTAAATGTTGCTTTAGGTCTTTTGAAATATGAGCCGAAAGTAGGTGCTCAGAAAGTAGAAAAACTTCTTTTATCCGCTGTGGCCAACTGGCAACAGAAGAACAGCGGCGAGCGTTTGGAAGAAAGCAACTTATATGTAAAGACGATCTTTGTAGATGGTGGCAGAATCCTGAAACGTTTCAGGCCAGCACCTCAAGGGAGAGCCTACAGGATAAGGAAGCGTTCCAACCACGTGACAATTGTTATCGATACTATCAATTCTTCAGAAACTAAATAGAAATGGGACAAAAAGTTAATCCCGTAAGTCTTCGCTTAGGTATCATCAGAGGATGGGAATCCAACTGGTACGGTGGTAAGACATTCGATGCCAAACTTATCGAAGACGAGAAGATACGTAAATATATCTATGCAAGGATACCCAAAGGAGGGATCTCTAAAATAGTGATAGAAAGAACACTCAAGCGCATTATCTTGACCATCAATACTGCTAGACCAGGTGTCGTGATCGGAAAAGGCGGAGGAGAGGTAGATAAGATCAAAGAAGAATTGAAGAAGTTGACGAGCAAAGAAGTGCAAATCAACATCTTTGAAATAAAAAGACCGGAATTGGATGCCAAATTGGTGGGAGAATCTATCGCTCAACAATTGGAGGCTAGGATATCTTACCGCCGCGCGATGAAACAATCCATCGCGAGCACCATCCGCGTAGGAGCAATGGGAATCAAGGTGAAGCTATCTGGACGCCTTGCCGGAGCGGAAATGGCGCGTACAGAACAGTACAAAGAAGGACGGATCCCGCTTCATACCCTACGTGCCGACATCGACTATGCAGTCTCCGAAGCGCAAACGGTATATGGAAAGATCGGCATCAAGGTGTGGATCTTCAAGGGAGAAATCTACGGCAAAAGGGACCTTTCTCCGAATGTGGGGATGATCAGTTCTGCCCAAGCACAACAAGGTGGAGCCGGAGGAGGAAATAACCAACCAGCGGGGAAGAGAAGACCCGATGGACAAGGCCCGAATAAGAAAAGAAATAAGAAATAGTAAAAATAGATTAGGTCATGTTACAGCCTAAAAGAACGACATTCAGGAAAGCACAAAAGGGTAGAAATCGTGGTGTAGCGAGCAGAGGGGCAGAATTGTCATTTGGGAGCTTCGGAATCAAATCCTTGGAACATGGTTGGATTACCAGCCGCCAAATAGAAGCGGCACGTATCGCCATCTCACGTGCCATGAAAAGGGAAGGCCAGATGTGGACCCGTATTTTCCCAGATAAACCTGTCACAAGAAAACCTGCCGAAGTAAGGATGGGAAAAGGAAAAGGAGCACCCGAATATTGGGTGGCGGTGATCAAACCAGGTACTATCCTTTTCGAATCGACAGGAATTGATTTGGCAGTGGCCCAAGAATCGTTACGATTGGCCGCGCAAAAGCTTCCTATTAAGACAAAGTTTGTGGTGAAAAGGGAATTACAAGGAGTATGAAATCGAAATCAAAAGATATAAAGCCACTTAGCGTTGAGCAACTCAAAGCCAAAGTGAAGGAAGATAAAGAAGTATTGGCGAAGCTAAAATTTGCCCATTCTATCTCTCCTATTGAGAACCCAATGCGATTGAAGTTCTTAAAAAAGGACATTGCTAGAATGCTTACTGAACTCAATTCAAGATAACACAAGCACCGTTTCACATGGAAAGGAATTCTAGGAAAGAAAGGATTGGCAAGGTAGTCAGCAATAAAATGGACAAATCCATTACCGTTACCATCGAAAGAAGGGTAAAGGATGAAATGTATGGGAAGTTCATGAAAAAGAGTACCAAATTGATGGCGCACGACGAGAAAAACGAGTGCAGCATTGGAGATACAGTGAAGATAATGGAAATCCGCCCTCTCAGCAAAAATAAGAGATGGAGGTTAGTTGAGGTAATCGAAAAAGTGAAATAATCATGATACAGCAGGAATCGAGGCTTACTGTAGCAGATAACAGCGGCGCAAAAGAAGTTCTTTGCATACGGGTACTTGGCGGTACTGGAAAGCGTTATGCCAGTATCGGTGACAAGATCGTAGTGGCCGTAAAATCTGCTATAAGCTCTGGCAACGTCAAAAAGGGCTCCGTGTCCAAAGCCGTAGTAGTACGCACAAAGAAAGAAGTAAGGAGACCAGATGGTTCTTATATCCGTTTCGACGACAACGCGGCCGTGTTGCTTAACAATAACGATGAGCCAAGAGGAACTCGTATTTTCGGTCCAGTAGCGAGGGAACTTCGTGAAAAACAATTTATGAAAATTGTATCGCTTGCTCCCGAGGTAATCTAAAAACCTAAGAAAATGAAATTCCACGTTAAAAAAGGCGATTTAGTAAAAGTAATCTCTGGCAATAGCAAAGGGAAGGAAGGAAAAATTACCCAGATGCTTGTTGAAGAGCAAAGGGCAATTGTGGAAGGTGTAAATTTAGTCACAAAACACCTTAAGCCTACTGCAAAAAACCCGAACGGAAGTATTGAGAAAAGAGAGGCTTCCATTCATTTGAGCAATTTAATGGTCGTAGATCCTTCCAATGGAAAACCTACTAGAGTAGGAAGGAAACTAAATGCAGAAGGAAAACTTCAAAGATATTCGAAGAAGACAAATACATTCTTATCCTAATTATGGCAACCCCTAGGCTAAAAGAAATATACGTGAAAGAAACAGTGACTTCATTGCAAAAGAAGTTCAACTATTCTTCCATCATGCAAGTGCCTAAAATCACAAAGATTTGCATCAACAAAGGCATTGGAATCGCTGTCACTGATAAAAAATTAGTGGATGTCGGAGTAGAAGAATTGACTACGATCACAGGTCAAAAAGCGGTAGCTACTAAATCTAAAAAGGCGATATCTAACTTCAAATTGAGAGAAAATATGCCGATCGGAGCCCGCGTGACTTTGAGAGGCGACAGAATGTACGAATTTCTCGACAGGTTGGTATCAGTAGCCCTTCCAAGGGTACGTGATTTCAAAGGAATCAGCGATAAAGGCTTTGACGGCAAAGGGAACTATACCCTCGGAATCAAAGAGCAGATCATCTTCCCTGAGATCAGCATCGACAAAGTGGCAAAAATAACGGGAATGGATATTACCATTGTCACAAATGCCAAATCCGATGAAGAAAGTCTTGAATTGTTAAAAGCGCTTGGAATGCCATTCGCAAACCAAAAGAAATAAGTCATGGCAAAAGAATCCGTAAAAGTTAGAGAGCTAAAAAGGCAAAAAATGGTAGCGAAATATGCTACGAAACGTGCCGAGTTGAAAGCAAAAGGCGATTATATCGGCTTGGATAAGCTTCCACGCAATGCTTCTCCCGTCAGATTGCACAACAGATGCAAATTGACAGGAAGACCGAAAGGCTATATGAGAAAGTTCGGTGTTTGCCGTAACGTGTTCCGTGAAATGGCTTCCCAAGGAAAAATTCCAGGAGTAACAAAAGCAAGCTGGTAATTTGTTTTTAAATAACTAATTGCTATCTTTGCAGCCCTTTTGAAAAATAGAAAAGAATTATACAATGTTAACCGATCCTATAGCAGATTATCTAACCAGAGTTAGGAACGCATCGAAAGCTCGTCACCGAGTAGTAGAAATACCTGCATCTAACTTAAAGAAGGAGATCACGAAAGTGCTTTACGACAAAGGATATATTTATAGCTATAAATTTGATGATACTACTGTACAAGGAGTCATCAAAATAGCCTTGAAATATGATCCCCTCACCAAGAGGCCAGCTTTTTTGAGCTTGGAAAGAGCAAGTAAGCCTGGATTACGGAAATATTCCGGTGCGGAAGGCCTACCAAGGGTATTGAATGGCTTGGGTATCGCTATTTTATCCACTTCAAAAGGAGTGATGACCGACAAGGAGGCACGTCAATTGAACGTAGGAGGTGAAATATTGTGTTACGTTTATTAATCGTAAGTCATGTCGCGTATTGGAAAAAAAATAATCGAGATTCCTTCAAAAGTAGAAGTGTCATTGGACTCGAATAATATCGTGTCCGTGAAGGGTCCTAAAGGGACATTGTCTCAAAAGGTTCACCCTGGTTTCTCTTTGTCAGTAGAAGGTAACCAAGCAACATTGGTACGCCCTTCGGAAGAAAAAGCGGATCGATCGCTACACGGTTTGTACCGTTCCCTCATCAATAATATGGTCGTAGGAGTGAGCGGTGGATATAAAAAAGAATTAGAGTTAGTAGGTGTTGGATTTAAAGCAACCTCCACTGGCAACGTGTTGGAACTGGCACTTGGATATTCACATGCCATCTTTATGGTGCTTCCTAAAGAAGTTTCAGTAAGCACAGTCACGGAAAAGGGTAAAAACCCGACTATTATTTTAGAAAGCATTGATAAACAGCTGATTGGCCATATTGCGGCCAAGATTCGCTCTTTAAGGAAAGTAGAACCTTACAAAGGGAAGGGAGTACGGTTTGTCGGTGAACAAATTAGAAGAAAAGCAGGTAAAACATCCGCTAAATAGGTTTATCATGGCATTTAATAAAGAAAACCGTAGAGCAAAAATCAAACTGCGAATTCGCAAGAAAGTTCGTGGAACGTCGGAACGCCCTCGTTTATCGGTATTTAGAAGTAATTTTTCTATTTACGCACAATTGATCGACGATGTGAAAGGAGTTACGATCGCGAGTGCTTCATCTTTAAAAGATGCATCAGCCAAGGGAGCTTCCAAATTAGAAACGTCCAAGGTAGTAGGAGTCAAATTGGCAAAAGTGGCTTTGGAAAAAGGAGTGAAAGAAGTAGTATTCGACCGAAATGGATATTTGTATCACGGAAGAGTGAAATCTTTGGCAGAAGGCGCAAGAGAAGGTGGCTTAGTATTCTAATACATAGATAGATATGTCTCAAAATAGTTCTAAAATAATGAAGGCCAGCGACATTGAATTAAAAGACAAGGTCGTTGCTATCAATAGGGTAGCAAAAGTGGTGAAAGGTGGTAGACGCTTCAGCTTTTCTGCTATCGTAGTAGTAGGAGATGGTCAAGGAGTAGTAGGGTACGGGTTAGGCAAAGCAAACGAGGTGACAGATGCCATCGCAAAGGGAATTGATGATGCCAAAAAGAACTTGATCAAAGTACCTGTCTTAAAAGGAACAATCCCCCATCCGATGTTGGGTAAATACAGTGGAGGATTGGTGCTTTTAAAACCTGCAGCTCCTGGTACAGGAGTAATCGCAGGAGGTGCGATGAGGGCTGTATTGGAAAGTGCAGGAGTAAAAGACGTATTGGCGAAATCCAGAGGTTCTTCTAACCCACACAACGTAGTAAAAGCTACCTTCGATGCACTTTTGAAAATGAGAGATCCTTTCAGCGTGGCACAACAAAGAGGAGTGGAATTGGTAAAAGTATTTAATGGATAAGAAGATGTCCCAAGCTACCTTAACACAAGTAAAGAGTTCTATCGATAGACCAAAGGACCAAAAGGAAACATTGAAGTCATTGGGATTAGGTAGAATCGGAAAATCCAAAGAGGTGACATTGAACCCTCAGATTGAAGGAATGATCAAAAAAGTAGCCCATCTTATTAAAGTAAGCTAACATGAAATTGTCAAATTTGAAGCCTGCAAAAGGCTCAACAAAAACAAATAAAAGACTAGGGCGCGGAGAAGGTTCCGGCATGGGTGGTACATCCACACGTGGTCATAAAGGTGCAAAATCGCGTTCGGGTTATTCGCAAAAGGTAGGATTCGAAGGTGGGCAAATGCCACTTCACAGAAGGATCCCCAAATTTGGATTTAAAAACTTTAATAGGGTTGAATACAAAGCAATCAATTTGGATACCCTTAGCGAACTTGCCGAGAAGTCGAAAGAATCCGAAATTACATTGGACGTGCTGATTTCGAATGGGTTAGCAGGAAAGAAAGATTTGATCAAAGTATTGGGCCGTGGCGAATTGAAAGCCAAGGTAAATGTGACAGTACATGCTTTTTCGGAATCGGCAAAGCAAGCAATTGAGGCTCTTGGAGGCAAAGCAGAAGTAGCAGGAAAATAATGGACAAGTTCATTTCTACCATACGGAACATTTTTGCAATCGAAGACCTGCGTGTTCGGATTTTGAATACGGTAGGTTTTCTTTTGATTTTTAGGATCGGATCCTATGTCGTGTTGCCAGGCATAGACCCCACTCTTTTAACAAAGAACACAGGGGGGATCTTTGGCCTGTTGGATACGTTCTTAGGTGGTGCATTCAGCAACGCCTCTATTTTTGGGTTGGGAATTATGCCCTATATATCGGCGTCTATCGTATTGCAATTGTTGACGGTAGCTTTCCCATACTTCCAAAAGCTACAAAAAGAAGGAGAATCGGGTCGAAATAAAATTAATCAGTATACAAGGGTATTGACAATTGTTATCACAGCTTTTCAATCGGTAGGATATATTGCCGCTACCATTGATTCACAAGCGATCATGATCGATCATTACTTGTTCAATGTTTCTTCTGTCATCATTCTGACGAGCGGAACAATGTTGTGTATGTGGATTGGCGAGAGGATCACGGAGAAAGGCATAGGAAACGGGATCTCTATGTTGATCATGGTAGGTATTGTATCGCGCTTCCCAGGAGCTTTGATATCAGAGGCTGCTGTGCGTGGCATAGGAGGATCACTTATCTTCATCTTTGAGTTGATTGTACTCTTCTTGGTGGTCATGGGAGTGATCATGGTGACGACTGCTACAAGGAGGATTCCAGTACAATATGCTCGTCAGGTGGTAGGAAATAAAGTATATGGCGGACAAAGGCAATATATTCCACTTAAATTGAACTCTGCAGGTGTAATGCCGATCATATTTGCTCAATCCTTGATGTTTTTGCCTGCCATGGTATCTGCGGTATGGTCAGAAAAATCCGATGTGGCCGCCTATGTACAGCATGCTTTTTCGGATTATACATCATGGCAATACAACCTCGTATTTGCGGTTTTGATTATCCTCTTCACATACTTCTACACCGCCATTTCGATCAATCCGGTACAAATTGCGGATGACATGAAGAAAAACAACAGCTTTGTTCCTGGAGTAAAGCCAGGACAACCGACGTCCGACTTTATAGATGATGTATTGTCAAAAATCACATTGCCGGGAGCATTGTTTTTGTGTGCCATCGCGGTCTTGCCTTCGTTTGCAAGCTTGTTCGGAATTGAGGCGAATTTTGCTCAGTTTTATGGAGGGACTTCCCTCTTGATCATGATAGGAGTGATATTGGATACGCTTCAGCAAATCGAAAGCTATCTTTTGATGAAGCATTACAAGGGGATGATGTATTCTGCTAGCCTTAAAAGCAAGGCGGCGAGTGTATATGCGTAAGCATGATATTCTATAAATCAGATGAGGAAATAGAACTCATCAGGAAGAGTGCAGATGTTCTTGGAAGGACTCATGCAGAACTGGCAAAAGTAATTGCGCCTGGTCTGAAAACAAATGTGTTGGAAGAATTAGCCAATACATTTATTAAAGATAATGGAGGAGAACCCTCCTTTAAAGGATACAAAGGGTATAAATATGCTTTATGTATCTCCGTGAACGAAGTAGTTGTCCACGGTTTTCCAAGCGATTACGTGTTGCAGGAAGGAGATGTCATCTCGATTGATTGTGGAGTAAAATTAAATGGATTTCACTCCGATAGCGCTTATACTTATGCAGTAGGGCAAATCAGTCAGGAAAAACAAAAGCTTCTGCAAGTAACGAAAGAGGCACTGTATGTAGGGATAAAACAGGCCAATGTAGGAGCAAGGGTGGGAGACGTGAGTCATGCTATCCAAGAATACGTTGAGTCTCATCGCTATGGTGTGGTACGCGAATTGGTAGGGCATGGTGTAGGTAAAAATCTACACGAAAAGCCTGAAGTACCCAATTATGGAAAAAGAGGAAAAGGACAGGTATTACAAAGAGGACTTGTCATTGCCATAGAACCTATGGTGAACATGGGGACGAAAAATGTAGTACAGGAAAGAGATGGCTGGACAATTCGAACAGCAGATCGACTTCCTTCGGCACATTTTGAACACACGGTGGCAATCAAAAATGGAAGTGCAGATATTCTGACAACGTTTAAATATATAGAAGAAGTACTGAATAAATAATGGCCAAGCAATCATCTATTGAGCAAGACGGAACGATCGTAGAAGCATTGTCAAATGCCATGTTTAGGGTACAATTGGAAAATGGGCATCAATTGATTGCACACATTTCTGGAAAAATGAGGATGAATTATATCAAAATATTGCCTGGAGATAAGATCAAAGTGGAAATGTCTCCCTACGACTTATCAAAAGGAAGAATTACATACAGGTATAAATAGTACTAAAATGAAAGTTAAAGCTTCCATAAAAAAACGGAGTGCTGAGTGCAAAGTAATCAGGCGCAAGGGTAAGCTCTATATCATTAACAAGAAGAACCCAAGGTTTAAACAAAGACAAGGTTAATAGTATGGCAAGGATCGCTGGGGTAGACATACCAGACAATAAAAGGGGAGAAATCGCCCTTACCTATATCTACGGGATAGGCAGAAGCTCTGCAAAGAAGATATTGGAAAAGGCAGGAGTGGACCTCACGAAAAAGGCAAAAGAATGGAATGAAAAAGATTCTACTGCTATCAGGACCATTATCAACAGTGAGTACAAGACAGAAGGTACTTTGCGGTCCGAGGTTCAACTGAGCATCAAGCGTTTAATGGACATTGGCTGTTACAGGGGCTTGAGGCACCGTAAAGGTTTGCCGGTGAGAGGTCAAAGTACCAAAAACAACGCCAGAACTAGAAAAGGGAAACGTAAGACTGTGGCCAACAAGAAAAAGGCTACTAAATAAGTAAGGTAAAATGGCAGACAAAAGAAAAGATAAGGCCAAAAAAAGAGTGGTGGTCGTAGAGCCGATAGGCGAAGTACACATCCAGGCTACTTTCAACAACATCATTATCTCCATTACAAACAAGGCGGGGCAAGTGGTCTCTTGGGCTTCGGCTGGGAAAATGGGATTCAAAGGCTCTAAGAAAAATACGCCTTATGCGGCCCAAACGGCAGCTGCAAACTGCGCTCAAGTAGCCTATGACTTGGGAATGAGAAAAGCAGAGGTGTTTGTAAAAGGACCTGGTTCAGGAAGGGAGTCGGCTATCCGTACTATTCAAAACTCAGGGATTGAAGTAACCCTTATCAAGGACATTACTCCTCTGCCACACAACGGTTGCAGGCCTCCAAAAAGAAGAAGGGTTTAATTAAATAGCACTAATACACAATGGCAAGATATACAGGTCCAAAAGCAAAGATATCTCGTAAGTTTGGTGAGCCGATCCTCGGTGGGGGCAAGGCAGTCCAAAGGAAAAACTATGCACCTGGAATGCATGGGAAAGGGAAGAAAAAGAAACAGTCCGAATACGCGGTCCAATTAAGCGAGAAGCAAAAAGCAAAATACATCTACGGTGTGTTGGAAAGGCAATTTGCCAAAACGTACCAAGAAGCGGTTCGCAGACAAGGTATAAAAGGGGAAAACTTGTTGAAATTGTTGGAATCCAGATTGGACAACACGGTGTATCGTTTGGGCATCGCCCCTACGAGAAGGGCCGCTAGACAATTGGTAGTTCATAAACATATTACAGTGAACGGAGGGGTGGTCAATATCGCCTCTTATTCGCTGAAACCTGGTGACGTGGTCGCAGTAAGGGAAAAGTCGAAATCGTTGGAAGCAATTACCAACAGCCTTTCTGCAAAAAGCACGAAAAGATTGCCTTGGTTGGAGTGGGATGGTGCCGAATTGTCAGGAAAAATGTTGAGCGTACCTGAAAGGGACCTTATTCCAGAAAATATCAACGTTCAGTTGATCGTTGAATTGTACTCGAAATAATCATTAAAGTTTAATTATACTACCTATGTCTATACTTGCTTTTCAAATGCCCGAGAAGGTGGTAATGGAGAAATCCACCGATTTCAATGGTACTTTTGAATTTAAACCATTGGAAAAGGGCTATGGGGTGACGATAGGAAATGCGCTGAGAAGGATATTATTGTCTTCTTTGGAAGGCTATGCCATCACCAGCGTGAAAATTCCAGGCGTATTGCACGAGTTTTCAAACGTGCCAGGCGTGATGGAAGATGTTTCCGAAATCATTTTAAATTTGAAAAAAGTGAGATTTAAAAAGGTGTCGGATGCTTTCGAAACAAAGTTGACTATCCCATTGAAGGATGTTACTGAGTTTAAAGCCGGCATCATCACATCTCATTCTTCTGCATTTCAAGTATTGAATCCTGATTTTGTGATTTGCCATTTAGACAAATCAGTAAACACGGAAGTGGAAATTACGATTGAAAAGGGGAGAGGGTATGTTTCTTCGGAAGAAGGAAAACAAGGAGATCAAGTGTTCGGACTTATTCCGATCGACGCGATTTTTACCCCCATCAAAAATGTAAAATACAGGGTTGAAAATACAAGGGTAGAACAAAAAACGGACTACGAAAAGCTGATCATCGAAGTAGAAACAGATGGCTCTATCCATCCGGAAGACGCTTTGAAAGGAGCTGCTAAGATTTTGATCCAACACTTTATCCTTTTCTCTGACCAAACGATGACGTTTGAAGCGGTAAAAAGCGAAGAAGAGAATACAGTGGACGAGGAGTACCTACACATGCGCAAGTTGTTAAAGACAGCTATCGCAGATCTGGATCTTTCTGTGAGGGCGTACAACTGCTTAAAAGCGGCCGACATCAAAACATTGGGCGATTTGGCAGCATTGGAAGTTTCGGACATGATGAAATTCAGAAACTTTGGAAAGAAGTCGTTGCAGGAGTTGGAGCAATTGATCGCAGAAAAGAATTTGACGTTCGGCATGGACGTGGCTAAATACAGATTGGACGAAGATTAAGAGATAATGAGACACGGCAAAACAGTTAATCATTTAGGAAGAACATCTGCACACAGGAAGGCAATGTTGTCGAACATGGCTTCTTCTTTGATATTGCATAAAAGAATTGCCACTACTGTGGCGAAGGCAAAAGAACTTCGCAAGTATGTGGAGCCTTTGATCACAAAATCGAAGACGGATAACACGCACTCTAGAAGGACGGTATTTTCCTACTTGCAAAATAAGGACAGCGTGAAAATTCTTTTCGGAGAAATTTCCGAGAAAGTAGCGACACGCCCAGGAGGATATACACGTATCATCAAAACTGGAAATCGCTTGGGAGATAATGCCGATATGTGCATCATCGAATTGGTCGACTACAATACGTTGTACACGAACGATTCGAAACAAGCTCCAGCGAAGAAGACACGGAGAAGCAGAAGGCCTTCTGGACCCGCTGCAAGCACGGCTGATGCTCCTGTTGTAGAAGCAAAGGCAGCTCCGAAAGCAACAACAGAAACAAAGAAAGAAGAAGAAACAAAACCTACTGAACCTTCTACAGAAGAAACAGCGGAATAAGTGAATAACTTCTTGGAATGTCACAAAAAAGGATTTGGCGTAAAGTCAAATCCTTTTTTTATTTTTGCCCCGCTTTTTGCACAAACCAGACCTTGAATTCATAAATCTCTTTAAGTGAAATATACCAATCGCCCCAAAGCTTATTTGTTGTTACAAGACGGTACCTTATTTGAAGGCCATGCCATTGGGAAACCCGGTACAACCGGTGGAGAAATCTGTTTTAATACCGGTATGACTGGGTACCAAGAGATCTATACAGATCCTTCGTACTATGGTCAGATCATTGTCAACACCAGTACGCATATTGGCAATTATGGGGTGCTTGATGCGGAGCAAGAATCTGCCACGCCTAAGTTCAGAGGCCTCGTTTGCCGCAATTTTAGCGATATTTATTCCAGACATACTGCTGAAGGTTCCCTGCAGAAATATTTTGAGGCCCACAATATCACGGGCATATCCGGGATCGATACCCGTTCTTTGGTTACCCACTTAAGGAGCAAAGGCGCGATGAACGCCGTGATTTCTTCAGAGATTTTTGATTTTGATGCTTTGAAAGCCGAATTGGACAAAGTACCCAATATGGCAGGCTTGGAATTGTCATCTTTGGTGAGCACACAGGAACCCTATTTTGTCGGAAATCCGTCTGCTGCCCTCAGAGTAGCTGCCTTGGATTTAGGAATAAAGGGCAGCATTCTACAAAATTTAGCTTCGCGTGGAGTGTATTGTAAAGTATTTCCTGCCAAATCGACCTTTGAAGAAATGCAAGAATGGAATCCCAATGGGTATTTTATTTCCAATGGACCAGGCGATCCCGAGGCGGTGCCTTATGCTATCGAAACGGTGAAAAAGATTTTGGCGGCAAATATTCCATTGTTCGGGATTTGCCTAGGACATCAAATATTGGCGTTGGCCAGTGGGGTACCTACTTACAAGATGTACGCAGGACACAGGGGCTTAAATAATCCTGTGAAAAACTTGATCACCGGCCATTCGGAAATCACGTCCCAAAACCACGGTTTCAGTGTAAAAGAAGACGCGGTAAACAACAATCCTGACATTATCGTGACGCATTTGAACTTGAACGATAATACGATCGAAGGCATTAAATTGAAGCACAAAAGGGCGTTTTCTGTACAATACCATCCAGAATCGTCTCCAGGACCGCATGATTCACGCTACCTGTTTGATGATTTTGTGAAGATGATGCAATAGGAAAGAAAAATGAAAAAGAAAGAGGCCATCGTTTTCAGCGATGGCCTCTTTCTTTTTGGAGCTAAAGAGACTGTAAGCTCTCGGAAAATCAAATGGCGGTTTGGCTGAATTTTCATTATTTTTGGTTACAAATAATAGCAGAATGGGACTCGTGTATGCAGAAATAGAATTGACAAATGCAGAAGACATCGCATTGGCAAGACGTCATATCATTGGGGATGAGGAAATCAAAAAGATGAATGTAAACATGTTGGTGGATACTGGGGCCTATAACATGTGTATCAACGAATCGATTCAGGAGCAATTGCAATTGCCAATAGTAGAAAAAAGAAAGGCACAACTTGCCAATAGGCATATCGAAGAATATACTGTAGTAGGACCTATACGTGTGAAATTTAAAAATAGGGTGACAGTTTGCAATGCCATGGTGTTAGAAGGAGACAATGAACCCTTGTTAGGTGCGATTCCTTTGGAAGATATGGACGTGCTCATCCATCCACAACGGCAGGAATTGATAGTAAATCCCGAGCATCCCTATTTCGCGCAGATGAAGTTAAAATAAACCAGGGCGAAACATGCGTTCTCTTTGAAACTTATTCGAGGTTTTTGGGGAACTTTTTCTTTTCCTAAACCATTACCTTTGTTCAGTAGTTCCACAAAGAATACGCCTTGCAAGAAGACAAAACGGCATCCCGGAAAACAACGGATGTCCACATTTACCGGGATTTGTACCCTTTCTTAAGACCTTATTTGGGCAAATTCATTGCTTTGATCGTCATCATCGTAGTGACGGCAGTGCTCTCCTCTTCCCGTCCTTTCCTGTTCAAATATACCATAGACGAATATGTGGCCAAGGGAGATGTACGGATGTTGGGATATGTGACGATCTTAGTGTTGATCTCACTGCTGGCGCAATTCATTTTTGATTACTTGGAAACATTTTTGGCTGGCTGGCTAGGTCAAACCATTATCAAAGACATACGGATTAAGCTGTACAAGCACCTTCTCTCACACAGGCTCACCTTCTTCGATCATACGCCGATCGGAAGGCTGATCACTCGAAACATATCCGATATCGAAACCTTGTCCGATGTGTTCAGCGAAGGGGTGGCGGCGATATTTGCCGACCTGTTGCAACTGGTCTTTATTTTGGGCTTTATGTTTTATACCGATTGGAAATTGACTTTAGTGAGCCTATCCATGTTGCCTTTTTTGATTTTGGCCACTTATTTTTTCAAAGAAGGGGTGAAAAGATCATTCAACGAAGTGCGCACGGCCGTGGCCGCCTTGAACACCTATGTACAAGAACACATTACGGGAATGGCGATCGTGCAGATTTTCAATATGGAAAAAAGAGAGCATGAAAAATTTAAAGCGATCAATCAGGAACATTTGAAGGCCAACGTACGGTCGGTATGGTATTATTCGGTCTATTTCCCCATTGCGGAAGTCATCGCCGCAGTAGGCATCGGACTGTTGGTATGGTATGGTGCTCACGAAGTGGTCAAAGACAAAGTCACATTGGGTACTTTGGTGGCCTTTATCATGTACATCAACATGTTCTTTCGGCCTATCCGGATGATTGCGGACAAGCTCAATACTTTGCAAATGGGAATCGTCAGTTCTGAACGGATCTTTGCGTTGTTGCACGAGCATGAATTGGTTCAGATCTCCGGTCATGCTATTCCTTCTAAATTGGATGGGAATGTCAGGTTTGATCAGGTGTATTTTGGGTATAAAAAGGACGACGATGTGCTGAAGGGAATAAGTTTTGAGGTCAAAAAAGGAGAGATGCTTGCCATTGTGGGGCCTACAGGGGCGGGAAAATCTTCCATCATCCACCTTCTGAACCGCTTTTACGAATATGACAAAGGGCATATTTTGATCGATGGCAAAGGGATCAAGGAGTATGACCTCGATTTTTTACGGAGCAAGATCGCCTTGGTTTTACAGGATGTTTTTTTGTTTTCAGATAGCATCTACCACAATATCACACTTTGGGATCCTTCCATTTCTAGGGAAAAAGTGAAAAATACCGCCAAATTACTTGGAGCTGATACGTTTATCGAAGCACTTCCAGGGGGGTATGAGTACAATGTCATGGAAAGAGGGGCTACCCTGTCCGTCGGACAGCGACAGCTGATTTCGTTTGTGAGGGCGATGGTACGGGATCCTGAGATCCTGATCTTGGACGAGGCCACCTCTTCGATCGACGACGAATCGGAAAAGACGATTCAATCTGCCATTGAGAAAATGATGGAGGGAAGGACTTCTATCGTGATCGCGCACCGGCTTTCCACGATCCGGGCCGCTACCCAGATCCTCGTGTTGGAAAAAGGAGAAATAAAGGAGGTGGGCAACCATCAAGAATTGCTCCAAGCAGAAGGACTATATGCTACTTTGCATCGGATGCAATTTAAAGAACCGGCATCGGTGATGGGATAAAGAATATAGCTATTGGAGCACCTTCCACAGATTTAGTGTAAGCAGTCATCCTTCGCGTGAGGGATCGAATGGAAAGCCCAGAGCCGAAGGATAGCTATGTGCGTAGAAGAGGCGAGGACTTGAAAGGAGAGCCCGGCCCGAGGTACGAGGGACACGCCCTATAAGGATCCTTATATATCGTAATTCAAATTGGGAGCCAACCACCTTTCTACGTCTCGAATGTCCATATTTTTCCGCCTTGC
>OUNM010641581.1_pt1 | contig 20565 bp, 17 predicted proteins | sample 1769961 | NCBI WGS metagenome assembly OUNM01 (sample SAMEA3914820, study PRJEB12502) | metagenome | biome: forest; material: soil | place: USA | collected 2012-03-12 | depth 0.3 m
GGCAACCACTCTTGCAGGCATCCATTGGGCCGCATTTGCCTCTCTCATGCTCAATGCTCTCTTCCGCCAAAGTGCATGACAGGCTCTAGGCATCTCGCCGCTTTCCGGAACCACCGCCCGGACCGTGAGCATTTGGGTCAAGACCACGACCACCAGCCTGAATACCGCGCTGAGTTTTGGCAGTTCGAGCGGGACCGGCACGAAATGGGACATGGATGTCGATGGTGTCACTACGCAAGGCAATGGCGTGACTGAGTTAGGCGTGGGCGGCGGCCGAACAACCGGATCCGGCGTCGCGGTGAACGATGGCCAGTGGCATCTCATCACGATGACGCTGCCCTCGGGCTCGACCAATCTGAATCAGACCCGGATCTACGTGGATGGAGCATTCCAGTATACGGGTAATGCGAGCGTAACGATTGCGACTCTTGGCACCACTGCCTCTGTATTCTATCTGGGCAGCAGCGCCAATTCACCGGGTTTTCAAGCATTCACTGGCTCGCTGGATGACGCCGCGATCTGGAATACAAATCTCGGCGACACACGAATCCTCGCTCTGTATAACCTCGCGAACATCGTTGGAATTGGCGCGGGCGGAGTTGATGCTCTGTTTACCAGCTTCGATGGAACACAAGCTTCCGTCCTGGCTGGAGGACTAACCTGGACCTACGAGGCCTCCGGCATCGGTGGAAATAGCGGCGATGTGCTCAATCTCGGCGGAGGGCAGTACTCCGTGAACCTCGGATCGGGTGCTGGATTCATCGCGGCCGCAGCAGTCCCTGAGCCTGCGTCGGCGGGACTTCTCCTGGCTGGCCTGGTGGCCTGCGCATACCGCCGTCGCAAATGAAATTTCTGCGACAGGCAAAGCATCGCTCCCTTAGTTTTTTAGTGTGGGGAGCGATGCTCGCCATCGGTGCCAGTGCGCTTCACGCACAGCAATCCGGATCACGCCCGAATATCATTTTCGTCCTTTGCGACGATCTCGGGTACGGCGATGTCGGCGTCTTTTTCCAGGACCTCCGCAAGGCAAATAACGACCGGAGCGAGCCGTGGCACTTTACTCCGAATATCGATAGTTTCGCCGGTCAGGGCATTCAGCTGCGCGGGCATTACTGCCCTTCCCCGGTTTGTGCACCGGCTCGTGGCTCCCTCCTGTGCGGAGTGCATCAAGGGCATGCCGGCGTTCGCGACAATCAGTTCGATAAGGCGCTCGAAAACAATCACACCCTGGCGACCGTCCTCAAATCGGCGGGCTATGCGACGGCCGCGATTGGCAAATGGGGACTGCAGGGTTCAGGAAGCAGCCCGGCAGACTGGCCCGCGTATCCTACCAAGCGAGGATTCGATTACTATTTCGGCTACGTGCGCCACGAGGATGGCCACGAGCATTATCCAAAGGAAGGCCCCTGGCAGGGAGCAAAGCAGGTGTGGGATGGAACGACCGAGATCTCCTCACAATTGGATAAATGTTACACAGCGGACCTCTTCACGGCGCGGGCCAAGAAATGGATCTTGGATCAACACACCACGAATCCGAGCCAGCCTTTCTTCGTTTACCTGGCGTATGATACGCCGCACGCGACGCTCGAATATCCACCCACCGCATATCCGGCAGGCGGCGGACTAACTGGCGGCGTCCAGTGGGTCGGCACACCGGGAGCGATGATCAATACGGCCACGGGAAGCGTCGACACGTGGGTACACCCCGATTACGCGAACGCGACTTACGACAACGACAAGAATCCGGCGACGGCAGAAGTCGCGTGGCCCGATGTTTACAAGAGATACGCCACCTCCGTCCGCCGACTCGATGACTGCCTCGGCGACATCGTGCATCTCGTGCAGGATCTCGGGATCGATAACAATACGCTGATCATCTTCACCAGCGATAACGGCCCCAGCGACGAGTCGTATATTACTCAGGCCAACAATCCGAATTTCTTCAACAGCTTCGGCCCATTTGACGGCATCAAGCGTGACTGCTGGGAAGGCGGAATCCGCGTGGGCGCTCTCGCACGCTGGCCCAGCGTGATTCCAGCCGGCCAGATCAGCAGCGAGCCTTCGCAATTCCACGACTGGATGCATACCTTTGCCGATCTTGCGGGACTCCCAACTCCAGCCCGCTGTGATGGCGTTTCGCTGGTCCCCACGCTGATGGGGCTCGGAACCCAGCAGGCATCGACGGTATACGTGGAGTATTACTACAACGGCACCACGCCCTCGTACTCCGAATTCCTCCCCGCCCATCGCGGGCGCACGCGGGCTCAGATGCAGGCGATCCGGCTCGGGGACATGCTCGGCGTTCGATATAACATCCAGAGTCACGCCGATAACTTCGAAATCTATAACGTGGCGACCGACCCGCAGGAGTCGACCAACCTGGCTTCGGTGAATCCCGCCCTGCAGCAGCAGATGAAGGACACCGTGATCCAACTGCGCCGCCCGGACAGTAGCGCTCCGCGGCCCTATGATGCGGAACTCATGCCATCCATCTCCCCTTCTCCGGTGACCGCCGGAGTCACATGGAATGCGTACGCGCAAGCCTTCCCGTGGGTTCCCAAATTCGAAGACCTTGCCCTAACGACAACCGGCACTGAACAAAGCCCGGATCTTTCCGTACGCCCCGGAGATCAAAATTTCGGGGTGCTCTATACCGGCTATCTGGCTGTGCCAGCCGACGGAGACTACACTTTCTATCTTACTGCAGACGCCGGTGCGTTACTGCGAATCCATGGCGCAACCGTAATCGATGCGGACTTCGGGTATGCTGGCGGGACCGAGGTAAGCGGAACGGTCAAACTGGCCGCGGGCAAACATCCCTTCCGGCTTTATTATGCGCATGGCACCGGCGCCGGGCTTTCGCTGAACTTACAGTGGAGCAGCGCAACCATTCCGAAACAGGCGGTCCCCGCTTCAGCCTATTTCAGGGACGGAGTTGGTCCATACCAGCCACCGGTTGCAAATGCCGACTCCGGTCTCACGACCCAGGGAGTCGCCATTTCGATCGACGCCCTTGCCAACGACAGCGGTGGAAGTTCCGGACAGACGCTCAGCATCAGCGCCGTCGGCCAACCGGGCGCAGGCACGGCAGTCATCAGCAACGGGAAGATCCTCTACACGCCTCGAGCGGACTTCCTGGGCACAGACTCATTTTCCTACACGATCAGTGACGGGGTCACGACCGCGGATGGAACGGTAACGGTCAGCGTTTGTTATCGCGATGGCGATTACTGGTATCCGCTGAATCAATCGAGCGGACTCTCGACCGAAGAAGCGGGAGGCGGCCTCTTTGCTTCGCTGCAAGGATACTCCAGCAATACCGCGCAATGGGTCGCAGGTCGCACCGGCCACGCGCTGCAATTCGACGGCGTGGCAAACTACGTCAGCATCACTGGTTTCAACGGATTCCTCGGGACGGATACCCGCACCATTTCAGCCTGGGTGAACACGACTTCCAGCGGAGCGGCGACGGTCGGATATCCCATCGTGGCGTGGGGACCGAACTCGTCCGGCAATAAGTGGACCTTCCTGATGAATGGAACCGGCCAGATCCGATTGGAGGTAACCGGTGGCTGGGTCGTCGGAACTCATGCCATCAATGATGGCAAATGGCATCATGTCGCCTGTGTTTTCCCGAGCGACGGAACTCCAAACGTCACCGACGTGAAGCTGTACGTCGATGGCGTAGCCGAGACGATTTCGAGCTCATCGGCAGTCGCGATCAATACCACGTCCAGCGGCGAGGTGAAGATCGGCAGTGATGTTCAAAGCCGATTCTGGAAAGGACTCATGCAAGATGTCCGCATCTTCCATCGGGACCTGGCCCCAACCGAAATCGCCGCCGAAGCGGGCGACCCGGCATCCCGCGCGACCGCCTGGCAGCGCCGGCACTTGGGGGCCAGCACGACGGCATGGACCAGCGACACCGACGGCGATGGCTTTACCCTCCTGCAGGAGTATGCCTTCGGCAGCCAGCCTGGGATTACCAGCCACTCGACCGTTCCGGTTGTGGGCACCGGCTCCCAGGGCTCGCAGGTCACGTTTTTCCGCCGTGCAGCCGGGTCCTCCGAGCTCACGTATACCGTGCAGGCAAGCGCAGATCTGATTTCATGGAACCTGCCGTGCAATCAGATCTCGAGCACGCCGGTCACGCTCAACGGGGAAGATTTCGAGCAAGCTAGCTTCGCGACGCAGAATCAATCGGCCTACCCGAAGCTCTTTTATCGAGTCCGGGTGCAGAAGCCCTGATTCTCCGGCACGCTCGGAAATCTGGGCAGCGGGCTCGATCGTGGCATAAAAGCCTCCTTGATCGGTAGAACGCGCATTTGCCAGAAACTGGTCCTCGACTTGCTCGTTTCCCGCCGTGAGAGTCCCCCTATGACCGACGAAATGATTCTCGTCATCCGCCGCGCTCTGTTCGACGAACTGGGTGCATTCCAAGGCCTGTGCTTCGATGTGGAGCGCTACCTTCCGGCGCTGCTGGCGAGAGAGAACAATTTTTTCATGTCCCGCCCCCAGGCGGAGCAGGATCCTTCCTTTAAACAGATCATCCCCTACGTGCTCCTCACGCACGAAGGAAAGGTGCTGCATTACGTCCGCGGGAAAAAGGCCGGCGAACAGCGGCTCGTATCCAAGGGCTCGATCGGCATTGGCGGACACATGAACGACAGCGACGAAGGGCTCTTTGCCCTGGATCGCGCTGCGTACGACATGGCGGTCCAGCGCGAAGTCGGCGAAGAACTCAAAATCGGCACCACCTACCGCAACCGCGCAGTGGCCTTGCTGAACGACGACTCAAACGAAGTCGGCCGCGTTCACCTCGGCGTCGTCCACGTCTTCGAGCTGGATCAGCCGGACGTGCGCAAAGGCGAAGCGATGATCACGGAACTGCAATTCCTCGATCACGAGCAGCTGGCGGCAAAGCGCGAGTTGATGGAGAGCTGGTCGCAGATCTGTTTTGACTCGCTCGACCGCCTGTTCGCAGCCGCACAGCCAGCCTGATTGTGTAATGGAACCCCTCGAGAACATTCTGCTGGGCGCGGTGGAAGCCGGCGCTTCCGACGTTCACATCAAGGCCGATGCACCGGTCACCTTCCGCATCCAGCGGGAATTGCGACCCGTGGACGTCCCCCAGCCGGATGAGGCCTGGGTCAGCGCCGTTCTCGACCAGATCGTGCCGGCTCATCTCAAGAGCCGGCTGAATCAGGATCGCGAGGCGGATTTCGCAATCGCACTTCCGGGAGTGGGACGCTTTCGGGCCAATGTTTTCCAGCAGCGCGGAACTTACGTCATCGCCTTCCGCATCGTCCGCACGCTCATTCGCAATTTCAACGAACTGAGACTTCCGGAAGCCGTGCAGCGCATCGCCGAGTCCAAGCGTGGAATCGTCATCGTCGCAGGCGCGCCTGGTGCGGGCAAATCGACGACGCTGGCGGCGATCATCGAGCACATGAACAGCAGTGCCCGCCGGCACATCATCACCCTCGAGGATCCGATCGAGTATTTCTTCGAAGACAAGCTCAGCGTCATTGAGCAACGCGAGGTCGGACTCGATACCGCCACGTTCGCGACCGGCCTTCGCAATGTCCTGCGACAGGATCCGGACGTCCTCGTGATCGGCGAAATGCGCGATGCCGACAGCGTGGCCGCTGCAGTGAGCGCCGCGAACATCGGAGCGCTTGCCATTTCGACTTTGCACACTGGGGATGCGTCCCGCTCGATCCGCCGCATCCTTGAATTTTTTCCCGGCACCGACCGGGAGCAAGCCAGGAGACAGCTCGCCGCGAGCCTCCATGCGGTGATTTGCCAGAAGCTGGTCAAGACGCGGGGCGGACAGGTCCTCCCGGCAGTGGAAATCCTGATCAACAACGCCAGCGTGGCGAAGCTGATTGAATCCGACCGGCTCGACAAATTGAACGGCGCAATCGAACTCGGAGCCGGCGAAGGCATGCAGACGTTCGAGCAATCGCTCCATCAGTTGGTCGCCAACGGAGCCATCTCGATCGGCGAAGCCCTGGCCCATGCGCCCAATCCGGATTCCTTCCGGATGAAAATGCACGGCGTCGCTCTGCAGGAAAGCCACCGGATTCTGAGTACGCGGGGTTGAGGAAATCTACGGACATCTGCTGAACAAGGGCTGATCAGCCGTCATCAACGCCCTCTTTGCGCGGTCTCCGCAGAGAAATAGCCAAATTTACCGCAAAAAATTACGTTTCCGATGAAACTAAGGAGCTAAGAAACCTTTCCCTTGGATGCTCTTAAAGGAGGTAGGCATCGGCTACTTGAGATTCAGCGTCACCCATGGCGGGAAACTAGCCCATCGCGGGATCTCTCACCGAGCCTCGAAACCCCTAACGACCAATGAAAAAATACCTCCTGGCCCTTGTTGCCGCCTCCCTCTGCACCGCCTGCGATCAGAAGTCCGAAACCTCGGTGAGCACCAGCGACACGAAGAAAGAAGCCGCCGCCCCAGCAGCTCCGGCTGAAAAGCCCGCTGAAGCTGCCCCGGCTCCTGCTGCTCCTGCAGCTCCGGCCGCACCCGCAGCCAACGAGACGAAGGAAGCTCCTGCAGCTCCCGCCGCCCCGGCTGAAAAGCCCGCTGAAGCTGCCCCGGCTCCTGCTGCCCCGGCAGCTCCTGCTGAACCGGCCAAGTAATTCTCCGAAACTTCCACTCGCGCCACCGCTTGGGTTCGCCCCGGCGGTGGCGTTTTTCTTTTTTTGTCAGTTCTCCATCTCGACGGCGATCACACATCGAAAGCCCACGTCATCGTAGTGGAATGTCGGAACGATGAAATTGCGGTACGACGACCGCAGGTAAAACTCCTCGGCATAGTACCAGGAGGCGCCGCGCAGGACCCGGAATGTCGTATCGTCCGGATCGTAGGTATCCATGCACCACTGCCAGACATTGCCGCCCATGTCGTAGAGTCCGTCGGAATTAGGCTCAAAAGCGTGAACCGGGCTCGTGTAGCTGTATCCGTCAAATCGGCCGGTCGAGGACCACGCCACGTGCCTGCGATAAAGCGCTTCATCGGCGTAATTCCCGGCACCCTTTGCCGGAGGCCAATCGGTGCCCCACGGATACCCCGGAATTTTCAGGCTTTTCTCGCGCGGCGTTGCGTCTGCGTCCTCCTTTTCGGCTGGATTCACCGGCGGATCTTCCTGATGTCGGATTTGCAATTTTTCACTATCGGGCAACCGGCAAAGCCAGCGGATCTCATCGCTGTACAAGAAGCGATAAAGAACCGGCCTTAGGAAACTTGCGTCGGGATCCGGGACTTCGATCGTCAGGCGATCGATACGTCCAATCCCGACCGCGCAGCTCCACTCGTGATCCGACGGAAGGCGGTACTTTGCGCAATCGGGCAAGGTGCCGGCTGCATGCTCTCGATCGGTGAGCCATTCGCAAAATGCCATGGCGTCGAACCAACTGATCCTTACCGCCGGATGATCGTCCATTTGATCGAATGGAGGTTTCGTCCAGTCACGACTGGTGAGCGATGCGAAGAGCCGGTATTGCGCGACCGTCGTCAGTGTCGTGGAAAAGTAAACCCTTGTCCTGCCACGCAGGGAATCCGTGGGTCCGCCGGAAATCTGGACCGGAACAAACTGCATGCCAAGGCTGTTTCGGAATGGAACCGCCGACGTCGCGTGATCGATTTCCACCGTGGAGCCAAATCCCGTCAGATCTCCCTCCCCGGCCATGCAGCATCCGGCCCGTAACAGCAGGCCAAGAAAGCTGAACGTCACGGGGTATGCCGAAAGTCTCATGGGGCCGCGAATCACCCGCGGGGCGGTATTTTGTACGAATCTGTCAGATTATCCACCAAAACTTAACATTCGGCGAAGCCACGGCGCCCGGACGCGAATGATCCAGTGTGCATGAACTAAACGCTGAACTAGTTAGCGAGGACGACTCCAGCAATCCCAGCATTCCGAACACTAGCGGCGTGGTATGGCCCCGGGGCCTTCACGCAGGTCAACCGTCAAACCACGAGCCCGCAAGCCAGCAAGGCAGATCGCGGAAGCGGCATTCCGCGAGCGGCACTCCGGATGCCCGCCAAATGAGGCAAACCAAAAATGATTCTTCTGGCGAAGCAGCAGTGGATTTCCGCCAGCACTGAAATGCTCCACCACTTCCAGAGCCGTCTGCATTTTGCTCGAGTAGGCAGGATATTCCCGTACTTCCGAGAGCACGGCAGCGGACCGCTCATGCTCGGGAATGAAGAGCTGAAAAAATGGATCGCGCATGGCGTCGAGGGCTTCCTCGAGCGAATCAAACCGCTGATTCGCATAGGAATCCTCCCAATAAATGGTGGGCGTCGCCCCCAAGATTCGCTCGCCAATCAAAGCGTCGAGTTCGGCAAGCGTTCCAACAGTCACATGATCTGAAGAGATATCCGGCCTCATTCTTTAGCGATCCAAAGCCGCGTTCGATATCACACCGCTCCCGCAATGGAAAGACATTTGCAATGCCCTCCAGCAAGGCAGCGGAAGCACGACGCCGATCGGCAATCGAAACCGGCCTACCGCCGGCTCAGACGGTAAAACAGGATGGCGCCAATGGCGATGAAAACGACATTCGGCGACCAGACCAGCAACTCCGGATGTGCCCCCGGCTTATGCCGCAGGGTGTCCGCCACAATGATAAAAAGGAAATAGGCGAACGCCACGAGCATGCTCATGAGGAACCCGATGGAGGTCTCCTTACGATGTGCTGTGATGGCCAGCGGAATACCGATGAGCGCAAAGGCGAAACACGCCAGCGAGAAGGAATAGCGCTTGTTGATTTCGGTCAGGATTCCCACGCGTTCCTCGAGCTTTTCTTTCTCGGTCTTGTTGGGATCCTGTTCTCTCGAATGCTGCATCAGCTCAGGAATGGTCATCACGCCCGGGCCTTTGTGGCGCTTGTTCTTCTCGTACAGCTCTTCCAGCGAGATCGGGAGGGCGCTTTCCTGCATCGAGATGCCCTGCCGGATCTTCGACAGATCTTCCGGAGCCCCTTCGTCGCGCTGCTCGAAACGCCCATTGTAGATGTGAAGGAGCATCCGCTTGTTTTTCGCGTCGGTCTCCAACCAGCCATCGCGAGCATAAATGACCTGCATCGGAGTCCCGTCGTCGTTCATCTTGTAAACGAGCAGATTGTAGAGCTTCGCCCCTTCGTTGCGCTCCACGTAGATCTTGTAGCCGGGAAATTCGTTGATGACCTTGTCGCTCTCAAACATGGAGAGCGGATTGCTCGTCGCGATGTTGTACAGGGCGTCCTTCATCTTTGCCTGGGCGCGCGGGGCGACATCCACATTGATCCAGAAGCAGATCCCGACGCAGAGGAAGGAGATCAGGAAAATCGTCACGCAAACCCGAGGCACGCTGACGCCGTTGGCACGCAGGGCAATGAGCTCGTTTTCCGCGGACATCTTGCCAAGCACGAGCAGCACCGCAGTGAGAAAACCCCACGGGATCGTAAAGGTCAGCGAGAACGGAATGATGTACCCAACGAAGCTGAGAATCAGATCCAGCGGAGCGTCGTGATTGACCAGCAGTTCGAGCAACTGCTTGAACACGTTTCCGAGGACGAGCACCACGCTGAGGACCGCGACTGCGAACAGCCCCGTGATGAGCACGTTCGAGGAGACATAGCGGTCGAGGATTTTCATGAGTGAGAGGGCGGGAATGTTCCTTGTGAAACGGACGTTGTAAATCCCGAAGCGCAGACCACCCGCCAGAACCGGCTGCCGGAGCGTTTCGAGGTAAGGCTTTTCATGCTACCGTTTCCCGTTAGAGTGCGCGGCTCCCATGGAAACACTTTATGACGTCGCGATCATCGGCGGAGGCCCAGCTGGAAGCAGCACTGCCACACTGCTTGCGGAAAAGGGCCGGAAAGTCGTCGTGCTCGAAAAGGAAAAGTTTCCACGGTTCCACATCGGAGAGTCGCTGCTTCCCTATTCCATGGGTGCCTTCACACGGCTCGGCATCGAGGATCGACTGAAGGCGGCAAGCATGCCGAAATATGGCGGCGAGATCGCGACGGCCTGCGGAACGCGCACGGTGAAGTTTTACTTCAAGGACGGCTTCCGCCTCCGGCATCATCAGGCATTCCAGGTGGAACGCGCAACGTTCGACAAGATCCTGCTCGATCGCGCCCGTGAATGCGGCGCGGAGATCCGCGAGGAGACGACGGTCGAAAAGGTCGCGTTTGATTCGGAAGGCGTGACGCTTTCCACGAAGGACGCAAATGGACCATCCACGGTTCGCGCAAAATTCCTCGTCGATGGCAGCGGCCGGAATTCCGTCATCGGACGACATTTCGACCTAAAGGTCGATTACCCGCACCTGCAAAAGTTTTCCTGTTACGCGCACTACGCCAATGTTCAGCGGGACGAAGGAATCGATGCAGGTCTCACCCGGCTGGTTCGGGCTGATGGCTACTGGTTCTGGATGATTCCCCTGGACGAATGCCGGACAAGCGTCGGCGTGGTAATGGATACCGCCAATTTCAAAGCACGGAAGATCAGCCCGGAGGAAATGCTGGCGTGGGCCATCGACGACTCGCCGCTCATGCGGAGCCGGATGGCTTCCGCACAGCGCGTGACCCAGGTATATTCGGTCGGTGACTATTCCTACCGGAATCGCAACCTGACTGGTGACCGCTGGATGCTCGCAGGGGACGCCGCAGGGTTTATCGATCCGATTTTTTCCACCGGAGTCTTCCTGGCCGTGCATTCGGGCGAGCAGTGCGCGGATGCACTCGATACCATCCTCGACAAGCCCCGCAAGCAGGCAGGACTCTTCGCGAAATACGAGCGCAACCTGCACAGAATCATGGACATGTACCTGCGATTCGTCACGGCGTGGTACCGCCCGGAATTCATCGAAGTCTTCACGACCCCGACGGAACGCCTGCAGCTTGCGCCCGCGATCAACGCGGTCCTCGCCGGCAACATCGGAAACTCATTCGCCATCTGGTGGCGGATGCAGCTTTTCTACCTCGTGCTTTTCCTGCAGAGGTACTTTCCACTTTGCCCACGGCTGGACCGGACCACTGTTCCGAATAACGGGCAGATGCAGGAAGCCGCTTAATTTTTATCGTACCCGTGATCTCGAAACTCTTCGCTCTCCGAAACTCCGTTGCCGTCTTGAAAACAACCTGCACATGGCTGGCCATCGCCGCACTGTGTATGGGCGGCGCCCTGCTACCCGGCTGCGCGAGCTTTGGCCACAACAATGCCTTCCCTTCCCCAGGGGCCGACTGGCAGAGCTTCCAGGGCCAACTCCTTTACAGAAACGCGGCTGGCAAAGCGATCATCGGCGACGTCGTGATCCGGCGTTCTCAACACGGCGATTTCCAGCTCGAATTCCAGTCCGGCCCTGGCTTCCCGCTGATGCGCCTCTGGCAATCCGGCGACCTGGCCCGTGCGGAGGGCGTATTCGCTCGCGGCGCATGGCAGGGCTCGGCTTCCAAACCACCGCGCCACCTGAAGGGATGGTTCAAGCTCCGCGATCGCTTTGCCAATCAGGCGCACCCGACACATCTGGCTTTTGACCAGAACGGCGAGCATTTCGTTTTCCATTTCAGCAGCTGAGGCAACTGCCTGAATCGTACTGCAGTACCAGATCCTTCGGCTCCGCGCGGCGCGACTGCCCAGATTTCTTTCCGCTATTTCTTCACCCATGAACCTCCCGCAAACGCTTGCCCACGTGATCGCGCAGCGCTCGAAGTGGATTCACTTCGGAGCCGTGGGAATCCTGATTGCCTCGGCGCTGATCATCGTCTTCGGTGTGCACTTCGATTCGGACGTGCTCGACATGCTGCCGCAGCGCTTCGATTCCGTTCAGATCTTCAAGACGTACGATCGCGAGTTCTCGCAGGCGCGCGAACTGACCATCGCGCTCCATGACGAGACCAAGCAGTGCGATCTCGACGCCTTCACGGAGCACTTCGCCGATGAATTGCGCAAGGAGCCGTGGATCGTGCGGGTCCTCGATCGTTCGCCTGTCGAGTCCCAGGCTGGGGTCCAGGAAGTGCAATCGATCGCAGTCCCGCTGCTGCTCAATCTCCCATCGAAAGATTTCGATCAGGCGCTCACCAACCTCGAGCCGACCGCCATTCAGAATCGTCTGGCTAAATTGCGCGCGGAACTCGAAGCCGGTTCGCCGAAGGCGGAATTCCAGCTCGATTTCGATCCGCTCAATCTCGTGGCGAGCGCGCTGAAGCCGCTGGCGGGATCCTTTTCCGTCGAGCAAACCCGTCCGCTGGCTTCGCCGGATGGCACGCTGCGCATTGTCCAGGCGGTGACCAATCAGACCGATCTCGGCGCTCACGCCTGTCAGGAAACGATGCGGAAAATGGAGGATTTCAAGCAGCGGGTCGTCCAAGGCTGGGACGGACCGAAGCCGGAGATCCTCGTGACAGGCCGCACGCCGTACGTCGGCGAGCTTTCTGAGAAGATGCACTGGGACGTGGTCTCCACGCTGGTCTCTTCGGTCCTCCTCGTCTCCGGTGTCTTCTGGGTCGGCTATCGTCGCGTCCGGCCGCTCATCGGCATCATGCTGGTGCTCATGCTCTGCTGCGTGGTAGCCGTCGCCACAGGCACCGTGGTCTACCACCAGCTCAACATGATCACGATCGGGCTCTGCTCGATCCTCATCGGACTCGGCGTGGACTTCGGAATGATGCTCTACTCTATTTACGAAGCGGAGCGGGATGCTGGCCATGACCATGAATCCGCCATCCGCGCAGCGCTCACGGCTCAGGGCCGCGGCATCATCTTCGGAGCGCTCACCTCGGCGGCAGCTTTTATCTGCCTAGTGCGAAGCGAAACTCCGGGCTTTGCCCAATTGGGAGCGCTGATCGGCTTTGGCATCATCTTCGCCGGCGCGTTCATGATGACGATTTTCTTCGCCACCTTTGGCCGCAACCATCGGTCGAACAAGAAGGACATGCTCCGCACCGGAGGTGAAAGGTTCGTCGGATTTGTCTTCGCCAACCCGCGTCGGGTTTTCTGCAGCAGCGCGGTCGTGCTGCTTCTTTTGACAATCGGGGCCGTCACGTTCATCGGAAAACTGAGGTTCGAGGCAAATCCCCGTTCGCTCGAGCCCGCAAACAGCCATGCCGGCCACGCGCTGCGCATGATCACCGAGAAAATGCCGGTCGGCGAACCGTGGATCGTGCTCGTGCACGGCAAAGATCAGGAAGATCTGCACCGCCGCTGGAACTTGCTGCAAACCGCATGGAACGGAATGATCGCCGAAGGCCGTCTCAAGAGCGCCGCGACGCCGGCCGCCTTCGCCATTTCTCCGGGCCAGGTCAAAGCCAATGCGGCCAAGCTCGCCGAAGGCACTCTCAGCGCTGCGCGTGCCGCGCTTTCCGACGCGATCACCCGCGAGGGCATGAATGCGGAATCCTTCAAATCGGCCTACGCATTCATCGATACCCTGATCGCCATTTCGCGCGGCGATCTGCACGCGCTCGACTGGCGCCACGTCCTTCCGGAACAATCGAGCTGGCGCTTTGTCCTCGACCGTTTCTTTGGGAACGAACCGCTGGTCACGGTCGGCTACGTAACTCCGGCTCAAAAGATTACCAACTTCGCGCAGAAGGAAGCCCTGCGGAAGGCGCTCTACGTACCGGACGCAGATCCGCACTTCTCCGGCTGGACCTACACACTGGCGGACCTCGTACCGTGGGCCAGCAGCCTTGGCTGGCCTCCAGGGAAGCTGTGGGAATTGAGCTTCATCATGATCGCGTTCAACGTGGTCCTGCTGATCTTCCTCTATCGGAGCGCCTTCCCACTTGTTGTACTCATGGTGAGCCTCCTGCTTTCCGTCGGAGCCATGCTGGCCTCGCTGGAAATCTTCGGAGTTCCGCTCAATCTCTTCAACGTCCTGGCCTTCCCGCTCGTCCTCGGCGTGGGCGTCGATTACGGCATCTATGTCGTCATCGCAATGCGAACGAAGGGCGACCTGCAGCGTTCCACCGCCATGATCTTCAAGCCGGTCCTTCTGAGCGGGCTCACCGCCGTCGCCGGTTTCGGTTCGCTGGCACTGGCGGAAAATCCGGCCCTGCGCGGCATGGGCATGGTCTGCGCCTTCGGCATCGCCTGGTGCCTCGTCGCCACCTTCCTGTTCATCATTCCGCTCTACGCTTGGCGCGGTGCTCACTGATTGATGCGGCCGGCGATTTACTCACTCTCATGCTTTCGGGTAGGGCTTGCCGCGGCGCGCCTGTTGCCGCGCTGGGCTTCGCAGGCCATCGCTCCCGTCATTGGCAAGGCCGGGTATCGCCGGAATCCAGGCGCTCAAGCGGCTCTCCCGGAAAATCTTAAGGCTGCCGCGGAAATCAATGGCCACGCGCTCGAAGCGCTCTGCGAGGAAAACGTCGCCAATTTCTCCCGGATGCTGGCCGACTATTTTTACTGCGCCAGCCGCGACGCCGATCGGGCCAACGGACTCCTCGAGCAATGGCAGGGCTTCGACCATCTGGAATCCGCGCGGGCCAAAGGCAAGGGCGTCATCGTCGTAACCGCTCATCTCGGAAACTGGGAACTGGGCGGAATTCTCCTGGCCATGCGCGGGCTGCCAATGACCGTCATCACGCTGGATGAACCCACCTCGGCGCTGACCGAATGGCGCGATGCTTACCGGCGGCGCCTCGGAATAAAGACCATCGCCGTCGGCCCCGGGCGCGAATTCGCTTTTGTGGAAATGATCCAGACCCTCCGCCGCGGTGAGTGTCTCGCCATGCTTGTCGATCGTCCGTACGCAGGAACCGGCTCGCCGGTTCAGCTTTTTGGGCGTCAAGCGGAGTTCTCCAGCGCCCCGGCGCTGCTGCATCAGCATTCCGGTGCGCCGATCGTTCCAGCTTTTGTTGTACGCCGGCCGGGCGGCCGCTATCTCTCCTTCGCTGAACCGGCGGTGGAGATGCAAACTTCCGCCGGCTCGCGCTCCGGGCTTGCCGCCAATACGCAAGCCGTGGCTTCAATCTTTGAATCCGTAATCCGACGTTATCCCGAACAGTGGTTTAATTATGTCCCGATCTGGCATCCTTCCCCGGCTCCGACCGGCGTTCCCGCAAATGCTTAAGTCTGTCACCGCTGCCCTGATCGGCAGCTTCCTGCTCAGCGCGCCGATGGCTCGCGCCGCCGAACTCACTCCGGCAGAAACTTCGCAGCTTCTGACGCACCTCCAGGAGCATCGCGCGAAATTCCCGTCACTGGTCTCCGACTTCACGGAGGAAAAGACGACTCACCTCCTCAACAAGCCGCTCACCAGCCAGGGCACCCTCTCTTTCCAGGCGCCCAACAAATTCCGCCGCGAACTGCATGGCGCGAACTCCAGCATCATGGTCAGCAACGGCCAGAAAATCTGGATCTACTATCCGAATTTCAACGCCGCCGAACTCTACACGCTCGGTCAGCGCGCATTTTTCGACGACGCCATCGAGGCGCTCACTGCCGGTCTCAACTTCCAGCACGTCTCGGAATACTACCGCGTCAATGCGTCCAAGGAGGCCGAGGGCTACCATCTGGTGCTTCAGCCGAAATCCAGCGGTCTCAAGCGCATCCTCAAGGAATTGAACGTCTGGGTCGACAACGACTACAAGATCGACAAGACCATTGCCATCCTTCCCAAGGGCGACCAGGTCGTGACGTCTTACCGCAACCAACGTCCGACACCTGTGCCGGCTTCGACCTTCGAATACTCTCCACCGGCCGGAGCGACGGTTTCCCAGCCGCTCGGGAAATAATTCCCGCTGCCGATCGCTCGCCTGCACAAACGATTTTGCAAAGATCGGATTTTGCGCAAATTTGAGTGGACATTCTACGCCGAAACCCTATTTTCGCCGTCCCTCGAAATAGCCGCGTGGTGTAATGGTAGCACAAATGACTCTGAATCATTTTGTCTAGGTTCGAATCCTGGCGCGGCTGCTTTCCGAATTCTCGGAGAGCACCCCTAAATCCTTATCACCACGAGGGTTTAGCAACTTCTCCGATCTACCCAATCCACCTCATCACCACGCAAAACGACGCGTAAAAGTGGCAGGTTTTGGCAGTTTTTTGGCAGACAAAATCGCTCAGACTCAAAGGCAGCGCTTGCGGATATGGGATTTTGCTGGAACCAGGATGCTGCGGAATATCGATCACAATCCCAGGTAAACCCGGAAGACCCGCCTAACTGCACGCCACCGACTGCACGCCAAACGAATTCCAGCGGCTTCACTCTTCGCATTCTCGTCCCCAAAAATTTGAGGACGCTAAATGGAGAACCGATACCGCGGCTGGCAGCGCTTCGCGCAGCCATCCCCCATCAGTCCGAATCAGCAGTCGTTTATTTTTGACCGACGGCCTTGTGCTCAAATCTCTCCAGAGACGCCTTCACTTTGGCGTAATCGAAGCGAATCGTCTTCGCCCCCCATCTTAGAAACGGGATCATCCTCCGCTTCATCATCTCGTCGATCATGCGCGTCGACGGCAGATTCAAACGAATGCGCAACTCCTCTTTCGTAAGGAATTCCTGACCACGCTGGCCATTGGACTCGGAACTTTCGCGGTCCATACTACAAATATCGCGCCACAAGGCGAAATTCTTACGACCTGCGATGAATCGATTCATCGCCCCGAGATGCCTCGCTCATCCGGGTTCTCAAATCTCAAACAGGCAACGTTTCACCTCAAAGGCGAGTGATGTTCCCGCGCACACCTATCGGAGATTTTGACGGCAACCCGAATTTCCCCAACTGTTCCACGCACAGCCACCGCCTTCGGCATTTACACCCCAAATCGAGGACGCCACCACCACAAATGAAGCCCCATTCCTTTACCGATCTGAAACAGCGCAATGAGACAATAAGCCCCCACGATCAAAACCCCCAACCGGCAAACATTCTCTACCGCATCTCTTGTCGCAGCCTCACGCAGAAACACACCCACAGACAAAAACCAACCAACGCACATAATAACCCACATTACGAACATCCCGACCAGGACACTGCTCTGATATACAAACCATCGCCAGCCGGATGCTTCGTTGCCTTTACGGGCTGCAAAAAACGCTGTCCACAAATATACCACCAATAGTGCCCCAAAACCCACCCTCACGCCAGCCGTCATCCAGGATTTTCCATAAAGACCGAACATAAAAAGCATTGCGAGAAAGCTACCTCCGGATAACACCACTGCGATAAGCCGTGCCGCTCTCTGACTGCCAGAAAAGAGAAAGCTCAACGTATCCCCCGTCCTTCCTTTATACATCTTCGCGACATCTTTAGGGTCACCGAACCGTTTACGAGCCCACACCAGAGCCTCATTCTCAGAGAGCCCCCTCGCTTTTCCCCGCAACCAATGCTCCGTCAGCAACGCGACTATCTCGGCTCTATCTTCAATTTCAGTCTCATCCTCAAACGCCCCCAATTCGGCCACTTGCCGCGCAATTTCCTCAACCTGCCTCTCGACAGCCTCAGGGATTTTCGTTTCTTCCTTCATAGATTCCATCTCGGCTTTATAATCACCCCACCGGTCGCTCCCTCCCCGCTCGCAGTCAATAATGCCAGTCCGTTCTTCGAAACGGAGTACCATTTTCTCTTCGTTGCGTGGTCGAACTCTGACGAAAGCAAATTTTCTCGCTCCATTGACCGTAGCAATCCGAGCACCGCTCCGTTGCCTTCCACCTTCAGTCCCAATTGCATCTCGGCGAGGCGATCAATGATTTCAGACCCCGTCATGCGCCCTCCATGCACAAACCGAAGGATTTCCACCTTCATTCGCCTCTCCGAAATAATCGTGAAGTTCCCAAATGTTTCGGCAAGAGCAGCGTCAATGGCCTTCTCCGCCTCCGGCGACAGCGGCTCCGGCTTTGCCTTTAACGCAAGCGCATAAACTAACGCATCCTCAATAAGTTTCCTTATTTTTGTCATAATCAACGTAGAATTTCGTCTTCAATTTTCTTCGCAAGGTCGGCTGGCAGAGCCTCCTTAGCCCGCCTGAGCGCCTGGTTGATTCGATTGCCAACGGAATTTGTCCGCCAGCCATGCTGCTTCGCAATTTCCTTATGGGGTACCTCCCTCAAAAAGTCCAACAGGAGCTCCGCGTCTTCCTCGGATAATTGAGCAAGTGCATCTCTGGCTGCCTCGTGCAGCTCGTGTTCCTGGGCCACTTCGTCGGGTGTTTCGTAATAACAGCCCTCCAATTTGCGACCGTCACGGTACTCCACAAGCGCATACACACGTTGACTTCTTCGCAACTCATCAATTGCCCGCTGCCCCGCGCGTATAAATAACCACTTCAGCAACTCCTCCGGCGAGTCGATTTTACGGATTGTCTTGATAAGCTCATATACAGCATTTGCCGCAGCGATTTCCGCAAAATCCTCCGAAAGTGCTGGCACATGATTTGATGCCGCTCTTTTCGCGAACGGGAACAGAACTTTCCCCGCTTCATGCCATGCCCATTTTTCCCCACCCTTGAGTCTGCCCCACAGCGGCTCAAGTCCATCCAGCACCGATGAATAACTCAGCATTTCAGGCATAACCAACCTCCACGCTACGGATGCAAAGAAAATACACTTGTCCAACCCATTTTCCACCGAATATTTCTGGGGACTATTCGTAAGAATTTCGCTGGCGGCGACGACATATATACTGACGGCCCACTACAGACTCCGTCATCCAAGCCGTGGCCTCTCAGTGCGGCATGGAGAACACCGTCTGGGAGAACCGCATCGAGCCAACGGGATGGTCCCTCGGGGTTGCGAGCAATCGCCTCCCCCAATAGGATTTTGCAATCGACCGATGGCAACGCGGTTACACTACGAAAGGAAAACAATATGTCAGACCAGCAAACCAAAGTGGATGCGTACACCGCATCCCGGAACGAGGCAGCAGCGGCAGCGAACCAACTTCTAGCCGATGCGCAAATCGCGGTGCTTAGGCGCCTTATCGAAATGGAAGACCTTCATCTTCCACTCAACACAGCATTCAACTTACGAAAAATCGTCGAAGCCTTCCCTGACGGCATTGCGCTTTCTAAATTGCAGCATGTGTTCGCCGACCAGGTGGCGCTCAACAAAGCTCGCAAAAAGCTGAAGGAAGAGGAGCAGATTGACGAGAACGACAGCAAGCGGTCCATCGTATTGAAGCTGAAAACGCCCCCACCGAACTACAAGCGCCAGGAGCCCATCAAGAACGCTCCGGCATCTCCTGCCCCAAATCCATCCCAACCGCCCAAACAAGCTTCCGGGGAAATTCAACCTCCGGACGAGCCTGACTAACTCAGGTGCCAGAGCCATCCGGGTCGTAGACGGCTTCCATTGCGACCCGTAAGATGGCCTGGAGATAAACAGGCAGTAGAGCCATAAAACTGGGTTCCCTGTATCACTTTGCAGGAGGATCGAAGGAAGCTCAGGTTCCATCATTTTCGCCCCCTGTGCTTCCGCCTGAATCGCGAAACGCCCTCCTGCCAGCTTGAGCGATTGGCCGCCAGAAACACGCGAACGACTCTTACTAAGCTATAGAAAGGAAACAAGCGTAGTCCTGAGTGTTAAGTTCATCCACTGCCATCCTCCGTGGCCTTGCAACTTCATTTGATGAAACAATCCACAGACTTCCCGAATGAAGGCACTCAGGGATACGTTCAGCGATTCGACTACAGACGAGGCAGTAAGGCCACCGGGAAGACCAATACGCCAGCCCACACAGAAGACATGTCGGCCCGGCGGTCGCACACATTTTCATCATACTACTTACAACCATTCCGCAATAACCAACACCTATCGAGTTGACATCACAGATACACGCATTACCGTACTCACCCCCGCACGCGCTCTAGATTTCAAAAGAAACATAGAGGCAGTGGCATTTCTTCGGGTGGAGCTTGTTTTGTTTTCCGACAGTGAGGTTTGAACCGGCTTGCATCTCAGTATCCACTTACCTACGCAGCCCCATGGGCCTGTGCGACAAATAACTATGAATACAAAATATACATCCGCCGATGTGGCGAAGACATTCCTACCAGACATGCAATGGGAAAGCGAACACTTTGGATACTGCTCCATTGAATGCACTCCGTACGAACCATGCTCCGCTATTTTTCATTACCGTGGAAGGCTCCAGGTAATCTGCGTCAATCCGCACTGCTACAAGCAAGGCCGATATTCCGTTCCCGAAAGCGTATTCAAATCCATCGCCGACCACTGGAACAAATAATGAGATTCAATCAGCGAATAAAATCAGCAGCGCATTGAATCTCACCGGTTCTGAGCCCGATCAATTCGTTCTTCAAGCAATCGATACGTCTACCGAGCTTCCAAAAGCATTCCAAAAATGAGCGCCCCTGAGAGTGCCTCGATACCCAACCAACCCAATGACAAAGCGCATTGCTTCTGCCCTGTCCTCGCGAAACAATATGGCGAAGAAGCGGCGGTAATTCTCCAGGGTCTAGGATACAAGGTCGCGAAGAGCAGTAAAATACGGAACGACAGGAAGTGGCACTATGATACGCTTGAAGCATTGCAAAAGCGCTGGCCCTATCTCTCCCGCTCTGGCATTCACGGAATTCTGGAGGAACAGCTCAC
>OUNM010737056.1_pt1 | contig 20555 bp, 4 predicted proteins | sample 1769961 | NCBI WGS metagenome assembly OUNM01 (sample SAMEA3914820, study PRJEB12502) | metagenome | biome: forest; material: soil | place: USA | collected 2012-03-12 | depth 0.3 m
CTTCTCGCCGTGATGGTCGTCGCCCCGGTCAGGCACCTGACCTTCATCCGTCACAGCGAGACGGTCGCGAACGCGACCGGGAAATACAACTCCCGAACCCTGAACACGTTTAGCGTGAAGGGCGAGCAGCTCATCAAAGAGTTGACGGAGAACCTCGTTAAGGAGCCCGCTCCCGACACGATCCTGGTCTCCCCCTCCGAACGAGCCTTGCGGACCATCGCGCCGTACCTGCGCCGCGTCCATCGGCAGGCCATCGTCTCTCCGCTGCTTTACGAGTGCTGCACCGAGCGCCCGAAGAAACCAATCGCCAAGAGCTTTGGCTACGGCGCCGCCATCAAGATCCCGGCGGATTTGAGCGGGTTGTTCGTCGTCCTCAAGAACGCCGATCGCCTCCCCGCGCCCAAGGATTACGGTGAGGGGCTGGCGCAAGTGAGGGAGTTCTCCGCCAAGTTCCAGAAAAGCTTCCGAACCGGCCGGATCATGCTGGTCGGCCACTCGGCGATGGGGGGTGTTTTTCTGAAGGGTTTGACGGGGAAGGCCTACCAGGTGAAGAACGCGTCGCCCATCGAGATCGATCTATAGGCGACGACCCAACACCCCGCCCCGTGCCACAATCGGCGCATGAGCTGGATTGAGGTCGAGGCGACTTTCCCCCATGCGTTGGACGACCTTTCTCCGGCGATTGAGCTGTATCGGGCCCACGGAATCGAGAACACCCTTCAGCAGGGTGAGGAGATGCTCGTGGGCTGCATCGTGGATGTGGCCGGGAGCGAAGCGGTGGTGGCGGAGCTTCGAAAGGCGCTGGAAGGGATCGGCGCTCAGGTAGAGACGCGGGCTCTGCCCGAAACCAATTGGGAAGAGGACTGGAAGCAGTTCTTCCATCCTCGTAGCGTGGGCGAGCACTGGGTGGTTCGTCCGACCTGGGAAGAGTTTGAGGCCGGCCCCGCCGACCGGGTGATCGTGCTCGATCCCGGCCAAGCTTTTGGCACGGGCGACCATCCCACCACCCGGATGTGCCTTGAACTGATGGAGCCCCTGGATCTCGTCGGTCGCCCGGTAGCGGACGTGGGCTGCGGAAGCGGGATCCTCGCGGTCGGAGCCTGCATGATGGGCGCAGACCCGGTGGAGGCGGTGGACATCGACCCCATCGCCGTAGAGGTGGCCAAGGAGAACGCGGCCCGGAACGGAGTCTCCTTCTTGGCGCTCGCCGGAGACGGCCTCTCGGCGTTTCGGGGTGAAGAGGCCACGCTCGAAGGCGTGCCACAAGACGAGACACCCCTTGAGGGACTTCGTACCGATCCGGCGCGCCCCAGCGACCGTCAGTACGACTTAATCCTCAGTAATATCATCTCCGCAACCCTCGTTCGAATTGCGGCGGATATCGCGCTTGCCGTGGCCCCGGGCGGCGCCTGGATCGTGAGCGGCATCATCGAATCGAATTGGCCGGACGTTCGGGAAGTGGCAGGAAAGGTCGGCTTCCTCCTGATGGATGAGCGGCACGAAGACGGCTGGGTGGCGGCTCGGTTTAGCCGGAGCACCGTCGAGTGAGCACGCCGCTTCGCGCGCTGCCGCGCACCTTCGTGCCGGGGGCAAACTTTAGCGAAGGGCCAGTCGAGTTGCCTTCCGAGGAACTGGACAAGCTTCGAAAGGTGCTTCGGCTTTCGTCCGGGGCGGAGGTCGCCATCCTACCGGACGACGGCACGCTTGTCCGCTGCCGGTTGGACGGCCGCCGGGTCGTGGCTTTGGAGACGGTACGCCCGGAAACCGAATCCGCCCTGCATCTGACCTTGGCTCAGGCCCTACCAAAGGGCGACAAGTTGGAGGAGATCGTGCGCGCGGGGACAGAGCTTGGCGTCTCGCGATTTATCGTCTTCCCAAGCGAGCGTACGGTGGTTCGCTGGGAAGCTCAGAAGGTGGAGGCCAAACTACGGCGTCTCGAAACCATCTCCCGCGAGGCGGCCGAAGTGAGCTTCCGAACTCGCCTTCCGGAGATTGTTTGGATGGAGTCCCTGGCGGCAGTGTTGAAGGCGGAGCCGGCGGCAGTCGTGCTTTCAGAATCGGAGTCGGCAACGGCCAAACTGACACCGGCCGGAGAGCGCATGACACTCGTCATTGGGCCCGAAGGGGGCTGGGCGAAGCGAGAGTTTGATGCGATCGGGGAGCGGGGGGTAACGCTTGGTCCGCGGGTTCTTAGGGTTGACCACGCCGGCCCTTCGGCGGCGGCGATTCTGTTGTTGGAACACGGCATCCGGTAGGGCGTCTGATTGCCTACCATGGCCGCTCACCGCTTCATAGCCCTTGTTTCCGCCGTCTCTTTGTTTGGTCTCCTCGGGCTAGTCGGGCGGGTTGAGGCAAGCAATTTCGCTCATCCTTCGCGGTCGAAGAATGAACTGCGGGATTTGCGGCCGGTAGTTAAGACCGCAAATATTCCGGGCTGCAGCGCACTTGGAGCCTAGTCAGAGGGCGCCTAGCTAGATCCGTTACCGCGAGGCCAGCTTCTTCGTCAGCCCGTGATCGAGGAACGTTGTGAACGCCTCTTCGTCTCGAGTGAAGGCGCTCACCGCCGGAACGCCGGCGGGGTCGATGGCGACGTAACTGGGAAGCGTCACCGAATTCGTCATCTTCTGCAGAAGGGCCTGGTTGGCCTTGTCCGCCGGGGTGTCTCGATCGGTGAATAGTCGAACGCGGACATAGTTCTCCAATCGAGTCTCGATGCCCGGACGGGGGAACATGTTGCGTTCCATGTCTCGGCAGTTGGTGCAGTAGATACCGGTGAAGTCGATAAACAAGGGCTTGCCCTCGGCCTTGGCTTTGGCGACCGCTTGGTCGTAATCCATGATCCAGGTCAACTTCTCCGCCGATTGTCCGGCGTGGCCCGGATAGGGCGTGGGAGGAAGGAAACCTTCGAGTTGCCCGATGGAGCGGCCATTAATGGCCAGGAGCAGATAGCCCGCCCCGACAAGAGTGACAACCCCCACGCTCCGGCGGAAGAGGCCGATCTTGGCCTCGTCCACATGCGGCAGGCGAATGATGCCAAGCAGGTACATTGCGGACATCAGCGTAATGCCGAACCAGAGGGCGAGGAAGACTTCGCGGGTCACGATTCCGAGACCGCCCGACACGATCCCCAGATCGACGGAGGAGACAAACTTCACCGCAGCGGCCAGTTCCACGAAGCCCATGAACGCCTTCACCGTGGCCAACCAGGCACCGGAACGGGGGAGCTTGGAAAGGGCGGCGGGGAAGAGGGCGAGGAGAAAGAAGGGAAGGCAGAAGGCGCTGGAGAAGGCGATCATGCCGAGGATCGGCCAGATGACCTGTCCCTGAGAAGCCGACACCAGAACCGAACCCACGAACGGCAAGGTACAGGTGAAGGAGGTAAGGCTGAACGTGAGCCCCATCAGGATGGGCCCAAGCAGGCCACCTTTACCGTTGCTGTCCAGCTTCGTGAGAATCGAAGAAGGCACGCCGATCTCGAAGAAGCCGAAGAGGCTGAATGCGAGGGCAATAAAGACGACCGCCAAGCCGAGGTTCAGATACGGGTTGTTGGCGAAAGTCTGCAGGCCGGTTGCGCCGAAGATGAGGGCGACGGCAACCCCGAGGGCGGTGAACGTGCCGATGATGCCGAGGCAATAGGCCACGGCTTGGCGAATGGTGCTGCGCATTCCGTCCTCCCCTTTCCGCTTCGAGAAGAAGCTGACCGTGATGGGAATCATCGGAAAGACGCAGGGCGTGAGAAGGGAGGCGAAACCGGCGGCGATGGCAAGACCGAGGTAGGCGAGGAGGCCCTGGGACTTGGCCTGGTCAACGGCGTTCTTTGGAGCCGAGGCGGCGGCAACCGCCGCCACAACCGGTTTCGTGGGTTGATCGAGCGGAGACTTGTCGGCAACCGGAGACCCACTGACTGTGATCGCGCCGGTTAGGTCGGCCGGAGTGGGAGGCATACAGGTCCCGTCGTTGCAGACCTGGAAGCGGACGGAGACGGGAAGTTTGAGATCGCCCTTAGCGGCTTTGCTCAGGCGAACCGGGATTCTAAACTCGGCGGACCCTTCGTAGTACTCCACCTCCTTACCAAAGTTTTTGTCCAACTTCTTAAGGGGCGTCGACTGGACCGGCTTGCCGACTTCCGCGATCGGGCCGCCGGGATTGACGATGATCGTCGTAGGAAAAGGACCGCCATCGACCGGGTTGATGGAGTACAGGTGCCAAGGTGCGGGCACGGTGGCCCTTAGGATAATTTCCACCCGTTGGCCGGGCGCCGCTTGCGCCGGTTCTACGGATGCGGTCCACGTGGCCGGATTCGCCTGCCCGAACCCGAAGGCCACCAGGGCCACGGTCCAGACAAGGAGGGCAAGGCGAAAGAGGCGTGCGCGCATGGGTTACCTATAGTTTACGTTCGGGAATGCCGAAGATGCCCTAGTAGGTCCCGACTTGACACCTTTGTTAGAACTGGGTACCATTTTGGAGCGTCCGACGGGCCTACGTAGGTTCAGACGCCGTCCTTTTGCCGATGTAGCTCAGTGGTAGAGCAGCTGTTTCGTAAACAGCAGGTCGCGGGTTCGATTCCCTTCATCGGCTCCAGATTTTGAACCTAGAAAGGCGACCCCACCCGGGGTCGCCTTTCTTGTTTTGGAGTTTCGACGGCAACCCCTGACGTTATGCGGTTGAAGGTTGTTCAAACCTGTGAAGGGCCAAGCCACCTTTCGAGAGGTGGCTTTTGCCCAAGGCCCTCTCTATTGAGGGATCAGCGTCTGCTGGAGGGTGTTGAAGTAGCTGGTGATGTTCTTCGCGAAGACCAAGCAGATCTCTTCGTTGTCCACGAAGGGAGCGGCTGGGTACTGGTTCGTGAGGAATGAGATCAGGACTTCCGGATCTCCGATGGGGAAGGTGTCCAGGAGGCTCATGGCCTTGTAGGCCAACACGTCTGCAAACGTTTCCGCGTTGGTGTTGAGGTGGGGCCATTGGAGGATTCCCTGAGCGAGGACGTAGCCTTGGACCTGCTTGTCGCCGGTCGGCGTGTGCTGTTTGTCGGCGATCTTTAGGCCGTCGTAACCCTCGGAGGAGAGGAACGCGCCTTGGCCGACGACCGTCGGTTCCGAGGTCAGGTTGGCGCTGATGCCCGAGACCAGGAAGTAGCGCCACTCGTCGCCCGGGTGGCCGAAGAGGTCGTAGTCCCCGACGATGTCGAACTTGGACTGGTCGTAGGTCGACGGCGGCTGAATGTAGTAGGTGACGGTGCCATCGTGGGTCGAGACATAGTCGTGCTGAAGCGAGGTGAACGTCTTGCCGTCGAAATACTGGATCGGGTTGCCGTTCACGTCCTGGTAGACGGTGATTCCCGGCTTGACCGCAACGTTAACGGTGAGACCGTTCGGATCGACGTAGACACCGTAGAGCGGGCCACCCTCGACGGGATCGATGACGTCGTACTGCTTGACGGCGCCAGGGACGACCCGGAAGGTCATCGGGACCGTGTTCAAGCCGAGAACCGACGTCGTGAGACCGGTGAGAAGCTTGCTATTTGCGGTGTCGCCCCAGTTGACGATCGGGGTGGACGCCTTCACCAGATCAAACGGGATGACGTTGTTGGGCAAGATCGGAAGCCCGGTGCTCGGGCCCGAGGTTGAGAGCGTGCCGGCGCTTGCGCCGGAGGCGGTGGGCGCCACGAGGACGACGTTGGCCTCGACGTCGTTGGCCGGGTTGTGAGCGGGGCGGGGTCCGGGGGCTGCAAGCGACTTATAGAGGAAGTCGGCGGCCGAATCCAAGACGGGGACGGCGATGACCGGGGAGATCTGCGGGATGGAGACCGCATCGGTGGAAACTGGTGGCAGGAATCGTTCGCAATACGTCACCCGGTAGAGGAGGCGCCACGGGACCGACTTGTGGAACTGCGCGGTCCGCATGGCTCGGGCGTCGGCTTCGTCGCTGTTGGCGAGCCAAACTGGGTCGATGACAGCGTTCCAGAAGTTGTCCGCGTTCTCCGGCCGAGGCTGCAGGAAGAAAGCATAGCTTCGGAACTGCTTGACTTTGCCGGGCCGGTCGTACGGCTCAAGCGCGCCGGTGAGGCCGTTGGCATTGCCGGATGAGTAGGCCGGCTGCGGCTGCATATAGGTCTGGCTGTCGTCGAGGTTGTTCGACGTCGGCAGTCCGGCGCCGGACGAGACGTTCGGCGCGATGTTGTAAACCAGCCCGTCGGAACCGATCACGAGATTCAATCCGCTCTGATTATTCGGGTTGAACGTCGAGTTGTTCTTCATCACGAAGTGCGCGTCGTTGTTGGACGCGTACCGCATCTGGGTATCGCTCTCGATGCCGTCGAACGAGGCGGTGATGTCGAACGAAGAGGTCCCGGTGGTGTTGTAGCTGGACTTGATCGAGAACTTACTCGTGTAGGTGTACGCGAACTTGAAGTCGATCACCGTCAGCGCGGCGGCGCCCAACTTGATATTGAAGTTGACGTTTGCCGCACCGGAGTTGGAGTCGGTCGCGGTGTAGACCTCGTCGTAGGTGGTGGTGAAGGTGTGCTTGATCTCCTGGGTCCCGCCGCGGGCGGTCCAGACGTACTCGTTGTAGAAGTCGAGTCCGGGCGTTAGGCGGGAGTCGGTCGGCCACGCCTTCGCTTGGTACTGGGCATAGTAGAGCGCCAAGGCGTTGAACGCCTCCTGGTCAATCTGTTGCTTGAGCTTGTACGCCTCGACAATGCGCATGTAGCTCGCGTCGTGACCCACCGCTCCGGACGAGAAGTTCTTGTCGTAGAGCACCTGCATCTCGCCGGTGGAGGTGAGATACGTCTCGGTACCGTTGGGTAGGGTGGCGGGATTGTAGTCGTAGCCGACCACGCCATCCAACACGCCGGGCCGCAGGTACTGGCTGTTCATCCGGAAGGAAACGATGTTAATGTCCCGGGGGATCTGCGCGTTCGGGATTCGGACGAAACCGTAGACGGTGTTGCTCTGCAGCAGCGTCTGTTGGTAGACATCCAGGGTTTCGGAAGTGACGAAGGCCTGGCCGTAGGGCGAGGGCTGGAACATTCGAGCGCCAAACTTCTCTTCGGTCGGCGCCTTGGGCAAAGCCGCCGGCGGGTTTGAGGAGGTGAATCCGCCCAGGTTTGGGTTGGGCAAGATCGCGGTCTTCGAAGAGGTCGTTCCGGCGGTGAGACTCGGCGTGGTGATGCTGTTCAGGTTCGCCATGAACGTATCGCCGGTGAACGGCGGAAGCGTTCCTTGAAGCTTCACCGTGTACTTGGTCGAGTCGTCCAACTTATTGCTCGACGTGACCTGAGATCCATCGGCGCTACCCCAAGTGAAGGAGCCTCCGACGCCCAGGGTAGCCCAGAGCGAGAAGGCGAACTTATCCGCCGACAGGCCGAAGCCGAACGGGTCGACGTGCACGTTTAGACCGAACTGAGCGCCCATAGCATCGCTAAAGTCGATCTTGTTTTCCTCGGAACTGTCGTAGCCGCGTTGCAGCTTATAAGTGACGGACGTCGGCGCGCTAAACGTGACGGACGTAGCGCCAGCGTAGGACGCCTTGTTCGTCAAGTTTGCCATTGGCGCGGGCGGAGCGCCTTCGATGTAGCCGATGAGCTGAACGTCGCCCTGTTCTTGAGAAACCCAACTGAGAACTAGATCTCCGATCTTCTTCCCCGCGAAGAGAGTGAGGACGTTGTCTTTGATGAAGGCATAGGCCTCGTTGATCTCGCCTGCCAAACCGGCGGTGAGGGTGTTGAGCGTCACCGAGTAAGTGGCCAGACTGGGCACCGAGTCGCAGACTGTAAGGGCCACGCCGGGAGGCGTGTAGAGGTTGGGGGTGACAAGCGGGCCGCAGCGGGCGACGGCGGGGCATCCCGCGAGATCGATGGACGCACGGCTGAACGCGAAATCCAGCGAAGTGATGGGGTTGATCACGTCGATGTTGTCGATGTATTTCTTCATCGGCAGGATCGGCGCGTTGATGTCTTGCACGACGAAGGAGCCACTGAGATAGATGGCGAGAAGCGGCTCGTTCGTGGGAATGAGCCGGCCAAACATATCGTCGATGATCTGATACGGCTGGCGGGCCATACGCCAGTAACTGATCTCGGCGAGCCGGTAGTCGCCGCCGTTGAAAATAAGACTCGGCGGACCCGCGCTAAAGGAAGCCATCGAGACAGGAGCCTCGGCGCGAGGAACGAGGGTCAACGTCATTTGGAAGCCGTTGACGAAGAGAGTGGTCCCTTCCCTTTCCTGGCCACGCAGCGGGGCGAGGAAAGCTCTCGCCAGATTCGTCGAAATCGCGACGGCGTCCTCATCGAGCGGACTCGTGATGATGCCGTCCGGGTTGAATTGAGCGGTCCAGTATCCGACGAGACCGGCCTTGATCAGTTCATCGGAACTGGCACTGCCAATGTCGGCCAGGGTCCCGTCGGTGCGGCGGATTCCGTTGCGGTCGATCGCGCCGTTGAAAAGATAAACCTGCCGGATGTTTCCGACGTCCGAGTCGGAGGCTCCCAGAGGCATCGCTGAGCCGTCGTTGCCGAAGGCCGCGCCGATGAGCAGATGGCCGCCACCGGTGGAGTTCACGGCAAGGCCAGGATCGCCGTTCGTTACGGTTTGGATGGACGTGGGCGCCGACTGCCACGCGCCGAAGGTGCCGTCGTCGAAAATCTGGCGGATCGAGATGGTGACGGCATACTGCTTGGCGGGCGGATTGGCGACTTGATTCAGCAACTGCCCGGCTCGGGTGTTCGCCCCGGCGCCGGCAGGGGCGAGGTTCGTGATCGAGATGTTCCCGCCGTCCGAGGGGAAGCCCGAGGCATCGCCGGTCACGCCGCTATCGGCCATGGTGCCGAGATCGCTGAGATCGAAGGGAGGCGCGTAAGGGTCGGCGCTATCGTCTCTTCCCGCCAAGGTGACGGTGTTCTTCACGATGATGAGTTGGAAGAACGAGCCGGCAGCAACCGCCGGACCGACAAAGACGGGGCTGAGCTGATTCCCGGCGTCGGTGAACTGCAGCGTGACGTTGCCGCCGCTAATCGCGACCCGGTAAGACATGCTGAGCTCGGGGCTGGTGATGTCGGACCCCGTTCCCTTATAGACCAGGCCCTGATCCCGATTCGGATCGGTCACGCTGAAGGTCATCGCGATGCTGAACTCGCGGTTAAAGTTGTAGCGGGTTCCCTTCTTCACCTCGAAGCCTGCCCCTTTGCAGAGCATGGTGAAGGGCTGCTGGTAAGTCAGGGCGAAGTGACGCCAGCCGGAGGAGAACACCGGTGGGGTCGCCACGGCATGCAGGATGGTGTTGTTGATGCCGATGAAGATGCTCGAATCATCTTCAAAGTTGACATCCGTAAGGAACACCAACGGGCTGTCCGTGGCGCTTTTGTAAGTCACCGGGTGGTAGTTGGCAGGCGTGGCCGATGGGATCGAATGCCAGAACTCCAGGCTGAAGTCACCGTGATCAGTCACGAGCGAATCGATCGTCGACGCGCTGGAAACGATCGGCGTCTTGTAGGCGCCGGCGAAGCTCAGGCTTGGCGTCGAGGTCTCCTCAACGAACGTCGTGAAGGCGTTGTAGCCGCCAGTTTCGAAGGTCAGCGGATAAGAAGTCGTGAAGCCGAACGGCAGGTGCTGAGTGAACGTGGGCAGAAGCGCCGGGACGTCCACTTTGACGACGTTGGTGTTGCTGCCGGGGGAGTAAATGATGTCGTAGAGGGTCGCGACGCCATTCGAATCGGTTGCTTGGAACTGGAAGAGCCCCCCGGCGGACCGGGTCACGTTCGTCGGTTGGGCGGTGAACCCGTAGACGAGACCGAACTGGGTTTCGACGTTCGAAAGGGAGGTTGCCGACCACATCGAACCCGGGTTGACGCCGACAGGTCCGGGATCACCGGCGGTCGTACCGTCCGTGACCAGATAGGTCGTTCCACCCATATCGAAGACCGCGAGTTGCTGTTGGGTGGCGGCAGGCTGAGAGGCGTAGACGGTGTACGACTTCTGGATGGCGACGTACACACCTTCCGATTTCAGGAACGTATAAAGGACGTTCTTGTAAGTGAAGAAGTCTGCGCCGCCGGACTCGTTGGTTCCGGGATAGACGTTTAGCACCGTGGTACCGGCGGTGACGGTACCGATTGGCGCGACGGTGCCCGCAAAGTTGCCCGCCGTCGGCGGGACCGTGCTTAGGGTGAAGATCAGGCTGGAGTCGAGCTTAAAGGTCTTCGCCGGCTGCGCGATCATGTAGCTCTTGGTGCCGGTGATCGTAAGCAGGTTGTGGGAGGCGTCTTCGGTGTATTTGAAGACGATCCCATTTAGGGTGAACGTCGAGTGCGGGATCGGGTGGCCGCTCTCCACCGTGACGTCGGTCGCGAGGGGCGAGACGTTGTTGTTGCCGATGATCGCATGGGGAATGCGATTGCTGTCGATCACGTAGTTGAACCCGTTGATGCTGAACATCGTGGGGTTCGGCAGCAGCGGGAGCGGCCGCTTGTTGTCGTCGGTGACGATCAGGCGCACTGGGTCGAGGGTATAGGTTGCGCCAGCCATGAAGAAGGTGGGCGCGAGATAGACGGTGAACTGGCCGACCACCGACGCGGCGTTGAAGATGTCGAGGTCGGCAAAGATGAACTTCGCGGTCGTCGAATCGAAGTTATTGCTGAGCGTAAATCCGGAGTTGCTGATCGGGATCGAGGCGCGGCCTTGCCCGAGGAGCGAGCCCGTGCTTACGGTGTTGTAGGTGACGATGTAGACCGCATCGTCGATGGTCAGGAGGTTTCGACTGGGCCGAATCGGGAACGTGGCATCAATCTCGACCGGTAAGTTGTCCGAATCGAGCTTCAGCGTATACGTGATCGCCGAGTCGGTCAGCTTGAAGGTGTTGGTAGAGAGGAAGGGTTTCGGGGCGGCTCCATCGCCTACGACGCTGCAGGCCGAATAGTCGGCGCCTGCGGGAGCACCGGCAATGGTGTAGAGGTTGCCATTGATCTCGAAAGAGTTTCGATTGATCGGGATCGCCGGACCGCCCAGAACCGGATCCACCTCATCGATATCGACGGTGAAGGTGTTCGCCCCGACCGTGGTGACGCCGGCATTCACATTCGCGCCCGAGATGACGGGGAACGTGACCCGGACGTCGTTGTAGTGGATCAGGTAAGTCTTGCCGTCCGCCGGAGTGAACGCATAGGAAGTCGTTTCGGGCAAATAGGAAAGCACCTCAACCCGATTGTCCGCTTCGTCGATGTAGTACGAGGCGCCGTTCAGCGCGTCGGTGAAGAAGTGGTTCGTGTACAGGAACGCGACGGTAATCGGATTGCTCGCGAGGCTGTCGAACGAGTACGTAACGCCGGTGAGGGTGTCCGTAAACGTCCGCATCGCCCCCGCGGAGGTAACCGGGAAGTTATTCTGCGGATTCCGATCGTCGGTGGCGGTGGTCGCCGTCACCGAGTAAGTCACGGCGATGCCGTTGACGGTGGCCGTGAAGTGCTGGGCAGCCGAGTTATAGTTGAGTCCGGCGGGCTGTATTCGGGCCTGTGACTGGGTCTCGTCGAGCGTATAGCTGAGCGTTCCCGCCGTGAGCGTCTGGGTCGGCGATGCTCCGGCAAGGGCGGCCTGATTGGTGGCCTTAACCACATTCACCGCATTGACGGTGTAGACCACGTTGCCATCGACCGAGAACTCATCGTCCGCCGAGACCACCCACCCCTTGACCACATTGCCGCCCTTGACCGAGTAGCCGACGTTCGAAATCGGGGCGGTCTGCGGCACGATGAACCGGCCGTTGACCATCGGGAAATACGGCCCGGTCGCGTTGGCGTAGGCGATCGGGACGTTAACGGTAAAGGTCTTGAGCCCGTCGACGAACTGGTTGTTGAGGACCGGATAGACCACCGGTGTCGCCTGGTCATCCACCGCGACCGGCACACCGGTCGCGACGACCACCGTCGCGACAAAGCTGTTCGCGGTAAACGGGTAGGTGACGTTGTTCGAATCGACGAACGATACGATCGTGCCATCGATCACGCAGGTGTAGGAGATCTTCGTGACGGGGTCGACAAAGAAGCCGCCCGTAAGGGAGGTTCCAACCGCGGTAAGCGTCGCCAAGGCGGTGGGGCCAGCGTAGGTGGTCGAGTTGATCGTCGCCACGCCTCCCGCCACCGTGATGGTGTAGCGGAGGGGAATGGTGAAGCCTCCACTCGTGATCGGGAAGACACTGAAGATATCTCCGGTCGCGGAGCCGGTATCGGCAACCGGGACGTTGACGTAGTAGAGCGGGCCGCCCGGGACCTCGAAGTAGGCGCCTTGGCCGAGATTGCTGAAGATCTCGTAGCTGTTGCCGTCGTGGACAGCGGTGTTGCCGCTAAGGGTGAACCGGTTGCCGGTATTGGTGTCCGTGAACTCCCCGTTGGCGATGGCAAAGTAGTGTTGGCCATCGAAGGCGGCGAGGTCGACAGGTCGCCCGAACGAGATCGTTTGGCTCCCAAAGGTGAACTGGTTCGGGCTGAGAGCGCCGCTGGTGTGGCCGAGATACGTCTTTGCTCCGCCCGCCGCGATCGAGACACCATCCGAACGTAACGCGTAGGTTCGGCCCGGCGTGACGAACTGTGGAGGCGTGCCCGAGAGCCGGAAATAGGTCGTTCCGTCGAACGCGGCAAGATCGTTGACCGTATAGGTCGCGCCGTCCGTGAAAGTCGAACGCATATACGGAGCCGTACCAGAAAGGGTGAACGGCGCGGGGCGGTAAGCCATGCCGTCGTAGCCGATGTTGAACGTGGTCGCGCCGTCCGTGAATGTGCGGTATTCGAGGATCGGATAGACGATCCCGTCGCCGACCACCGTCGTATTGTTGATCTGATAGACAACGTTGCCAATCGTCACCGTATCCGCATTCGGCTCCGTCGTCACGGTGAAGCTGCGATCGCCCGTGCTGATCGTATAGGTGACGCCCGACGTGGTGAGCGGATAAGTCGTGCCGTTGCCGACAATCTGACCGTTCAGGGAATCGATCTGATAGACGTAGTTCTCCAGAACCACGACGTTGCCCTGCGTAACGTTGAACTGGCCGGAGATCGTCGCGCCAAGAAGCGAACCCGCCTTGAGCGTGATCGTGTATTGAACGCCGTTCAGAATGAACTGGGTGTTCCCCGCCGTCATCGAATAGGCGTTGCCGCCACCAACCACGCGGTTGGGCTGGACACTGGTGTCGATGATGTAAACCGCACCGTTGATCGAGAACTGGTACGGGTTAACCGGGAAGGTCTGGCCGTTGCCCGTAACCGTCTGGTAGTTGCCCGCGGAATCCCGGTCAAACGTGTAGAAGTTGCCGCCCTTGACGAACATCTGGGGGGCGGTCATGAGCGAATAGGTCGCCGGCAGGCCCGTGGTCGCCGCCGAATAGGGGAACATCGCCTGGCCGTTGACCGTGTAGCCGCCGTCGTAGCCGATCACGTAGCCATAGCCGCTGTTCGACGCGAAAGTCTGGCCGGTAAGGAGAGGGACAACCGTGGTCGTCGCGCCCTGCCGAATCGTCACGCGGCCGTGGACGGGGTCGTAAGAATAGGTTCGCCCGATGACCCCAAGGACGATGTTGTTGAGGGAGTTCGGATGGTTGAAGACGTCAATGGTCGCCACCAGTCCGCCCATCGCGATGGAGAACGGAGTGAGCGAGATGGGCGAGGGAGACTGATCGCTCGTCGGCGCGTCGAGGGAGGTGTAGCCGACGGTATAGACGCCGCCTTGAATCGGATTGAAGGTGAACCGCGTTCGGTCGACGGTGACGTGGATGTTGTCGGCCTCAAAAAGGTAGCTCCGGCCACCCACAATAAGGCTGTAGCGCGAGGTGACGCCGTCAGGCAGGGTCGTGCTCAGGTTGAGGCTATAGGTGTTGCCGTTGAGGGTGAACTTCGGCATCGTGACGACGCCGTAGATCGGGTTTAGCGGATCCGTGGCGTCGACAAAGTACTGGCCGCCGCTAGGACTCGACGACTTCCCCGTCGAATCCATGACCGAGTTGGTGGCGGCATTGAAGGTATAGAAGACGGCATCGTCCGCCTTCATCGTCGTACCCGGAGTGGGGTTTGCGGCGATGGCGGGCGGAATGGCGCCGGAGCCTTGGAAGGCACGGCTGAACGGAGTTCCGATAAGCGCGCCGAGACCGTTACCGCCAAATGGGCCGGTTGACGGGCCAGAAGGCACCGTGGTGCGCGGAATAAACGACGTTGGGTCGGTTGCCGACTGAAGGCTGGCCGGAAGCAGCTTGTCTAGACCGTGGGAGATCGAACCGTAGAACGAAACGGCTTTGAGTGTCTTGGGATTGATCGGGATGATGGTCGTCGAGCCGGCAATCGTATAGGCCGCGGGTCCGGAGTAGATCTGAGAGATCTGCACCGGTTGGCGGTTGCCCGCCGCCACGTTAAGCGCGTAGCCGTTGAAGCCGGGAGGCCCGACGATTGGCGCCGCCTGGACGGCGCCGCCAACCGCCTGGATGGGCAGGAAAGCGGGTGGTTGGCCGGAACTGGACGGACCGAAGGCGGCGTAGATGAGGTTCGACGCCTTGTTGATCTGGGCGACGAGGTCTTGCGGATTGACGTTGTTGGGCGTCTCCGGAATGATGGGGGAAGCGGCAAGATTCGCGGGCGTACCGAGGGTGACGCGCAGGGTGAAGCTACTTGATTCAATGATCCCGCCGTTCGGCGAGTAAAGCGCGTAGGTGTACAACTCGTAGTAGTTGCCGTCCGCGTCGATGTAGTATTTCGCGACCTTCGTCCCGGTTCCGGTGCCATCGTCCACGAGACACATGGCGTAACCCTGATCGATGAGCTCAAAGCTGGCCCCTTTGAGAGTCCAGTAGTGGTCGCGGGAGAAGATGAAAAAGTCGTACTTTGTCGGCAGCCCGTAAAGCGCATTCGAGCCTGCGGGGGTGGTGCCGATGGAGGCGATATCGCGATCCGCCTTCTTGCTCAGGAAGACCGAACCGGTGACCCCGTTCTTGAGATGGAGATTGGCGGAGACGATGGAGCTATAGGTGTCCATCATGCCCAACTGCTGAGGTTCCACCGCGTTCTCGAAGTTCAGAAGCAGCGACCGCGTGCGGTTGGAGAACGTGGGATCCGCCACGGAAGGTGGCACATTGGCCAGGTAGTTCGGGAGGCCGGAACCGGTGAAGGTGTCGTAGGTCAGGCTCCAGAACTGGCGCGGAAGACTGACGTCCGTGTTGTAGTACGCAACGTCCATGCCCATCGTGTTGGCGATCTGGTCCAGCCAAGGCACCTGAGAGGGAAGGACGTCGTTGACGTCGAAATGATCGGGGCTCGAGAAGTTGTAGCCGCTCGCTCCGAGGTAGCCGTTGAGGAACACGGCACCCCGACTCGTATCGGGCGCTTCATCCATCCCAAGGGTGCCGAGATCGTTATTGTCGTACTCGAACAGGACACCGAGGGCCATATTCGCGATGGACGAAACCGACGAAATGAAGCTGGAGCCGGTCTGGTCACCCGAAAGTGCCGATTCTTCAATGTTATAGACCGTCCCGGACAGAGAGACGAAGCCTTTGACGGACATGCCTTTGTAGGCCGCGTTACCCGGAACCGATACCGGACGGTTGTGGGCCGAATAGACGATGTTCGGCCGGTCCATGCCTATCCCGGTGGGAAGGATCTGTTGGGCGCAGACGTTGGACGGAGGAAGACGACTCGGCTGGAGGTTCGCCGAACGCCAGCAGATTCCCTCCTGAATCTGTCCGTTGGTGAGGGCGAGGACCTGCGACTTGGGCTGAAGGGCGTACTTGTGCGTGAGGTCGTTCGGCGTAAAGAGGGTAACGAGCGGGTCGTAGACGAAGTGAAGTTTCTGAACGGAGAGGATCGGCATCCCTTCCCCGTCGATATTCAAATCGTGATCCCAAACGACGCCGTTGGCGATGTCCCCCGATTTGGCCACGATCTCCGGATAGATAAAGGTCCAGAACTGCTGGCCAAGGAAGTTGGAGATATCCGCGACGAAACCCTTCGTGGCGTCGAGCTCGGGAATCGGGATGAAGATCGTAGGGACAAAGAACGTCTCTCCCTTGATGCTGGCGAAGTCCAGGTTGTCCAGAGTATCGACCATCGTCGTCGGCGTGTAACTGTCACCGAAGAACTGCATCTCGCTCCGCTTGTGACGTGCGCCTTGCGCAGGCACAAGATTCCCCGTGGTGCTCGGAACGAAGGTGTCGACGAGGAGGCCCGACACGGTGGAAAGGCCGCCGACAGGGCTCAAACCAGAAACGTTGGAGACGGCTCGAACCAGGTAGACGAGGTTGTTATACGGGATGAGTTGGAACTCTTGATCGGTCGGGAAGCCGAAATCGTCCGCGGTAAAGAAATCGCCCGTGGAAGTGATTGTTTGACCGGCCAGGACGCTCAGATCGTCCATCGAGATTAACGTCGTGCTGGCTTGGCCGGCCACGTAGATCTCCTTCGGGAAAACGAGGGGTTGGCGCGGACTGGTCGAAAGTTCCGCGGTGCCGGCCGTGGAATCGATCGAGAAGTTCATGTACTGTAACTGCCCGAAATCGCCCGTCGTGACGGCAACAACGAATGGCTTGTTGGCGACCGAAATGGTCTTGGCCGAGTTGTACTGGCGATCGGTAAAGGTGTAAGTCAGCTTGTACAGGTGGGCGGGCGACCGCTTGTCCACGCTGAACGAAGAGTCCAGGCGCAACGGGGCGATGTCACCCGCGCCAAAGGCCATGTAGGCCGCCGACCCGGGCTGGTGCGTGGCCCGCATGATGTTGCATTCCGCGCTCCAGTTCTTGCGGCGGCAGGCGAAGAACGGGATGGGAAGCCGGTTGGCGATTCCGGCGGTGAACTGCTGTTCCGCCAGTGAGTAAGGCAGGTTAGTGAAGACGACCGACTGAGATTCCGGTAGTTGGTTTGGCGGATAGGGGTTCGGATAGTGCTCGAAGGTCAGCTCGTCAAACGCGTTGGTGTTGTCGAAGAGCGAGTACAGATAGCCGAGGTTCAGTTCGTCGGTCTTCCCGAGGTAGTTGGCGTAGGTCTTGTCCTGGTGAGCGAAGTGGCCGTACTGATCGTGGACCATCGCCGGGACGATGATCGACATGTTGTAGCAGGTCAGGCTCTTCAGGAAGACGACACGGACGTAATACGGGTCGTAAGTGAGGTTCTCCGTCGGGTACGGCAGGCGATCGAACACGTCCTGATCGGCCGGAACGAGCTCAACGAGATAAGCCTCCCGCAGCTCTCGGCTATAGATGGAAAAACCGTAGACCGCCTGCGGTTTCGGCGGCGTAGTGGCCTGGTTGACTGAGATGACCGCCTGATCGGCGCGCTCTTGAACGACGGAGATGCCTTGCGAAAGATTCTTCTCGACGCCCGCTTTCGCCATTGAGAACTCCGTGTTCTGTACCTTCGCGCTCAGGACATGGTCGCTGGTCTCGAAGGTCGGAACAACCGCGGTCTGGGCGAGATTTTGGACCGGTTTGCCCGTAACCTTAGGCGCAATGATCTCCCGCTTCAAGGGCTGGCTCACCGTCTGTGTATTCGAAGTTCTTGCCGTCAGGTACGGGTTAGAAAGGATCAGGTCGCCAGGCACGTCGATCTGCTCGGCCTTGAGCGTATTGACCGCTACGAAGGCAGGCTCATCGGTGATGGAGGAAATCAGTTGGAGGATCGAATCGGTGAGCGAGGTCAGCTTCGAGTGATCGACGCTATTCGAGACCTTATCCAGCGGGAATGCGTTGATCGGCCAGATGGTCGCCGCCTTCCGGTCGGTGTCCAGGTAGAGCTGCATCGGCTCCTTTGCTTCCGCCACGACCGCGCCGATTTTCGCCGTGTCGGCTTGGGCTTGGGCGATGCGATCTGCCTGGGTGGCGCCGGTATAGCGGACGTCCAGGTAGGGATCGTGTTTGTTCGCAAACTGCCAGAAGCGGCTCCCGGGCCAGGCCATTGGCGGATATGGACGGTCGGTAGGGTCGAAATCGAGCGCATCGAGTTCGATTACGCTGAGCATATACCGGGTCTTCCCGATAACTACGCTATCCTCGGCCGGCACGAAAACGAACTTGAGCGTCGAGCCGATGAGGGCGGGGCGAACGAGTCCCATGAGGACGCGCGAAGGGGCGAAAGCCTGCGCAGAACGGTCGTCGGGCGCGGAGTTGATCACCGCGGTGGCAAGGAAGACGTTCGCCGAGCTGGCCGAACCGTTTTGGCGCGTGTCGACGTTGAGATCGGTAAAGACGAAAAGCGAGCTGTCGGTGATCTGCAGCTTGTACAAGGGAAGACCGCTCGTGCGGGCATCCACGGTGATGTTGCCGTCGAATCCGACGCCGGGAAGATCCTTGGGGGCGAGAGCGAGGAAGACGGGGACCGACCAGACGGTCATCGTTGCAGCGCCACCGACGAAGCTGCCGAAATAGACGTCACCAGGACGCGGGTTCGACTTATCCGTCGAATTCGGGCTCGCAACGGAGACGTTGGTCGCGATGGGCGTCTGCGTCGAGTCGAGCAGATCGTAGGTGCTGGTCTTCGGTCCGAAGGTGAAGCGAACGCTATAGCGTTCGCTTTGAAGCACGCCGTTCGTTCCCACGGCAGGCGCGGCAAGGGCGAGTTGGAGCTTGGGGTACAGGCGGACCGAGGTCGTCGTCTTGCTGAAGACGACCGAGCCGACATACGTATGATCCGCATCGCGAGCCTTGAACGAAACCGCGGCATTTGAACCATCTGAACCACGGATGCTCAGGGTCTTACCGGAGAGGGCGAAAACGTAGGTGATGCCGACTTGGAACTTGACGCCCAGCTTTTCGGTGGGTAGGTCGAACGGCACGAGTGGCGGATCAACGTCGTGCCGCTCCATGAGGTTCAGCATTCGGCCTTCGGTCAGACCTTTAAACGCGGCGCCGGCGCCGAGGCCCTGGAGAGGAAAGGGAGTGCCAATTTCAAGGCTGGAAATGCCCGTGCCGTCGAGGGCCTCGCGAGGGATGAACGCCGTTAGCCCGGCCTGGATGGTAACGGGACCCGCATTGCTGGGTTTAGGGTCGTTGGCACCGGAGCCGATGACCTGGTCGACCCGGCCGATGCCGTTTCCGTGCACCGCAATCTGGAGTCGGTCGTTGGTAAGGGGCCGATCGAGGACGACTCGATTTGCGGCTCTCCGCACGGGATTGTTGACCGCGACGGTCGTGACCGGCGTGGTGGTGGCGGTAACCACCACAGGGACTTCCACTTGGTCCAGGATCGGCGCGGAAGCCGCGCGCGACGTGAGGTTGAAGTCCAGTGCGGCGGTGGTCGCGATCAGTCGGGCGGACGACTCGTTGACCGAGTCGTCGATCATCGTCACGAGCGTGTCCCAGTTCAGGAGGTAGGTGGCCTCGCGGAGCTTTCGGACGACGTTTTGGATAGAACCGCCGTTCAGGAAAGCGTGGGTCGGGTCATACACGATGGTAGGTACCGACGGCGTGGCGAGGGTGGCGGTGAAGTGGGCGTTGTCGGTGGCGTAGTCCCAGATGGGCACGCCGTTGCAGGTGGTGAGCGTGTTCTCGCGATAGAAGCCGATCAGCCTTTGGTTGGTGAAGAGGCTGGCCGGGCTGTTGGAGTCGTAGGTGAGCTCGACAACGCCCTTCTGCACTTTCGGGCCGACTTGCGAGCTTGTCGTGACCTTTGCGGTGTCGTAGTTGTACGTCGTGAACCAGTGATCGGGGGCAGCGAGAGAGGTGCTCGAGATCTCGTGGAGCGGCGTCGCCGTGGCGTCCACGAATCCGGGGCCGGCCGGGAAAACGGCGATCTGGTTCTGCTTGTTGACATAATCGGTTCCGGCAGAGATGCGATCGCGCGAGTAGAAGATCGGCAACGTGAACGTGCGAGCGTTCAGGGTGTTGTACTTCGTGACGTCGTAAACCAACGAGGTCGCGAGCGGCACGATCGCCGGGCTCGGGTTATAGATCTGCTCGTTCTTGGTCTTGATGAAGTCATCGAGCGGGACAATCTGCGACACCGCCGATCCGAGAACGACGGCCCGAAGGCCGCTCGCCGGGTCGTAACCATTCTCAAGAGCGCCCGTTGCGAGGGTCTGCGGATCGAGATCAGAGCCGATCTTTCCCGGCACATAGCAGTACTTGAGCGCCGCAAAAACCGGGCTGGCCGCCAGCGCCAGGTACATCGCCTTGATGCCTTCGTCGGAATCTGGATAGATCGTGCCGTCTTCCGTCAGAGCAATCGAAACCGCGTCTTGGGCAATCGAAAGCCGGAAGCTATCGCGGATGCGGAAGACGACGAACAGCCGGGTAGAGCCGATCTTTTCGTAGGGGTCGACGTCCGAGCCTACTAGGTAGGAGTTGAAACTCTGAAGGACGTTGTTCGCGTCGTAGTAAGTCTTCCCGAGCCAGTTGAGCGCGCTGTAAAACCAGGCGGGAGCGTGTTGTTGAGGGAGCAGAATCGGAACTTGCTGGCCGGCAATTTTCTGTATCGTTCGCGAATTCTTCGTCTTCGAAGTCGCTGGTTTGACGATCCCACTTGCCGCTGCATTGCGGCTCTCGGACACCTTGATCTCTTCCATAGTAAAGTACCGCGCACAGTATATGCACCGTACTAA